>Ga0115006_10000150_pt1:0-32500 | contig 34427 bp, 6 predicted proteins | sample ArcOceMetagenome_3_FD_88943 | JGI IMG/M metagenome (GOLD analysis project Ga0115006, IMG submission 88943) | Marine eukaryotic phytoplankton communities from Arctic Ocean - Arctic Ocean- Svalbard ARC20M Metagenome | ecosystem: Environmental > Aquatic > Marine > Oceanic | place: Arctic...
CAGCTCAAAGGTGCAAGATATCATCTGGATCATCGCTGTCGTCATCACCAACCACTTTAGTGTTAGTATGCGCATGCGTATTAGTATTAGTATTGGTGTTGGTATTCGTGTTAGGGCATTGTTGTTGGAATTGGTGTTGGTAGTAATTTTAGTTTTAGTATGCTACTGTCGTCATCACCAACCACTTTAGTGTTAGTATGCGCATGCGTATTAGTATTAGTATTGGTGTTGGTATTCGTGTTAGGGCATTTGTGTTGGGAGTTGGTATTGGTAGTAGTTTTAGTTTTAGTATGCTACTGTCGTCATCACCAACCACTTTAGTATTAGTATGCGCATGGGTATTAGTATTAGTATTGGGGTTGGTATTCGTGTTAGGGCATTGATGTTCGAGTTGGTGTTGGTAGTAGTTTTAGTTTTAGTTCTAGTTTTAGTTTTAGTATGCTACTGTCGTCATCACCAACCACGCGCACATCACTTGAGCCGTCTGCCAGCCTAAAACGTTTGAGGGAGCTCTCTTCCTGGCGCTTGCCTGTGTGCGAATGAGCTTGTGCATGTGCATGTGCATGTGCATGTGTTTGTGTGTGTGTGTGTGTGTGTGTGTGTGTGTGTGTGTGTGCCAGTGTGTATCGATGCATGGATTTATGCATGCATGCCTCTTTTTTCCTCTCTTTCTTTTTTCTTTTTTTCTTTTGCACATGATACAAAGGGAGGAAGAGACCTGTGCCATAGCACAACGCACATCGAATGCGGCCGCGGCGTTGGCAGGATGGGCATTCACACATCTCCACGGCCCGCACCAATCCGGTCTTGGGATCGCAATATAAACTCTCGCCCTCGTTCAACGCGTCTGCGCACACAGCGCGTGGGCTCGCACGCACGCAACGCGCGCAATGCACGCAATGCACAAAAACACACAGTGGCTACCTCGCTCAAGAGAACGCCCACAGGATAGCGGGGAGGGATGCGGAGAAGGGAACGTGTGTCTATTTGTGCGCATGGCGGAGGGGCAGCAGCATCGCAGGACGCAACAGCGCGTCCAGAGACAAGCTCAGCCACGGCGGAAGATGGCACACGCACCGGTGGAAGATCGGAGAGCACGGCTGCGCAACTGGAGCATGCCCTTGCCGTAGCACTTTCGGCACGACATGCTCCCTCCCCCCCGGCACAACTTGCCCGGCACAACTTGCCGGCTCGCCACTACCTGGGCAGTGACGCTGCGGCGGGCACGGCGGGCAGATGCGCCGCGGTCCTGGTGCCGGGTCCACAACGCGGCGGACGCCCCGCTGATAGGTGCGGCCCGTCCGAGCGCCGCCGGCGCCCACTCGCAAAAGGCCGGGCGCGCGCCTGCCGCCAGCTGCAGCACGCCGCAGCACACGGGGCGGCTGGGTCTCGCATCGCGCGCAAACCCACTCGCGCGCGCGCACCGCCCACGCTCGACGCCGCCCCGCGCCGCGGCCCAGCCGTTCCCCCGTAACAGCAAATCAGCGCACGGCGCACGCGCGAGACGGTGAGAGCGAGGTGCCGTGCACTGCGCCCGACCGCGACTGGCGCGCAGGACAGGAGGACGAGCGCTGCGACCGCGGGCGCAATCATCGGTAACCCCGACGGCGATCCGCGCCGGAACAAACTCGAGGAAAAACAGCTAACGGTCGCTGGCGGTTGGTCCAAGACCTGTGACACGTCCCCGCACCCCCGCGCCGCTTCACGCCCACGGCCACTGCGCTGGACACACGCCGACCAGGGCGCCGCCAGCGGGCACGCACGCACGGCATTGCGCCCGGAGAGGGCGCGCTGCACCCAGCGCAGGATGTGCGCCGGCGCGAATGAACCGGAGGAGCAGCCGGCGGGGCGGCGGGGCGGCAGCTGGGCACGGGCCAGGGATTCCCCGGCGCCGGGCGGCAGCGCCGCTGCCGGCAGCGAGCGCGCGGGTGCGCACGGTCCCAGCGCGCACGGCGCGGCGCGGCCGGCCGCCCGCCGCCCGCCGCAGGACGCATCGCGCCGGATACGTCGGCGGAGCGCATCTGCAGCCGCAGTCATCTGCCTGCGGCTGGCGCTGGCGCTCGCACTCGCACACGTGTCTGGTGAGTGCATTTGACGTGCCGCCGCCGCGTCCGCCCCTTGTGCGTGCGGCGTGCGCTTGAGAACAGGTCGGCAGCGCCGCGGGGCGCTCGACGTCTCGAGGGACGGGACGCCGCTGCGCTGCTGGGTGCGGCGGGCGCGCTGACGCGGCTCGCGTGCAGGAGAGAGCTTAAGCGGGGTAGAGCCAAGCGAGGCATCATCGAGTGGTGGGGCGCATATCACAGTAACTGGGAGCTTCAGCAGCACGGCGTCACACTCGTGCCGGTTTGCGGATGTGCGAAACGCGTTGAACTCAATGACCGGTATTTGATTCGTTTCCCCTGCCCGCCCTCGTTGCGACGCCCGGTTGCATGCTGCCCCCCCGCTCGTGCTGTCGCGTGGTGGAACCCTGACGGGGCGGGGACATGCCAGTTGCCGCGCGATATTCCTCAGCAGACCAGCTCGTCTGCGAGCTTCCAGCGTGGCCGTACGCCGAGACGGTCACCTCGGTGTCGATCCTGAATCTAGACACGGGCAGCGTGCTTCCGCCGCACCCTGCGGATGAAACGTTTTTCTTGAACTTTCGAGGTGCCTTCCGCGAAGCGCCCGTGCATGCCTGCCTGCATCCATTGCGGGTGTCTGTGCCAGCGAAGGTGGGCGGTGTTCTGCGCATGCAGAGAGATGCTAACGTGCACCCCCCCCCCGCCCCTGCACTGTGGAACCGCGTGGTCGCAGCGAGTCTTTCCTCGCTTTCTCCGACGCGTGGGGACGCAGTCGGGGGATCCTTGATCACGGTGGCGGGCGCAGGGTTTTCCTCCAGCCGCTATGACTACAGTTGCAAATTCACCTGCGGAGACCAGCTGAGTGTCACGTCAGCGCAGGTGTCGCCTGTATCTGGACAGGCACTCGTGTGCACCACCCCAGCATGGCCTGGGGATACTTGCAAAACTACTGTTGAACTTTTCAAAGCTGCATCCCGTTTGGTGGGCAGCGCACTCTTTCATTACAGCACTGTGTGGATGGCGGTCTCGCCCACGCTTGGACCGAACGGCGGTGGCACAGCAATCCAGGTGACGGGCGCCGGCTTCAATAGCTCTGCAGCTTACACGTGCATTTTCGAGGGCGAGGATCCCAATACGCGCGCGGCCGTCCGGGTCACTAGTGGAGCGACGTACTCAAGCCCCGAGAGCGTCATGTGTGTCAGTCCGCAGTGGCCCGTCACGCCCCCCGCGTACGCCAGGATGATACTGGAAGCGGACAGCGTCGAAGTCAAGCTGCAAGCTGCGGCGGATATTTTGTTTGCATTCTCGGAGGGTGGATGGTCGTCCGCGTCGCCAGTCACAGCCCCCGCGGCCATGCCCTTCAACATGTCTGTTGCAGGACAGAATTTTCTCGCTTCCGGGTTGTATGAGTTGCGGCTAGATGCTGAAAATCGCCTGTTGACGAGCACAAAGTGCGCTGTGCGCTCGCAATTCACTTTGTTATGCTCATTCCCCAGTTGGCCATACGCCGAGGGCGCCACGCAAGTGCGTTTGTACAACAAGGACGTGCCAGTGGGCAAGACTGGGGGGCCCTTAACCTTTGTGTTCCAGCCATCGTGGTCAGACATGAGCGACTATTCTGGCTCTGTAGCGGGCGGCAAGACACTTACAATCTCTGGAAACGGGTTTGATGTGTCACGAACTGACTACTACCAGTGCCGATTTAGTGGTGTTGATAGACTTGGCTCTGCAGTGTCTCTCGAATCCGCAGCTGATGCGCCGAGTGCGAGTCGACTGACATGCAGAGTACCAAATTGGGACGGCAGAGCAGAACAACCGGTCACAGTTTCGTTACTTCGAGCAGGTCATGCGGTGCCATTTGTCGGCTCTGCAAACAGTGACCGATTTATGTATATTAGCTCGTGGGTGCGCTTCCGCACGTTGCCTTCAATGGGAGACACCTACGGGGCTTGGAAAAATGTCGAAGAAGACAACCTGCCCTACCGTTCCCTGTCCGCGATGGGCGGGACACAAATAACGATTTCGGGCTCTGGATTCAATGCTTCTCTGCAGCATTCATGTCGCTTTTTGGGGGTTGCAACAACCCTGGACGTCCCAGCCCAGGTTGTGGATGATTCACGATTTCTAACGTGCACGTCTCCAGCATATCCAGGTCCACTGGTTGCTGGAATCCCCGATTTCGAGGGGAGCCACATCAGCATTCGCTTTTTGCTCGCAATGGTATATGAGGGACAGTTTTACAATATGAGTCACCTTGGTGAGCCATTCATGGTTTACATGACAAAAGCATCAATTGACCTCCCTGCGGCCCTCGAGGGGTCAGGATCACCTGTGGGTGGCACTGAGATTACCATTACGGGGAATTTATTCTGCCACGAGAAAGAGGGTGAGGACCCCAGCACTTGGCTTTCGTCGTGCAACAGCAAATTTGTTTGTCAATTCACGCAAATCTCTGGGTCTGGCAGCATATCAGTGCGATCGCAGAGTTGCGATGGTGGGTACTCGGCAGGTGCGCTTTGCCTGCGCGATTCCGACTGCCCAGGTGGGCGGTGCTCAGAGATAATCACGAGGAATGGGATCAGCAGATCAAGAATCATAGATGGCCAACGCATCGTGTGCGCAACACCCCCGTGGCCAGCCAGCGGTGCCAAAACCATGATCCAGTTGCTGGATGTGACAACCGTAGCGGACGGCATACAGGTCGCACTGATGAGTGCCCCAGGCTTTTTCGAATACTCCTACAGCGTGCTCAGCGTACAGCCCTACAAGGTAGCGGCCTCGCAAAGTCACCGATTGACCGTGACGGGCACGGATTTCAGCACAGCAGACCAGTATTATTGCAAGGTGACGCTGTATGGCAGATCAAAACAGTCTGCACTTGTGTCACCTGTCTCCGACACCACGCTTGTCTGCGTGATTCCGGGTAAGATGAATGCCATGCACATATTTGCATCGTGCGACTCCCATTGATATGTGGGCGCATAATATGCTCTGTGCCTGACGTATCCAGCAAAATCTCTTTCACTTGTTGTGCCTTGGGCTGAGTTCATCTGGCTGCATATTGGGTTGGGTCTGACGTTAGATGTGAATGTTTTTTGCAGCGTGGTATCAAGATACAGCGGCCGGAGCAGCCCAATTTGAATTGCGAAACGACGTCTCGGGCTCAGTAGCAGCAAACGTTGGCGAAGGCCTGTCATCAGTGAACGTCACTTTCGTCACACAGTGGGGCGGATTTGAAGATTGTTTTTCAACAAGTTCTTTCGGCTGCACACCCAGCAGCGGGTCGGCTTCGGGGGGAATCAATCTAAAAATCTATGCATGGAGTTTGAAGCCCTTTCTTTCATACTCGGTGAAATTTATTGATGTTTACAATAATTCCATGGAATTCCCCGTGACCCTGCGATACAAGCACTATTCCGTGGCACAACTGGATAGAAGCACGTGGGAGACAGTTACAATTGACATGGTGGACAACTTTTCCCTTTCGCTTGCGGAAGAATTTGGCTATTGGGGCGCAACCCTGCCAGTCGACGTGTGGAGCTACGCCGCCGGTATTAAAGACGTCTCCTTGCATGAGCAAGCATCCACAGAGGTGCACGGAACCTCTGAGCAAGTTCCAGATTTGAACGCAGAGAAGGTAGAAATCTCCAGACTGTCCGGCTCAGAAGCCCAGCCTACATTCAAATTTCTTCCTTGTAATTTCGAGGTTGCGAAACATCCCGTTTCGGGATACTCTATGCCCATGGCAGGGTGCTCGGGAGGATGCTGGCCGTTTGAAATCATTGTGAAAGGGGTGGGATTCGATACGAACTCGGCAACTTGGCCGGACTTCCAAGGCAATCTTGATTTTACAGACTATAAATGCATATTATACGCAGGAAGTGACACAATTGTTTCATCTGGCATTTTCGTTCAGGATTCGACTACAATCATTTGCAGGATTGGGGAGCCCGATTCGCCACCGCTTCTTTCATCACAGCTTTTCAAAATTAACATCACCCAGGAAGGGAGATTAATCGATTGGTTACCCAACGCGAGCAGAACAGTCTTTCTAACAGATGCATGGACTGGAACTGATTGCTCGATAGACGCCATCTGCGAGGGATCTGCAGCTGGAAGCAACTCGACGATCAAAGTGCGTGGATTCGGATTTCAGCGTGACGCTCATTACAAGTGCAATTTCAAACGTGGCTCTGATGAAGTCAACAGCACTGCACGATGGGTGACCCCAAGATTGCTCGAGTGCATCGTGCCCGTGTGGAACTTTCCAGAGGGTGTCGCCAAATTTCGGATGCTCAAGGAAGGTGCCGGCATACTTGCCTTCGAGGGCATTGGGCAGGTTGGCTTGGGATACGCGCATGAGTTCCGCTTCATTTCCACTTGGTGGTTGCCATGGTCTCAGAGCGGATCAGTAGCAGGACATATTTCACCCATGCCGTCTTCGGCTTTGGCGGTGGACCCGGGAATTCCATTGCTAACCGTGCGTGGTCGAGGATTCGATACGTCTTTTACGTATGTTGTAAGGATCATGAATAGCACCAACCAGACGATACCAGACATGAGTTCATTGTCGTCGGAATATTTGCAAGAATCGTACGTCGCCAGAAACAGCTCTCATATGCAATTGAAGCTGCGCGTCCCCCAGTTCCTTGCACCTGAAAGCCTCGTTTTCGTCGACATTTTCAAATGCCATGTTGCAGACCATTCGACAGTCTGTGCGAAAGTTGAGCGTGACAGCGGGACTGGCCTCGCATTTCTGGCAGACACTGCCAATAATGCGTCATCTCGTGTCCCACAGCCGATGAAAAATTACTTCACATACCGATACTTGGCAACAGTTACAGATGTTGCTATGGACCAGGTTGCTGGAGTCCAAGGTCCGTTTGTTTGCTACCCATCAGGATCACAGCTATGCTGGGTGTTTGGTGAAGGCGGGGATCGTATTCAAGTCAGAGGTGCGGGCTTTGTGGTGGACCAGCCGCATGCGTACCAGTGTAGATTTTCATCCAGCGCAGCACAGAAATTTTCAACCCCTGTAAACGCAACTGACGGCTTCCGCATCGAGTGTTTTGTGCCAGAATGGCCTGCGCCTGGGGATTATGTAAATGTCTCTGTTGTGCGGACTGCAGATGGCAGCTTCGCGTTTCAGCATACTCTGTATGCGACGCCTCGAATAATGGTGGAAGCGCAGGTGCATGGCATCTTCCCAACGAGTGGTCCTGCATCTGGAGTGACCATTACTGTCCTGGGAACAGGTTTCAGCAAGAGGCATAGAGAGTATGGGTGCCTGTTTGCCGCGCCCAACGCCACCGGCATCCCAGGATTTTCGGAACAACTGATAACAAGACCGGCACAATTGGTCAACGCGAGTCTTGTGTGCGATGTCATTTGGGGTGCTTATTATCCTGCTGGCACGGCGACCCTGTATGTGACGTCATTAAATGATAACACCACCGTTCAGGAGCAACTTTCTGATACCGCAGATTTGCTGATAGTCTCATGGTTCGATGGAGCGCTTGATTTCTGGGATCGTAAGAATCACCTGAAGCCCGGTTTGAAACTGAAAATCGACAGGGAGCTACTCTCCATTCACAAGGTCGAGATTCTTGACGAATATCGTGTACAACTGGGGGTGCAAAGAGGGCTGAACGGCACAACGCCAACAATTCATTTTGTCGGCGAGCGTGTCTGGGTGCTGGTGCCGACCCTTTTGGAAACCTTTCCGACTTTCACTTTCAGCCCAGCATTCAGCGGTGTGCATCCAGTGAACGCCTCAACGTACGGAGGAGAGCTCATCACGCTGACAGCATCCGGTTTCAATGCTACTCTCCTGTCTGCCCCTCTCGTTCTTTCTACAATCGAAGACCATGATACGCAAGTGCTTATTACTTCATTCGACTCCTTTGGTAGAGCGGAGTATTATGCAATCGTCTTTGACATATTTGCAAGTCGAGGAGTCAATATTACCGGGTTCGATGTGCATGGCTGCAGTGCCAACACAGACGAAGTGTTTTGGTTACTGTCGCGTGCTTCCACGTGCAACAAGACCGATTGCGGGTATGAAGGCTATGTACAGGACCTCGCGAACTGGAAACCGGTCAGCCAAGCACGGGGTTTCAACGTCACGTTGGATCCAAACGCCCGTGGCAGGCTAAACCTGACATCTCCAATAACATTGGCCCGTGGGCAGCGCCTAGGGTTCATGCTGTTCGGAAAAAGCGGCATAAGATTCGAAGACGATACACATGCGGAAGTTTCGTGCCCTCAAGGGAGGGAAATTCTCTGTACGGAGTTTTCCGACCCATTCTTGAGGGTGCAGCCTGGAGTGTCAGTGCATGCAAGAATGTATCGGGGAGGCTCATATCCTGAGTATTTTCTCAATATTCTCGGGACTGCCCGGTTTCCCAGATTCTTTACCGGCAGCGTGCATTACCAGAGTTCTGAGATTATTGGTGGTAGATATAAATGTAGGTTCGAAGAAATCGGCACGGCAAGACAGCAAGACAGTGAAGTGACAAGAGCATTTTCCCTCAACCATCGCTTTCCGGTGTTAACCTCTGAAATTGTCTGCCCCGTGCCGAAGTGGGACCGTCCAGAGGCAGTCTTCAACTTAAAAGTCGTCGAGGTTGACTCAGGTCGAATCATTCTCTACGCTCCTCCGGCGAAGTCGGCGAGGGTCTTTTGCTCCGGGGTGTGCCCCTGCCCTGATTCTAGCCCCGCCATTGAAGGGTTTATCGTCAGTGGCGGCGATTCGTACCCACATGATGCAAGGTGCCAATGGCGAATCTCGGCGAACTCGGGTGTTCCGGTTATTCTGAAATTTCCGCATTTTGATACAGAGGACGGATTCGACATCGTCACTGTTTACAGTTGTGCTGATGAAGAATGTTCATTCAAAACTCAACTTGCGCAATTAAGTGGCGGGGCTGTCAGCAGTGAATTGACATTTTCGTCGACCACTCTGTTGGTCACATTTACCTCTGATGCGGCCGTCACTATGCCAGGGTTTACGGCTTCCTGGAAGACTGGCGACGTTGGTGCGTACACGGATCTTGAGTATCCTCGCAGGGCTATTTGGTGGTCCCTTTCTGGATCAATGTCTGGAAATTCAGCAGGGGGGGGGTCTCTGTTTGTGGATGGCTTCGGGTTTGACCCCGAAGCTAGATATGATGTGTTGTTTTTCAATTCAGTGCATCAAGAGGTATCCAATTTGACAATTATCAACACGACGTATGCCAAAGTGCAAACGCCATGGTGGCGCGACACTGCTGCAGTGACTAAGATTGATATCAGGCGTGGTGATGGCTCAACTGTCGACTGGTCAGACCCTGATCCTAACGAAAATGTGACATATAGCTACAGTGTTGGCACGCCTGGTGCGTACATGTGTACTGGACAACAATGTGCAGACGGATGCTCAGGGAGTGATTGTGTAACTGGTGTTGGACCCGCTTGCCTCGGGTATCCTTGCCTGCTTGCAACCTGGAATCCAGCACGTAATAGCTACACAGGCAGAGAGTTCCGATTTCTGCAGCTGGTGTCCCACATCACTCCAACGCAAGGGCCGCCACGTGGAGGTTATACTGTCACCGTATGGGGTTCCGGGTTTGACAAGTCTGGACTGCCCTATTGTGTGTTTGACAGCTTACCTACAAGACCGTCCGCAATTCTGACAGTGCCCGGATTTGTCAGTCCCTATTCTGATTATCTCACATGTGTCACTCCAGACAAAAATTATTCCTGGGCATACAGGTACAGGGACAAACAGGATTTTTCTGAATCGGTGGCTGCTCCGGCAGAGGTGAAGGTAATGGTCAAATCAGCCAGCACAAGACTAGCTTCTGGAAACGTTGCGCTGTCAGATACAGAACCAACTGAAGTGCATCTTCAGGATGTATTGCCAAATGGAACGACCCATTTGCGCATTGAGAATGAATTCATTTCAATTACTCATTTCCCAGGTTCGACACGGGTAGTCATAAATGCGCGCGGGCAGATGGGCACAGTGGCAACGAGCCATGGGTCGAATGTCGTTGTAAATGGGTACCTCGCGCTCGACACATACGATGGGCGGGTGACTCGAAATATGACCTACACTTTTGTGTACCCCAAGTTTGATTATCTAGCCGTCAATGGCATTACGACTGAAGAGGGACATGCAGGTGGCGGGTACGACATTGTTGTCCATGGCTTTGGGTTCGATTCCAAAGCAGATCCACCGTACAATTGTACGTTTTACAGAGGAAATGAAGTCATGTATTCGCCATCAGCGTATGTTGCTGCCCTAGATCGGTTCGTATGCAGAACTCCAAGCTGGGGAACATATCATGTAGGTGGAGAAGTTTATCTCAATATTGCTGGAGGAGGTCGAACTGTGCTCAGGACAGACGAGTTCGATGTCATCTGTTCCAACTGTACCACGTTCGATTTCTACACTGTCTCGACACGCGTGGAGCCCAGTCGGGCTGGTGCATCCGGAGGTATGGAATTGCAGATCGAGGGCTTTGGATTCAACAGCACGATCCCAGAGGTGAACTTAACCGCTGACCCTAATGCCACAACGCCCGAGCCAGTGTCAAACTACCGCTGCCAATTCTACAATGGCTCCGATCACATCGTGAAGTCCGAAGTAGCAACACACGTCAGCCTGACCAAGCTCAAGTGTTTGGTACCGTTCTGGCTCTATGGGTTAGGGCCCGCCCGGATGCGCCTCGTGGAAATACAAAACGGCACGGTTATTGACGTTAGGGGGGAGCTGCCCTTCGCATTTTTCTCGAGCTGGAGCTCGAAAAACGTTTCTTCAGCTCCTGCCATGGGCGGCACTGAGATGCACCTCGTTGTTGTTGGCATCGGTGACTCTCCTGGCGATACGCCGTACGAATGCGTGTTCAGTCGAGCATCAAGGACCAATCCCGATGTCATTGAAGTTGCATCGTCGGTGCTCAAGTTTCTCACAGATACCACTGGCTCGTGCACTGTCCCGGTCTGGAATTATGAACGGGGCTCGGTTGACTTTTCCGTGAAGAGCAGCTCGGGTGACCACGAGCTTTTATTCGGAGGGAATGCTAGTGCCCGTGCGGCAGCGACTCGGTTTGAATTCACCGCTTCCTGGCAGGGCTTTGGGCGCCGTCCGGAAAAGTTAGACGTGAAAACTGATGTTCCTTCGTCTGGGGGTACTGAGCTCGAGATTGCGGCTTATGGGCTCGATGACCGTGTCAAATATGAGTGCAAGTACAATCGGACGGGCGAAGATGGCGTTGCTCAGATCATGGTTGCAAGGGCAGTAGTTGTCACCAGCCAAATCTTGCGTTGCATAACGCCGTCTTGGGGTACGCAATACGTGGGAGGATATTGGGTGAACTCGTCTGTGCAGCAGAGGACCGATTTCCAGATCGTGCAAGATGGCGATGTCATGCCGTTTGATTCCGAGGCACGCGGGAGGCTATTTCTGTGTGCGCAATGCGTGCTTTTCTACACTGACATTGTCACAGTCGAGCCCAGTGAAGCCATCCCGAGAAGCACAGTGATGCTTAGCATCGTTGGAGGAGGCTTTAACAGTACTGGCGACCGTTATGTTTGTCGCATGACAAACCTGTCTGACGAAAATGTCTACGTGGATTCCAATCTTACGAAAGCAGAGAATCTGACGCACATTGACTGTCGCGCACCCAGATGGCCAAGAAGTGAAGAGTACGTGTGGTTGACTGTTCACGATGTCTTTGATAAGCGCTCTGTGGGCGGGTCTCTTTTGTTCTACTTTGGCGTCGGATGGGATGGATTGAACATCTCGAGTGGTCCCTCCAGAGGTTCACAGCCAATCCTGATTATTGGGCTCGGCGTGAACATCACAGACAAATATGAATGTGCTTTTTTCGGAAACAACACGTGGAAGAAAAAGACAGCCGCCACTGTGATGGATTCGGAACATATTTTCTGTCTCACTCCAGAATGGGAGTTTCCCTTCGCAAGCCGAACGTCGGAACTAGTCGATTTGGAAGTGTACACGACGCGTGGAAAATATTTCCCAAAGATTTATGGTGCACCCAAGTTTCAATTTTTCGAAGGCTGGGACCGGATTGAAGTTACTCAATCCAGAGTGTTCCTGGCTTCCGGTGGCGGCGCGCTCCAAATCAAGGGATATGGGTTCGATCCAGATTCTGTTGACAGTGCGTATACATGCATATTCTATGTTGGCTTATCGAATGTTACTTCGCCGGCTGCTGCAGTAGCACAGGACTTGCTTATTTGTGATGTGCCTCCGTGGGGTTCCAAATTCATGGAGGGCACTGTCAAAGTGAGCATCATGCATTTGGGCACTGTACTTTCCTACACAAAGATTGACGAGTTCGTCCCGGCGATTTGTGCAGAAGACGATCCAGCATGCACGGTAACGTTTGAAAAAGTCGTTGTCCGCGTCACGCCATCTGCTGGACCAGCGAGTGGGGAAGTGCACGTAACAATTGAAGCCTTCGGTCTCAATCCAGCTGAAGAGTATCGATGCAAATTCAAGTCGTTGCTCAATGCTTCTGTGATAGTGTATTCTACAGCCAATACGCCAGACAACCCGTCAACGCTGCGATGCATGCTACCTGTATGGTGGTACTCAGATCCCCATGTGCACGTGTTTGTAGTTGATCCTCAGGACGTTAGTCTTCCAGAATTGTTTGGTCCACTTGAATTCTCCTTTTCTGCTGATTGGACTTCGAAGAACCTTTCGAGCGCTCCAGCACGAGGAGGTGCAATTCTGGGCTTGAATGCATCAGGATTGTCAGCGAGTATTGAGTACTGGTGTCAGTTGTCGAGGGGCGGCTACGTTGTCAAGTCACGGATCGAATCACGCCATGATGGTGTCTCCTTTTGCAGGTTGCCGTTCTGGGACCGGCCGGCTGGTTTAGTTGATTTCAGGGTGCTTGCTGGAGACAAGATGCTTGAATACGTTGGTACATCGGGCCATCAATATGAGGGTTCAGAGTCAGACTTCAATATGCTTTTGACAGAAGGCTGGGACAAAATATCAAGCGAAACGAAAGTATCGTCGGCGGGTGGGGAGAGGATCGATGTACAAGGTTACGGTTTCGACAAAAATTCAAGCTATGTGTTCGTCCTTGAGCGGGGCGCTGCCAAAATGCGCACTGCTGCTACGGCTCTCAACTCTACGATGCTTCATTGTATTGCACCAGCATGGGGCTTGAATTTTTCCGGAGCAGTAGGCAATGGAGCAGGACATGAGGTAACGTTGTCTGTCTTCAATGGCGATGCGCTCGTGTCCTTCACACGTGGAGGAAATGTCCCTGTCAATTGCACCTCGCATGCCGTGGAGGCGGATAATGTGGTTGTTACCACCACCAGACCACTCGTTGCGAATATTACCAACAGCACATCGCATGATGCGATTGCGCCTGCTCGGGAAACAAATCAGGCTTGTCAACTCATCTTTTACTCAGTCGCACTATCTGTTCAACCAACGATACTGTCTGCTTCGGGCGGCGAGGTTGTAGTAAGCGGTTTTGGTTTTGATGACAGCGCAGTCATCATGGTGGCCTTTGTTGACCCGGGAGGTGCTAGAGATGCCAACGCAACAGCGATCAGCTATCGCATACACAGGACGGAAGTACATTTCGTCGCGCCTGTATGGCCGCACAAGCCGGCCGCAGTGGAAATAAGCTTGTACCAGCGCGGTGTCGTCGTCCCCTTCATGTTGAAATTTTCTTACATCGGTGCCTGGGTACTCAAGTCACCGTCCTCTGGACCTGCCAAAGGAGGCACAGAGATCACGATTTTCACATCAGGTGTTGAGCCTCTTGCCGCAGACTACGTGTGTATCTTCGGGGTCACTGCGGCAAACCTTGAACTGCAGACTCAAGCATATCCGGATGCTGATGGGGAAATGATCCGGTGCACAACTCCTCCATGGCCGCACCGTGCGCAGACAGTAGAATTCGGGCTTCGCAAGGGTTCAGTTCCGTTCAGTTTTGGCGATCTTGGATTGGACGAAGTCGGGCCCTTTTTCACATTCGAAAAGGGGTGGGACATTGTCTCATCGCCCCTAAACGGAATGGAGGACACTCCTGCAGTAATACCAGGAAGTGGAGATGTGTTTCCGCAGGTGGAGGGCTACGGCTTTGAAAAGGGCCGGAACTACACGTGCGCTTTTAAGCACTTGGATGGCACAGTGCTGAATACAAGCGCGCATGTCAAGAGCTCGACCAGATTGCACTGTGTCCAGCCTGCCTGGGGGCTGCGCCATGGCGCCGGGTTCGTTGAAGGAGCTGCATCACTGGATGTTGCTGACGAAAATGGAATATTGATTCCTTACATGAATTATGGGGTTGAAGCAGTTGTTACTACTGGTTGTAAGAATTCTTCAACCCCGGGGAGCTGCTCTGTCCAGTTCTTGCCCTCTTACAACTCAATTTATATCAGCAGGCGCCAGTGGCCTGCCACCGGATACTACTCAATGGTGGTGGCAGGTGCAGGCTTCAACAAAAATTACACTGGCGTGGACCGTGACTCTAATGGAACAGTAATCAAATCCAGACCATATTACAACTGCACCTTTACGCTTCGTGGTGGTGTAAATGGCACGGTTCAGTACGAAATCAGTACACAGGCGGAAGTCCTCAACTTGACCCATCTCAATTGCTCTGTAGATCCCTGGGATTATGCTGAGGCTGCCAATTTGTCGTTCTCTTTGCATGGGCCAGACCGAGTCCTTGATACTGCGCAGCTTATCGCTGGGAAGAGCCCAGCAACATTCAGATTTTACCAGGTCTACTCGGCAATTAGTGTGTCAGAAAATTCAGCCCTCGGGGGGCCTACTTTGACCGTGACAGGCGCGGGATTCGACCGCACTAGAGATTATCGTTGCTTTTTCGGGCTGGCAAGTATTTCGAATATCACCATTCAAGACGGCATAACAAGTCCTGCCCTCGTCAAGTCTACGACGACGATTACTTGCTCGATCCCTCCGTGGCCTGGTTATGATTTCAGCGCTCGTTTCTACTTAACTTCTCATGACTTGATGTATTCCCCGGAGAAAGATGAAAAAGCTTTTACGTTGAGTTTCACTTTCTTTCCAGAGTGGAGCAGGCACATGCCAGTGTTCGTGGACAGGCTTGGAGGACTGAATGGAGGAAGATCGCCATCAGTGACGATTTACGGTCAAGGATTTAATCCCAACTTCAAATATAAGTGTCGATGGAAAGGCACAGATCATCGAACGGGAAGCGTCAAGCATGTGAACAGTACTGAGGTGCCCGCATTCGATGATAATACCAAAGTGGCGTGTGTTCCACCGATATGGGACGCTGTTTCGTATTGGGAAGATTTCCAAAATCCAACGCTAGTCACTCTTGAGGTGCTGGAAAAGAAGAATGGTGTTTGGTCAGATCAACCCTTTTATACTCGCAACGGCTCGCACGCCGTTGCAGGGCAAGTGCCATCGAGATTCGTCAACATCAACCGGGCTCCAAGCTTCGAGGGGTCCAATATTCAAGCGGTAGAGGGGTCCACCGCACATATAAGCAATTGGGCAACAAAAATCAGACCTGGCGTGAATGAGGATGGCACCAATGCCACACTTGAATGGCATCAGAGCTACACTTTTGTTGTCCGGAACCTCAATGACTTTCCCTTTACCAAATTGTTCAGCTCAGCTCCGCGAGTGCTGGCAGATGGCACAATGACCTTTGTCGCAGGCAGTCAGTCTGGACTTGCCTCTATCGGCGTCACACTTCAAGATAATGGCGGTATTGCGTATGGCGGAGTTGACCGATCGTCCGAAAAGCATTATATTATCGAAATTCAGGCAGGCCAAATCATTACTTCCTCTATCGTATCAAGGACACACCAGAATGAAACAGTGAACGTTCTTGAAGGGTCTGGTCGTACAATTGTACGCCATCTCTTCTTGCTTGAGCAAATGTCTGCAGATAATTTGTTCGTGCGCAAAAATTTCTCTTTGAACATCTCTGCGGATCATGCGAAATACTTCGCTGATCAACCAAAAATCTCGGATACGGGAGAGCTTACTTTTGAACCTGCGCCGTATGCCTTTGGTACAGCGATGCTTACCATTAGCATGGGCATTTACGATCCCCTTGCACAGCAAAGGACGTCGGTGACAGATTTTGCAACGGTGTTCATATCGATTCACAAAGTGAATACCGCTCCGTATTTCCGAATGCAGGACGTCCTGGTGATTACTGAGCGCGACGTTGCTTGCACAGACTCACTGTGCACATTTTCGGGATTCATTAAGAACGCTACGCAGGGAGGTAGCGTTGGCATGGGGCCTCAAGGGGAAGATTGGCCAGAATCTGTGCAAAATACGAGCTTTACGACAACGGGATTTCACCCGATGTTCCAAGTGCAGCCAAACATCTCGCAGAGTGGTGAATTGACTCTCCGCCTAGCTCCGCATCGGAGTGGTACCGCTAATTTTACAATTACCATGACAGATGATGGGGGTGTGGCAAATGGTGGTGCGGACACTTTTGAACGGATTTTGACTATTGTAGTTCAGGATTATAATGATGATCCTACGTTTGTGCTGAACTGTGCCCGGAATGCAAACTGTTCAAATGCGTCAAACATTTCAAACTGTCCAGGCGGACCAAACCCATTCACAGCCTGTTCTAATGCGTGTGCCGAAAAGGGAGATATCCAACAGTGCACTTTTGATATTCAAGTGCATCAAAATTGTGTAGGATGTCCGTCAACGGCATCATCGAACTGCTCTCGGTCTCTGGCGGTCGGTAATTTCGCAACGCATATGCACCCTTCAGAGTTTTGGTCTGTGGATGAGCGCTCTCAGCAGTTGAGTTTCGAGATCACTAGAGTGAGTGGTGAAGGACAGGTATTCAAACAGAGCCCTCGAATTGACGCGGTCTCGGGTGGCCTCACTTTCTGTCTGCGAGAGGACACTTCCGGGATCGTTGAATTTAATGTCAGTCTGCTAGATTCCGGCAGTAACGTGTACGGTGGTCGTAACAGATACGGTCCAGCCCAGATGAAAGTGATCGTTCTTCCTGTAAATCAAGCCCCATCTTTCCGTGTATGTGAGAGTTCGATCAACTTAGGATGTGAAAGGCCTGGTTTGTGCTGTCCGAACAAAGTCAGGGTTTGGAACGGAGGACAAAAATTAGTATACCCTCGGTTTGTCGACGACATCTTACGAGGGAACCGGAATTCACAAACAGGAAAGGACGGCGAGTACACACAAAACGTGACATTCGTCTTCGATTCATTCTATATCACTTCAGAGATCTTTCACAACAACAGCTATCATCCCTACCAAAGCACAGACCCCCTGTTCTTTTTTCGTAAACTGCCATCCATTGATGCGAATGGGACTCTAGAGGCTGAGTTGATTGAGGACAAATATGGAGAGGCAATAATGTCGGTGCGTTTGGTCGACGATGGTGGGAGTGCAAATGGCGGCGTCAACACTTCAATGCAAAAGAATATCACGTTGGCGCTGACTACAAATTATATTGTTATCACATTGTCTCTGCCACTAGGAAGCTTCGACATTCACAACACTACAGAACGACTGCGCATGAGAGATATTGTTGCTAGTGCCCTAAGAATCGAACCAGATCTCGTTGTGATTTTGCTGTATTCAGTGCCCAGTAGAAGATTGCTATCGACAGGCTGGATGAGTGCGCAGGTACAAATCCTTGGGGCGTCGCAGCAACAATTGTCTGCAAATGAACAGAACCTGGCGTCGATTGCGGAGGCTTTTGAGGACGCAGGATTTCCCAATTCGACCGCGCAGTTTTCCTATCGGGCGGCCCGTAATGTCGGATCCACGGCGTCCTTTGAAATTACTAGCAAAGTGGTGACAATGCCAAACCGCATGTACTCCAGTAGCCCATACCAGCAGGTAGTGTTTCTCGCAAACATATCTGGACCTGCCGGCACTCCTTTGGATGAGCAAGGCAAACAGATCATTTTCTTTGACGTGTTTCCCATGCGCTACAAGCCTTACGATGGGTCAGAAACGTGGCTCCGTAATTTGGACAATTCAACGGAACCGTTGCTAGCTGCAGTTCCGACTGTCACTGCAGTGTGTGAGCCTGTTTGTAAGACTGCGTCCCTATACGTGTTGACTTCTGCGGAAAGGAGTGGGGTTCTAGAGTACAAAGTGCAGATGCGAACTTACAGCGCAGCAGCAAATTCCTACGTGGTTTCATTCACTGATACGTTCGAGCTGCACGTTTCAGCAGTGAATGTGCCGCCGGTATTTGAATTTTCACCTTGGGAACTTTCGAACAATATCCTGTATATCAGAGAAGGCCAGAATGTGCACATTTCCCATTTTCTCGTGAATGTGACTGCTGGACATCACCCCACGGACCGCTACTTCCAAAATCTGACCTTCGACATTCAGCTTATCCCAGTAGCACAATCAGCTTTATTTTCTACCCTGCCAAGATTGCTTTATGTCCAATCCAGCGGCATGATAGGGTTGGGATCTGCAGATCTGCTTGCCCAAGTACATCCAGACCTGAATGGAAACTTGACCTTCAAGATTTCGGCCGTGGATGATGGAGGCGTGCAAGATGGAGGAGTGAATACGTCCTCTGTTGCCATCGAGGTTATGATATTGCCTGTTAACGATCCCCCTTCCTTTCAGATTCCTGCTCCCAATGTTACCGTTGTCGAAGACAGTGGAACAGCAAGCATTCCCAACTTCGTGTTATCCATTCTCCGTGGACCAGCAAACAGCTCCGATGAAGATTCACAAAATCTCACGTTTGTTTTCACTCAAATTTCTGGATTAGTTGCATTTGATGAAGGGCCGACAATTGTTGAAAGTATGGCTAATAAATCAGGCACTTTAGTATTTAAGCCACCGCTTGATGCAAATGGGGTTGCAAAGTTCAGTGTGTATGCAGTCGACGATGGAGGGACGAAGAACGGAGGTTCGAATGCCTCAATTCAAGTATCGGTGATGATAACTGTTACCGCCGTCAACGATGCTCCAGTTTTCCAACTTTCTTCGAAAATAGTAACAGTCTGGGAGGATTCTGGGCGCATTGTGAGGCCAAGCTATGTGAACCTGACATCGCCTGGCCCGCTCATCCTCCAAAATGAGGAAGACCAAGATCTCAACTTCTCCTTGACGCTCTTGGATCAATTGGGCATCTACCCCCTCATGTTCAGCGAAGGTCCAGAAATCCTCTACAATGCTACGACCAAAACGGGCACGCTTGTATTCACCCCAGCTGTTGATTCGTTTGGAAAGGTCCAATATCAAGCTGTGCTGAGCGATAATGGTGGAACAGCAAACGGAGGCTCGAGTACATCAAGTCCAGCTCTCTTTGAAATTGAAGTACAACGCTGGAATGGGCCTCCATTGTTCAGTGTTGCTTCGAGTGGGGATGGCTGGGTCGATCCAGGGCTGGTGATTGTGAATGAGGACTGCGGGCCAGTAACTTTTGAGCGTTTTTTCTATAATGTTCGGGTGGGCGAGGGCGGCGTGAACGACGCACTGCAACTCTTGACATTCGTTTTTACTCACGTCTCAGGGGATGAGATTATCTTTGAAGAGCGCCCTCGGATCGAAATCGTGCATCTAAATGTCAGTAATGATGACACGCTCGCTTATCCAAATGATACGTACTCCCAGGGCAATCTTCATTTCAAGCCTAAGCGCGACCATTTTGGCACCGAGGTCTTTAATGTCACGGCCTTTGATGATGGTGGGTGGTCTCGCGGTTCTGCAGGTCAAGACTTTTCTAAAACCGTCCAGGTCACCCTGACTGTCAACAACGTCAATGATGCACCAAGTTTTCAGATTTTGACGTCGTTTTTTGCAGCGCATGAAGACCCTGGACCAAAGGTATTCAGACACATTGTGAATCACATTGAAAAGGGCCCCCTGGAGGCATATGATCGAGCGTACGCGAACGAAGATGAGCAAGAGCTCACGTTTCACATTTCTTTCTTGTCTGGAGTTGGGATGTTTTCACAAGCACCAACAGTTGAGATAGAAGTCATTGTGCCCACGGCACTGAATTACTTTCAAGGCGACACCATCGGGCATCTCAAGTTCTTGCCTGATCAAGATGCATTTGGGACGGACGTTCTGAGCATCAAATTGCATGATGATGGTGGAACAGACAATAATGGAACGGATACGTCAGTGGCAAACACCACCATCACAATTACCATCTACTCAGTCAATGATGCCCCAACGTTTGTCCTTGCACATACAGTCGTAACGGCTCATGAAGATACCAGTAACGACTTTGACGGATTCTTACATTCCATCTCAAAGGGGCCGCAGATATTGAACAACGAAGCGTCACAAAACCTGACGTTCAGGATTCTTCACATGTCAGGAGATCATATCGATTTTCTGACAGCTCCGCACGTATCGAGTGTTGCTAATGGAACTGCCAGGCTTTCATTCGTTCCTGCTGAAAACGTGTTTGGAGAAGAGGTCTTTAAGCTAACGGTTTTCGACGACGGCGGTGACAACAATTTCACGTCGAAGACTGTACCGTTCACGATTCGGGTTCTGCCTGTGAATGATGCGCCATCGTTTGAACTAACAACAGCTGAGATCACGATTGTTGAAGATGCGGAAGCGAACATCCCAGATTTTGTTTCCAACATCAGTGCTGGTCCGTATGAAGAGTCTCAAGCCCTGACCTTTCATGTAATGCACCACCTCGGGGAACGCATGCTGTACGACGTGTATCCTCACGTAGTCATCACAGGAAGCAGCGGTGTCCTCCGTTTTACGCCAGCGGCCGATTGGTACGGAGTAGAACAATTTAATATGTCGTTGATAGACGATGGAGGGGCTTTCGGAACGATCGGCAATCATACTGTATCTTTCAAAATCACAGTTTTGCCAGTGAATGATGCTCCCACATTTGATCACATCCCCACGGTCTTTGAGGTACGTGAGGATTCTGGGCAGTATTCATTACCGAATTTTGCGTATCATGTAAGCCGCGGGCCGCGCTATCTCAGTAACGAATTTGCTCCAGTGCAGCAAAATCTCTCTTTCGTTTTCACTTTGATTTCTGGAGACCCGAGCCTCTTTGCAGAGGCCCCATCAGTCGAAATCAACCAGACTGAGCAATCCGTTTCCAACGGGACCCTGACTTTCCGCCCTGCAGACCATGCCTATGGAACTTCAGTGTATTCCCTGCAACTGGTCGATGACGGTGGCACGTCAAATGGTGGTGAGAATCGCTCCATGAGCACCTTGCTGAGAATCCACGTTGATCCCGAAAATGATGCACCTACGTTCACGGCGCCAACGACACTGATTGTGTGCGAGGACCCGAACGATCCTCCCAACTACGTCCATGCAACATTTGCAACAAACGTCAGTGCTGGAGAGTTCGAGTCTTCTCAGAGCCTGTCCTTCAGCATAACTCCGGCTGGAGGCAATGTTTCAGCATTTGAATATGGCCCACTGATGACTGTAGGAGGCAGCGTTGGCAACATGGTCGGCAGCCTGTCATTTCGGGTGGTTCCTAATTCGCACGGTATCGCAAACTTTACATTGACATTGAGCGATGATGGCGGTAGCAGCTTGTATTCCCGATCTAACACTAGCCAGCACCTTAGCATTATCTTCAATGATAGACCATTCTTTCAGGTGCGAAATGGGCTGGAGATTCTTGTCAATGAGACGACGGGCCTGATTCCGAATTTTGTGAGTGACCTATATCTAGGAAGCGAAGAAGCCAGAGAGTATGCATACTTTTCCCTCACACCGCTCACCTCGCGGATACCCAGTTGGATGCCTGCTATCACTACTAATAACAATGTTTTTGGAAACGGAGACAGCTCGCTTGGAAATCAGTTGCTGATCACAGTGAACGTTTCTGTCGCCACAAGCAGTTTGTACTACAAGCTGCAACCTGGCAGATTTGGTGAGGTGACATTCTCCTTACAATTGATAAATGGCGGCGGCCTCGGCTGTAATGGAGCGCTGGATCGCACCAGTCGCAATTTCTCGTTTACGGTGATACCTGTGAATTCTGCTCCAAACTTCACCCTAAGCTCAACCAGCATTACCTCATTCGAGGACCAGACTGTGGAATTACCACATTTTTTTCAAGATATTGTCCCCGGTGGCTGGGCTGACGGAGAGCGAGACCAAGAGCTGCATTTTAAGCTCGAGTGGTATGCGGGGGATAAGGTTCCTTTCGACTTGATAGAGGCAACCTGTTTCCATGCGGGCTCGGTGGATCCTAAGTGCCAAGATGGCACGGCAACGCTGAAATTCCTGACGGCGCCCGGTCGCTATGGCAATGTGTCGCTACGTGTGGCTTTGGTAGACAGCGGCGGGACCGCTCGAGGAGGGGTTGACACTTCTGACTCAAGAATCATCCATTTGACTGTCCTGCCTGTGAATGAAAAACCCTCTTTCAGTTTCAAGACTCCAAATGTCTTGGTGAATCAGGACTCGAGATGCCTTGGGCTGTCACCAACATGGGTCATGCCTGCGTACCAAGAATGCGATGGTTATGAGCCATACGTTCACGTTCACCATGGATTCCCAGACGCCTTGTCCTTCGGAACCTTCGAAAATGGAGAATGTGACGAATTGACAGAATGTGAGACACAGACTGGTCATTTTGTAATCACTTCGCTGGACGCAAATGCAAGCGCATTATTGTTTGCCGAGATGCCATACATCAACATATCTGGCAGCTCCGGCACTCTGGCCTTCACTCTGAACAAAAACGTTACCGGGGTAGCTCGGTTTTCGGTCGTCTTGCAAGACTCAGGTGCCATTGATGGGTCGACAAAGACGTCAGACACCAGATACTTTGAGATTTCAGTTCTCTTCCATAACAAGGCACCTCACTTTGACAAAGTTCCACATTTAGTCGCCTATGAAAACATGGGCCTCTTCAGCGAAACGGCCGCTTACAACATGTCGACTGACGGGCTGCGCAGTATTTCAGAACCCAATCAGCTCCTAACGTTTGTTGTCAATGCCACTTGTCCCAAATTGTTCCTGGAGCCTCCCTACATGTTGATCAATGGGACTATGCGTTTTATTCCTGCGCAAGACATGTTCGGGGTATGTAACATCTCTGTTCGACTGGTAGACAGTGGAGGAAGGGCAAATTTGGGAGAAAATTCGAAAACTGAAATCATTTCTTTGTCAATCCTTCCGGTCAATAGTGCGCCCACGTTTACCCTCCAGCAGACTGTCATTACTACGAGGGAAAATATTGGCGGACATTATTATCCGGAATTTGCGCATGACATTACTCCAGGCCCTAAAAATGAAGACTGTCTACGCACGGACGATTTCTGCCAGGTGCAACATACTAATTTTGTGGTGGATGATATCAGCAATGTGGATCTTTTCGAAGTCGAGCCTAGGCTGGACTCAGGAGGGTCCTTAGCCTTCACTATCGCTCCACATGCCACGGGCCAAGCAACAGTGACGTTTCGGCTTGAGGATGACGGTGGAGTTCGTGAGCATCCCCTGTACCGGGGCACGAACACATCGGTCAGACAAAGCATAAAAATCGTTGTGGACCCAGACAACTTTTTCTCTCCAGCGATCCCTTCCTTCAATTTCACAAGTGATGCCACGTGTCTCAAGGTGGGGTATGTTTCGGGGGAAGTTGGCTGTGACTGTCATTTGTCAGGCTCCGCAAGTCCTCCGTGTGAATTGGTGACAGATCTTGAAGTACCTACTGTCCTTCTGAGTGATGAATCGGGCCTGCAAGAGATTAATCACTTCATGACACAAATGACGCCAGAGGATGGATTTTACCCAGCGTCAACTGCTGTTTTCAACATAGAAAGGGGCGATCGTCCATGTGACTTCGACTTTCATTGCGATGCAACCAGCATATGCTCAGGTGCCGGTGGGTACTGCATTGAAATAGCCTACAATCGGCTAGCGGCAGACACAGCGCTTAGTGCCCGTGGTCTTGAGTATGCTGTTCATTATAGCGTCAGCCCCGATGGTAAGCATGTGTACGCAGCAGAATTTGAAACGGATACATTTGCCATATTTAAGAATGCCAGGACCGTTGAGAACATCCAACCGATAGACCGTCGGTCAGACAAAGAAAATAGAATCAGGTTCACGGGATTTGAGGCGAACGCCAGCTCGTTTGGAACACCCAAACACGTGGATCTGTCGGATGTCTGTGGTTTGGATGTTTTTGAAGTTGATGACGAAGTATTCTTAGCTGGGGCCGGGGGATGCGATGACCTTGAGTCTGCATTCGTCTTTAATTCGCCTCCAGAAAATTGCGATGCAGAGGTCCTGGCCACAGCCAACTGCGATTCTCACTGCTGCGCGTCTGCTTTTGCCGGTCTGGTAGGACACTGGGACTTTTCCTCCCGTGATACAAGTGGTTCACAATTTGTCAACTCCATCAGCACAGTCGGGGGCCAAAAGGTTGAATGTTCATCAGAGTTTTGCATTTACAGTCGAGATCGTCTTGTAGATGGAAGCTGCATGGAAACTTATGGAACTGTGATCAAGCCTGCCGCCTTCCGTGATTTAGCAGGCAAGATTGGTTCAGCCATTATTTTCGGTCCGCAATGTAAAACAGGCACCCAGGCAGACTGGGATGCACCGCTGATTGATCAGGGATTGTCGCTGCTCAATGTCATCATAAACAACGGCAGGTACGAGGCCTTAATGGTGGATGGAATTGTCAGTCCTGGTCTGCACATTACAGACCAAGTCGATCATGATCTTCGATCTAGATTACCTTCACAAGCGTTGACAATCGCCACATGGATGACGATCAACGAAAAAGAGGTGGCGATGGGTGGGCTCATGGCGCTGCGACAAGACGAATATCTTTGTAAGAAAGGATGGAGTCTGACCTACTCGCATGTCGAGGATTCTACCACCTTTATCTTCACTATCTCTCTCCAAGGTAATGTCCAGAATTCACGAATAACCTTGTTCAGCGATGTAAGAGTACGAATCATCCCCCCGCTTCCAAATGGAGAATGGAATCATGTTGTTGCATCTTACAACGGCTCGAGCATCAACATATTTATCAACGGGCAACTGCTGGGTTCAAAACAAGCATGCGAAAATGCCCCTTGTGGGAATATCATTTACCCAGGGGATCATATGAATGTAGGGAACTGCCCGGCCAGGTCAACGCCATTTACGATTGGGACTTACGTCAACGATGAGGACAGAGCAGCCCACAAGGGCGCTATCGAGTCTATGAGGTTGTTTGAAAACGCGCTGGATCCATCTCAGGTCCGCGCCCTGTATTCGATGCAATCTGGCACTCTGAGAAAGAATGCAGTTCTTGAAGATGAGTACTGGGTGCAGGGCAGCAATCCAGCTGCAGACGTGTACTCACCAAGCAAGGATTTTATGGCCGCAGCACATCCGGTGCGATTCTCTGTGCGCGGTCGGTTTCGGATTGGCGCCACTTCAAACGTCACATACAAGTGCCAATTCTCTTCGCTATATTCACAGCAGGAATCTGCTGATGCAACCATTCAATGCTCGAACGGCGCGCTTGCCCACGATGCCTCTGCGTGCGCAGATGGTTATGGGAATATGCTCGAATGCGATCCTCCTGTGTGGTTGATGGGATATAAAGCTGCGGTTCTTGCCGTGCTGCGAAATGAGCACGACGCCAACTCGACTCGTACTGCTCCACTGTGGCAGAGGGTCTGCTTGAAAGAGCAGTGCGGATTTCAAATTTATCAATCACAACGAGAGGACAGCTGGATGCTGGATCCCGCTTCAAAAAGACTACTTCCCAGTCTCGTGGGCACAAAGAGTGTCATCCGTTTTTTCACGGATTCTAGCATGTTCATGTTCAACCAAACGCAAGAGAGCATGATTACACAAGAAAGCGCGGTCGCGGGCTTCTCAAGGAATGAGACCCAATCGAGTGGGAACCAAACAATGAATGCTTCTTTTTCGTTCAACAGCTCACAAGGAGACCAGTACGCACGAGTGTCTGCGGTGTTCAACAACCATGCGCACTGTTTGAACTTCGGCTGCGTTTTCGCAAACGCGAAGCAAGAGGTCACCGCCTTCGGCCTGAGTTCAATAACATATCGCGTTGAACATACGCCGGGACACCAAGATGGAAATACTTTAAGTCCTCGCAACAGTTCTACACACTATCTGCTTGCTGCAAATTATTGGGATGGGCTTGATACTACAACAACGTCGGGAATCTTCACGTTTGATCCCATGACCCTCAGCGTCAGCTTTGTGCAGGGCATCGTTACGCATGGAGCGCGGCGATGGCGTCACTTTAATGTTAACGGAGGCCAGACGTCTCTCGTGGCCCTAGCATCGTGTTTCGGTCCGATGCGTGTTTACTATTGGGATCCTGCGAGCGCTTTGCCGATCCGTCTTGATCGGGGCGAGCTCGCAATTGACATTCCCTGGTGCCAGTCTGATTTGAAAACGTTCAACATCGGCACTACGACGTATCTTGTAACCTCAACCTTCGCGAACATGGCAACCAGCAAAATGTCTAATCAGTCGTATATCTTTGTCGTGGGTGAAAGGATGAATGTGACACACGCGCGTGTTGGGTCAACTGTGCGAGAGCTTGCGCAATATGAGAAGACTTATGATTTGGGGCCGTCGCACGCAAATTCGCCTGTTATTGCGCTTGCTGGTAGCTTTACTACACATGCAGCGTACAGCATTGAGCACTTTGTGGTCGATGGATTACGTATGATTGTGTTTGCATCATTTTCATCGTCTCCGTCCAAAGTGTTTGCCTGCAATGCAAGCACAGATCCTCCTAGCTTTGAGCACCTACAAGATCTTGAGACGAAGTTCGCCAGTTCCTCCCTTTTTTTCCAAGCGAATGGTTCTTACTTAGTATTTGGTCAGCGTGGGAATGAAATGGCAACGTTTCGGTGGAATGGCAGCATGTTTCACTTTGACTTTGATGAGAGCACTCTGCCCAGGGATCTTGCATCCGGGCACAAGATGCGCACTGAAAATGGCTCGACGCACACCGCAGCTTATTTGCGTGTTTTGCGGTCTAACACATTGACAAAATGTGTCCACCGGAACGATGCTTGGAATGGAAGTAAATTTTCAGTCGCGGGCTGTCCAGTCCAGGAAAGGGGATACCTGTTGCTCGGCGCAAAGCCTACACTTGGCTCAAACCCAAACACACAGCTGCATGTCGCAAGGCAGGAGGTGATCCAAGGCATGGCGGGACCTGTCTCTGTACAAGTAAATCCCATTGACGGTAAACACGTGTACGTTGCCTGCAGGCACTCTCGTAGCATAATCGCTTTCGATCGAGATCCGGCGAGCGGAATTCTAGTGCACAACCCGACGGCGAGTTACCTGACCGTGTGGAGCCTTATGCCTATGAATGATTCATATCCTGACGGCGACGGATACCAGAATGCCGCCACTTGGGGCTACCCACTGCATGGTGTGCAGGCTATTTTAATTAGTCCCGAACAGGATCATCTGTTCGCTGTCAGCTCATTTGACGATGCGCTTGCGGTGTTTAATAGAGACAACGTGACTGGCGAGCTCACGCTTGCAAGAGTGATTCGGAACGGCGTCAGGACAGGGCAGCGAACGGTACATGGATTGGGAGGCGCGTATGGCATCTCGATGAGCGTCGACGGCAAGAGTATTTACGTCTCAAGCGCGAGGGACAAGGCTCTAGCAGTCATTGATCGAATGCGAACTGGAAATGGAACGTGGGAGTTCTCCTTCGTTGATGCGATCTGGTCAGGAGAGCGTTTATTCGAAAAATACGATGATTCTACTGATGATGCCATCATGTCGAACGCTCCTTCATTGCAGGATTGGGCTTCAACATCGTTTCCAATGAGGCTGGGAGGAAACAGTGAGCCCTGGTCATTTTCTGCCCGGAATTCGTATGAGTTTATCCTTGCACGCAAACAATATTTGGCAATTGCATCAGGAGAAAGCACTGCAACCTCGTTGGTCGTTGGATCTGCCAACATCTATGAGTGGAATCGTGGTCAGCAAAAGTTTTCTTTCGTACAAAATCTTCCAGAGAATGCCGCGCCCTCTGCCTTCACTGTTGTCACTTTGACAGATGCAGAGCGCTTGAGAGAGTACAGCTTTCTCTCTGTCGCAAATACTCGGTCAATGCATCGCCCTTCTGGTCCAGGGGTCAACGTTTATAAATGGACACAAGCAAATCAAAGATGGGAATTCGAAGAGGTTCTGCTTGAACAAGACCATGCCACACCATTGGATGCGCAAGTCAACGCGATTGCATCCATGCAGGTAACCGGAAACAATGGCGCCAAAATTCTAACGTTTATCGCTTGCGCTTACGGAGATGTTGCGGTGGGTACAAGCTCCAACTCCCCAATCTATATCTACAGACATGCGATGGGTTTCCGATGGCTACAGTCAGTGCCAACTATGAGTGCTACAGACGTGCAGACTGCATTGATAGACGTACCGGGCGGCCAACTTGCATTCTTTATGTTCTCGAATTTGTACGGTGGCACAGCTGGCAGTCACGATTCCTCGTCGGTCCACGTCTACAGACTCAATGTCGTGACTGAGATGTTTGAACTGCACCAGTCAATTCCTGCTAAGGGCGCTCATGGCATCGAATCGTTCTTCATGCCCGGTGAAGGCTCTTTCCTGACAATTGCCAACAGACAAAATGGAGTTCCTGAATATGATCGACAGTATCAGGTCTATGACGAAGTGCCAGAAATCCACAAGTGGAATCCTACTCTGAACATGTTCGTTCTGTACCAACGCTTGGACACTCCATTTCAGTCTGTGATTGAGGATGGAACGACACTACCGCTCCAGATCCCCTTCTGTTCGCCGGCTTGTCGACTTGCCGCAGACGGACAGAGCAGGCCTGTGGATGGTTTGCGTGGCAGTACTGCCGTGGACATGTTCGAGTCGAATGGAGAATTTTATCTCGCAATAGCCCAGTCCGTGTGTCAAGAAGGCCTGACGCGAGAAGAGTGTAAAAAGTTCGGGGCCCAGCCCAAATCTGCCGTATTGCAATGGAACCGCGTCTTGAAAAGGTTCACGGAAATGCTTGGCATTACAGACGAATATAGCGTATCTTCTCGGGGGTATCCGCTCACTGATGACGAGCTTTCCGGCGAGACAATTTCGGCGCAGGCATTCAGAATCAATGGCGGAAGAACTTTGAAACTGAAATTCGTAGAGTTCGACGATGACAAGTTCCTCGTTGTTTCCAGCCAAACTAGAGGATCGGTTGTGCTGAGATTCGAATTCGAGCAGATCAGTCTGAACGGGATTGTTGATGCAGAGCCAGATTCAAAAGATCAGTTTGTATATGCTGCCTGCAAATTCGATGCCTCACTCCTTGTTTTCGCAAGGAGCTCGCGATATGATTCGGTTGGAAACGCTGTCAAGAGTTGCGAAGGTGGGCGGTGCATAAACTTCCTCAAAACCTTGTACGAGGAGAAGATGTCAGGTGGTATAATCCTTGGCGACCTGCGGGGTCTGAGGGGTGCTCAACGAGTGTCAATCGTGGATGGACAGATATTTGTGCAGGGCAATGTGCACCGCCATAAATTGCTATGCGGGTCCTTTCCACCAATAGGGATAAACGGAGACTACTACAACGGACGACCTCCTGTTTGTCACCGTTTGCAGCTTGAAACAGAGCTTGTTTCGACCGACAATAATGGCCTTGTGCGCGGTCTGCCAACCGTGTCAGTGAACGGTTCTCTTTTCGTCGAGATCGTTGCGGACCAGACTGGTTCTGCTACATACCGCACGAAGCTCACCTCTGATCACATGACTGAGGCACAAGCAAACGCATTAGTGAAACCGAAGGAATTCACCATCATAGCTCAACAACCGAATCAGCCGCCGTCCTGTGAGATTCACGACGTTGTTGTGGACTCAGTGCCCGCGTACAGAGAAGTGAAGTTTGCTGCCAACCTCACCGCCGGCCCTCGCGAAGATAGCCAGGCGCTTCTATTCGAGTTCACGTACACCAATCCCTTAATTTTTGACATTGCGCCTTCCTTGATGGTAGGAGTGGACGACTCTGGGAACAAGATCGGAGTTGTTGGTTATTCGTTGAAGGAGTTTGTATCTGGGGAAGTCAATTTTACTGTGACTCTCATGGACGACGGTGGGGGTGATGCAGAGCTTGGTGAGCAGAACACTTCGGCGCCTCAATTCTTCAAAATGACTATTCTTGCCAACAATCGACCTCCTACCTTTGATGTGACAACAGCCATCACAATACTGCAGAATAGCGGCGTCCAATACTTGGACTTCTTTATCACAAACATGGATGCTGGCGGTGAGGGCGAAGAGACGCAGAATCTTGCTTTGTTCCTTCATAAAGTGTACGCGCTTGACAGTCCGTGGCCCGCAGAAAATGCTTTTGACATCCTCGAAACGTTTGACAACGGAACCATTAAAGTAAAACCAGCCTTCAACCGATTTGGATCATTCGCTGCTGAGTTTGGTCTGCGGGATGATGGCGGCGTTGAGAACGGTGGGAGAGACAGGAGCTACCGCAACTCGACCTTTCTTGTACAGGGCGCAGAGCCTCAGCTCGAGCTATCAACCAGCAATGACCTGCTCTCCGTGACCGAGAACACAGGAAATGGAAGCCTGTACGATGAAAACTATACGTTCCTGTCGATCTTTGCATTGAGAGGGCAAGAGTATGATGAACGAGTGCAAGATGCGACGTTTCGGATTGTATCAATTACCAATGAAGAAATGTTCCGGAAGCCCCCTGAAGTCAATGGAAATGGCGCAATCATTCTTTTCTTGGCTGACAACCCCAGGTCTCGAGAGACAGAGGTATTTGTCCAGGCAACTCATTCCGGAACCTTCACTTCAACTTTGGTGCTGGTATCAAACATTGTGTCCGTCAGAGTAATAACACTTGGTGTCAATGATGCACCAACCTTTCATGTCCACCCAGAGTTGAAGACGCTGGAAGGCGCGGGGTTGCAGGAAATACCGCACTTTGCCCAATATAGCGTCGGTCCTCCAGACGAGTACTGGCAAACAATATCGTTTGCTGTCACTATTGAGAGCGAGGTGTCCAGGCTCTTTGAGGTCTTTCCTCGCATTGACGCAGATGGGCTCATAAGCTTCCAGACGTACCCAGGGCGGCATGGCAGCGCGCTGCTTTATGTGCATGCCCGTGACGATGGCGGTGTTGCAAATGGGGGCTCTGACGTTGCTCGCGATGGCCCAAAACTGGTGTCCGTCACTGTGTACCCGCAGCCACGCATTTTCAGTGTTTCGCCAGGACTGGGACCTATTTACGGCGGTACTAGCATCACAGTCTCTGGTGTGTTCTTTGGCTCAGAGTACAGCCGTAAATACCATTCAATGTCATACGGTGGGATCACTGTATACATTGGTCAGCGCAAATGTCTCAACATCACTTACGTAGCCGACTCAGAAGTGGTATGTCAAACTCCTCCCGGAATGGGCGCGGCATCTGTATCGCTTACAATCGACGAGGATGGAATAACACGTTCCGCGACATTTGAGAGCGGCTTTAAGTATGCCCTCCTATATTACGCTGGGGCGGTGGATGCTGAATCCACTGGCTTCTTTGCATTTTCTCCAAGTCCTGTGTCTCCAGGCTCTTTCCACAATCCCGGCGCTAGTCTTGAGAAAGGTGGACTTCATCTCTCCAACACTGCCAGGTCTCTACTGACCGTTGACGGCGCAATCTATCTTGGCGGATCGTTTGAATTCGCTGATGGCAAGGAGGTGAACAACGTCGTTCGATGGGATGGAAGTGCTTCCGTCTTCCCTCTGGGCTACGGCACCGATGCCGCCGTCAACGCTCTGGCGATGTTTCAGGGCAAACTTGTCGTCGGGGGTGATTTTCAGCGCGTGTTCCAGGAAGGGAACCGAGTGCTAAAGACACCGCTGGTAGCATTTTGGGATGGAAAAGAGTGGTCGCGCGTGGGAGACCTTGTGCTGACAGGCTCTGTGTCTGTGATAGTCCCGAACAAGGATACACTCTACGTTGGCGGTCAGTTCGAGTCGTTCGGTTCCACGGACTTTCATGGACTTGCGGCGTATGAAGGTGGGCAATGGTTGCCAATGGACGGCGGCGTAGGTGATGGCAAAGTGCTTGTGATTGGGATTGTGGGCCAAGATGTCTTAGTTGGCGGAAACTTTCTGCAGGCAGGTGGCGTTGCCGCCAAGAACCTTGCGCGCTTGGACTCCATCTCCCGTACGTGGACCGCCATGGGCGACTTCAATGGTAAATTGTCTACTTGCGCATGTCTGTATTGCCTGCGTGTCATGTCTATTCTTGTGCACGTGTGCATCTCCGTGCTCCCCACTTTGGACACGATGTTTCAAGTGCGCAGCAGTGTGCGTGTGCTACAAGGGTGATACGCATCATGAGTAATATGTGTGCACCGTGCTTGGCATGTGCGTGACAGGCGAGGTGACTAGCATTGCCTCCGTGGGAGAATTT
>Ga0115006_10000152_pt1 | contig 34242 bp, 40 predicted proteins | sample ArcOceMetagenome_3_FD_88943 | JGI IMG/M metagenome (GOLD analysis project Ga0115006, IMG submission 88943) | Marine eukaryotic phytoplankton communities from Arctic Ocean - Arctic Ocean- Svalbard ARC20M Metagenome | ecosystem: Environmental > Aquatic > Marine > Oceanic | place: Arctic Ocean...
GCGGCGTGCGTTTCTGGACTGCGCTATTGTCGTGGATGACATGGCAGAGGCCGCGCGCGGGCAGGTTACCAAGCTGGCCGCGACCCACGGTGACATGAATTTGCGCAATTTGATAATAGGGCCGCAGGGCACGTATGGGATTGATTTTGGTGTTATTCACACCGCCCCCATTGGCCATGATCTTGTGCGATTTATCGCGCATTTCGCGAACTTATTTTACCCCGAAGATGCGGCGGACGGGGAGAAGCAGTGGTTAGAGGATGATTTGGATGCGTTTTTTGCTGGATATGGGTCCGACGGACGGAATGATCCGGCGTTCCGGTATTTGCTGCGGATGGAAATCATTAAGGATTGGGCCAAAGTGCCGAAAGATCCAGCCAATCGGGGTGCGCATGATCGCCACCGCTGGATGGGGATCAAATTGCTGTCGACGTTTTTGTTTTAACGCGCTTCTGGTGGGTTCACGATGATCCGACCCGCTGCAACGTCAACCGTCGGCACGATCTCGTGGGTGAATGACAACAGCATGGTGTCGGATTGGCCGGCCAGTTGGATTTCGAGCACATCGCCAGCTCCGTGGTTTTCGATCGCTTTGACGGTGCCAAGTGTTTCGTTGCCAGTGTCGATGACGGTCAGGCCGACAAGGTCAGCATAGTAGAATTCATCGTCAGGCAGGCTGCGCAGTTTGTCGCGCTGCGCATAAAGCGAGACGTTGCGTAGCGTGTCGGCGTCTTCTTTGCTGTCGATGCCTTGGACGCGCGCGGTGAACCCGCCTTTGACCTGACCTGTCAGCACAACCATCGGAAATACCTTGCCGTCTTCGGTCGTTAAGGGGGCGTAATCCGCAATAGCGGCAGGGTCGGCACAAAACGATTTCAGGCGGACCTCGCCCAAAATTCCAAATGCACCACCGAGGGTGCCAACGATAATCCGGTCAGACATGTGATTGCTCCTTGGCGAAGCGCCAATTCAAGGCGATTTGCAAAATAGCTGGGGGTGCGCGGGCCAGCGATGTGGCCCGCGCAAATAGATCGCTTACTCAGCAGCGGCTTCTTCAGCTGGTGCTTCTTCGGCAGGCGCTTCAACTGGTGCTTTTGCAGCTTCTTCAGCAGCAGCAACTTTCGCAGCTTTTTCTTCTGCACGTGCCTGCGCGGCTTTGCCCGGTGTACCCTTTTTCAGGTTTGTACGGTCTTTCTTTGGCAGAACGCCAGCGGCCTCCAACATACGTGCAACACGGTCTGTTGGCTGTGCGCCTTGGGACATCCAATACGCAATGCGCTCCATGTTCATTTTCACGCGCTCTTCGGAATCTTTTGGCAGCATTGGTGCATATGTGCCAAGCTTTTCGATGAAACGGCCGTCGCGTGGCATGCGGCTGTCTGCTGCAACGATTGCATAGTGAGGGCGCTTTTTGGAACCGCCACGTGCGAGACGAATTTTCATAGCCATGATAGATAGTCCTTTGTTTTGATGCGTAGGATGGGTTTCAACCCATCATCAAGATTGATGTTGTTTATGGTGTTGGATCACTTCCTGAATAATGAAATTCAGAAATTTCTTGGCAAATTCGGGGTCCAGATGGGCCTGATCTGCAAGGTCGGTCAACCGTCCGATCTGCGCGGCTTCGCGCGACGGATCAGACGGTGGAAGGTCATGCGTTGCTTTGAGCACCCCAACTGCTTGGGTGTGCTTAAAGCGCTCGCCTAATGTATAGACGAGGATCGCGTCGAGCCTGTCGATGCTTTCGCGGTGCTCGGCCAAAATTGCGGCTGCGCGTGTTGCGTCATCGGTCATATGTGAACTCCCTTTGGCACAGGATGGCGGTAAACCAGTGTGGTGTCCGTCGGGGCTTTGGCGTTGATGTCCAGTTTCGCGCCCAGCTTTTCAGCCAGCCGGATCGACCGCGCATTGTCGTGCGCAATATAGCTAACGGCAGTTTGCCAGCCCAACACGTCATAGGCGTGCGTGACGGCCGCATAGGCTGCTTCGGTCGCGATGCCCGTGCCCTCGATTGCCGGATCAAACATCATCCAGCCGATTTCGGTTTCTGGCCAGTCTGGTGGTGTCCACGGTCCAACAAGCCCAACGCAGTCGTTGTCGCCGCGCAGTGTCACCGCCCACATGCCGTAGCCATAGATTTGCCAATGGCCAAGTTCTGACGCGAATGCCCGCCATGTTTTGCCCAGATCGCCGTTGCTTCCAAACGCATCGGCGCGGTCAGACATCATAAAGTCGTGGAACACCATCCAGTCACCCGGTTCGGGTGCGCGCATCACAAGCCGCGGTGTTTGCAAAGTCATGCTCATACGGTCACCTGCGCGATTGCGTCTGCACAGTCATGTGGCAGGTGCCAGAAGATGATCACGGGCGTCATCATTTCTTTTTGCCGAACCCAGACAGGCCAGCCGGCAGACCCATGCCGCCGCCAAGACCCGGCATGCCTGCTGGCATTTTGCCTTGCATGGCTTTCGCTGCCTCGGCCATTGCTGCTGGATCGTTCATGTCGGGCATCGCACTGCCTTTGCCCATCATCTGTTTCATCGCTTGTTTGAGCATGCCACCTTTGCCCATTTTCTTCATCATGTCGCCCATTTGGCGTTGCTGTTTGACCAGCTTGTTCAGTTCGGACACCTGAAGCCCTGCGCCTGCTGCAATCCGCTTTTTGCGCGATGCTGCCAGTAGGTCAGGGTTGGCCCGTTCTTTTTTGGTCATGGAATTGATCAGCGCGATTTGGCGTGTCAGGACTTTGTCGTCCATCCCAGCTGCGTCCATCTGCTTTTGCATTTTGCCCATGCCAGGCAACATGCCCATCATCCCTTCCATGCCGCCCATTTTGATCATCTGCTCGAGCTGCAGTTTCAGATCATTCATGTTGAACCGGCCCTTTTGGAACCGTTTCATCATGCGTTCGGCTTGTTCGGCCTCAATGGTGTCTTGGGCTTTTTCAACAAGCGCGACGATGTCGCCCATGCCAAGGATGCGCCCCGCGATGCGTGATGGCTCGAAAGTTTCGATCGCGTCCATCTTTTCGCCGACGCCGACAAACCTGATAGGTTTACCAGTGATCGCCCGCATTGATAGCGCCGCACCGCCGCGCCCGTCGCCGTCCATCCGTGTCAGGACAACGCCTGTCACGCCGATTTTGTCGTCGAATTCTTGCGCCACGTTCACGGCGTCTTGACCGGTCAAGCCATCAACTACCAAAAGCGTTTCGCGTGGGTTGGTGATGTCGCGGACTTCGGCCGCTTGTGCTATCAGTTCGGAGTCGATGTGCAAACGGCCCGCAGTGTCGAGCATGTAGACGTCATAGCCGCCAAGGGAGGCTTGGGTTTTCGCGCGTTTCGCGATCTGAACAGGTGTCTCGCCTTTGACGATTGGCAGGGTGTCGACGCCAATCTGGTTGCCCAGAATTGCCAGCTGTTCCATCGCCGCAGGTCGGTTGGTATCGAGCGACGCCATCAGCACGCGCTTGCCTTCACGTTCTTTCAAACGCTTGGCGAGTTTCGCGGTGGTTGTTGTTTTACCGGACCCTTGCAGGCCGACCATCAGGATCGGCGCAGGTGGGCTGTCGATTTTCAGTGCGCTGGGATCTTCTGATCCGGTCAGGACGTGCTGCAGTTCGTCGTGTACAATTTTGACGACTTGCTGGCCGGGCTGAATGGATTTGGTGACGGCAGCGCCTGTCGCCTTTTTCTCAACTGCTTTGATGAAATCGCGCGCGACAGGCAGGGATACGTCGGCCTCTAGCAGAGCAACCCGCACTTCGCGCAGGGCAGTTTTGACGTCATCTTCAGATAACGCACCTTGTTTGGTGAGCTTGTCAAAGACGCCGCCGAGGCGTTCAGATAGATTCTCAAACATTGGCCAGTAGCCCCTAATCGTTCCGGTTGCCCAATTATATAGGGACGAACCGCATAAAGCAGTAGCGCCCCCATGGGCGCAACGCGCTGACGGGGGGCGATCCCCAACAAAATGGGGACCGGACGGCTGATGCTATCCGGGTGTTAGGGGACGTTTAGGCCACTGCGAAGGTCAGAGTCAAGCAGCAGCCTCTGCTTTGGCGGCGTTGATTTCCTTTGCTGCAATTGTCGTGATGTCTGTAATCCCGATGAAATTCAAAACCTGCCGCAGGTGCGGTGTGGCAAAATCGACTGGGCTGTCGATCGGAACCCCACCGGAGGCCGCTACGATGATCGCCTTTTTGCCGTTCAAAAGCCCATGCGGACCCTCGGATGTATATTCAAACGTGACCTTTGGGCGACAAATCAGATCGACCCATGCCTTAAGTGCGGTTGGCATTCCGAAGTTGTGCATCGGCATGCCGATCACGATGGTGTCGGCGTTTTGCATTTCGGCCACCAGCGTGTCGGACAGCCCAAGCACGCGGGCTTCTTCGTCGTTGAGATCAGCTGCGGGGACCAGACGAGCAGCGTTCCATGCGGCGGTAACCTGCGGCAACGGCGACGTGCTTAGGTTCCGAATTGTGACAGTACCGTCCATGTCGGCAAGCACATGGCCCGCTGCCTGACGCGATTGGCTGCCTGTGATGTTTGTCGAGGTGACGATATGAAGGATATTGGTCATGATTTCAGTCCATTTTGTGGGTGACATTTGTTGATTGATACCGATAACGTGTTTGCGAACGCAACGGACCATATCGAACAGAGTCCGTTCATAAATGCACAGTTAGGTATTAGGTATATGGACAACTGGGACGAGATTAGAACTGCGTATCAAGTTGCCCGCGTCGGTACCGTCAGTGGGGCTGCTGCCGAGATGGGAGTGCATCATGCCACTGTCATCCGTCACATCGACGCGCTGGAAGCCCGTTTGGGTGTTAAGCTGTTTCAACGTCATGCGCGTGGATACACAACAACCGAGGCTGGTCTTGATTTGTTGCAAGTCGCCCAAGTGACCGACGATCAGTTCACACAACTGGCTGGCCGTATCAAAGGGCAGGGCGCGGGTGTGTCTGGCGAATTGGTTGTCACCTCGCTTGGGGCGCTATCCCAATTTTTGACCCCAGCGTTGGTCAGCTTTCAGGATACTAACCCTGATATTCGCGTCCGGTATTTGACGGGCGATCGTTTGTTTCGGCTGGAATATGGCGAGGCGCATGTTGCTATTCGCGCAGGCACGATGCCCGATCAACCCGATAACGTCGTGCAGCCGTTTATGAATATGCGCGTTAAATTGGTGGCGTCTGATGCCTATATCGCCAAGCACGGATTGCCGAAGGATGAAGCTGACTTGGTGAACCACTGGTTCGTGGCTCAAGATAGTGTCACTAGTCGCGCCCCATTTACCCAATGGCTGCGCACGGTTGTGGGCGAGGATCGCATCGTGTTTCGCACAACTGGCAATCGTAATATTGCGCGCGCGGTGGTTGCTGGTGCGGGCATCGGGTTTTTGTCCGAATTCGAGGTGGAGTGTCACGAAGGATTGCGCGAAGTGTTCCCAAGCCGCGATGACTGGTCTGGGCCTTTGTGGTTGGTCACGCATGTCGATCTGCACCGCACCCCCAAAGTCCAAGCGGTGCTCGCCCATCTGAAATCTGCGGCGGCGGCGCAGGTATGACCCAGACTGCCCGTATGGGCCATTTGGCGATGCTGCTGTTTTCGGTGCTGGTCGCGGGATCGTTTGCGCTTGGCGTGTTGGCCGCCAATGATATTTCCCCGATGGCGTTAAACGCGGTCCGGTTCTGGATTGCTGCTGCAATTATTGGGGCGATTGTCGTGGCTCGAGGTGGCGTGCCGCGTGCCGCACTTGCTGCACCTTGGCGGTATCTGGTGTTGGCTACCGTGTTCACGCTTTATTTCGTGCTGATGTTCGAAGGGCTAAAGACCGCCCCATCGGTCAGTGTCGCCGCTGTGTTTACCCTGACACCTTTGTTGACTGCGGCGGTTGGTTGGCTGTTGCTAAGGCAAGGTGTCACGCCGCGTATCGCGTTTGCGTTGACTATTGGTGCGCTGGGCGCGCTATGGGTGATTTTTCGCGCTGACCTGCAAACAATGTTGCGATTTGACGTGGGGCGCGGCGAGCTGATTTATTTTGTTGGTTGCATCAGTCATTCGTTTTATACCCCGTTGGTTCGCAAGCTGAACCGTGGTGAAAGCGCGTTGGTGTTTACATTTGGCACGCTGGTGGCGGGGGCTGCAGTGCTGACGGTTTTGGGGTGGTTTGATATTATGTCGACACCGTGGCTGATGCTGCCGTCCATCGTTTGGGTGACCATTCTTTACACTGCGATATTCGCGAGTGCAGCGACCTTTACCTTGCTTCAGTTTGCCGCGCTCCGCCTGCCGTCATCCAAAGTGATGGCCTATACATATCTGACCCCCGCATGGGTAATTTTATGGAATGTTGGGCTTGGGGCCGCGTTGCCCCCGTTGACCGTAGGGTTTGGCGTTGCAATGACGATCGTTGCGTTGGTTTTGCTGTTGCCTGATTAGGGCGCTAGTTCTTGGGTCAAGAACGCCTCGAATGCGTCTAGATCAATGGCGTCCATTTGGCCGAACCCTTGCATCCATGCAGATGCGCCGCGCAGGGCATCTGGTTCCAGTTTACACCATTTCACCCGTCCGCGCTTTTCTTGTGACACAAGACCGGCTGCTGCCAATACACCAAGGTGTTTAGAAATCGCGGCCAGTGACATTGCGAACGGTTCTGCCACGTCGGTGACGGCCATATCGTCTTCGAGCAACATCGCAAGGATTGCCCGCCGCGTTGGGTCGGCCAGAGCCGCAAAGATGGCGTCGAGTTTATGAGTCATAGTGTTGATTAACCGTCCCGCGTATGAAACGTCAACCAGTTGGTTGAATGTTGTGCAGTGCAGTATTGGCGGTTCTATCCCCAAAATTCCGTCTCAATTTTTCTAAAATACTCAAATAAAACAAATAGATATGAAGGTGATGCTCTCGCTTGACTCTGTGCCGTGCGCATCCTAATTACTGGCTAACTCTTTGAGGGGACAAAACCTATGTCTGACCCGCATTTGGCCGACGATCGCAAAGCCCGCCTTTTGGCGCTTGATGTGAAATTGGCCGCCAAGCGGGTGCCGGAACAGGTGAAGGACCATTCAGAGGAACACTATAGTCAGGCACAGCTTGCTTGGCGGATGGTGATAGAGCTAGTCGCCGGTCTTGGGATCGGTTTTGGCATCGGATACGGACTGGATACCCTGTTTGGGACCATGCCGATTTTTTTGGTGTTGTTTATTTTCTTTGGCCTCGCGGCTGGTGTTAAAACCATGATGCGGTCGGCCAATGAAGTGCAGAGAAAACAGTTGGCAGCGGCCAACAAAGACGAGGGTGACACACGTGGCGACTGAAACTGACGCACAATCCGAAGGCGGTCTTGTCTTTCATCCACTTGACCAGTTTATCGTCAAGCCATTGTTCGGTGACGGACCGGTTAGCTGGTACACACCAACAAACATCACGCTTTGGATGGGTCTTGCGGTTCTTGCGATCTTCTTGGTTTTTGTTGTCGGGTCCCGTGGCCGCGCAATCATCCCAACACGCATGCAGTCCATCGGTGAGCTGATCTACGTTTTCATCTACAAGATGGTCGAAGACGTCACTGGCAAAGATGGCGTTAAGTATTTCCCCTACATCATGACACTGTTTGTGTTCATCTTGTTTGCAAACTATTTGGCCCTGCTGCCAATGTCTTATTCTGCTACATCCATGATCGCCGTGACTGCAGTGCTTGGTTTTGGTGTGTTCATCTGTGTGACGATCCTTGGTTTTGTGCTGCATGGCACAAAGTTCCTCGGGTTGTTCTGGATGTCCGATGCTCCTGCGGTGTTGCGTCCGATTATCGCAATCATCGAGGTCATCTCTTACTTCGTGCGTCCTGTGTCCCATTCCATTCGTTTGGCGGGTAACATCATGGCGGGCCACGCAGTTATCAAAGTTTTCGCAGGCTTCGCTGCTCTGACGTTGGTATCGCCTATTGCGATCCTCGGCATTACAGCGATTTACGGTCTTGAGGTCCTTGTGGCCGGGATCCAAGCCTACGTATTTACCATTCTAACCTGTGTGTACCTCAAGGATGCGCTGCATCCTGGGCACTAGGGTCTGATATCTAACTAAACTACTTAACTTCCAATTCGTAAGGAGAATACACATGGAAGGCGAACTCGCACACATTGGCGCCGGTCTGGCTGCTATCGGTTCTGGCGCAGCTGCAATTGGTGTTGGCACCGTTGCAGGTAACTACCTGGCAGGCGCATTGCGCAACCCATCCGCTGCTGCATCGCAGACAGCAACACTGTTCATCGGTTTGGCATTCGCCGAAGCATTGGGGATCTTCGCGTTCCTCGTATCGCTTTTGCTGATGTTCGCTGTTTAAGTACAACACGAAAATCCTTACGTCTGGCTGGGCATACAACGTGCCCAGCCAGTAACTTTACAAGGTGATCGGGGGCCATCATGGCAACTCAAACTACTGAAATAGCAGTCGGTGCTTGTGTCGATGCAGGGGGCTCTGCCCTTGGTATGCCACAGCTTTGTGCTGACTGGATGGGCAATCAGGTCGCATGGCTTGTTGTCTCGCTTATTGTGATCTACCTGATCCTTAGCCGCATTGCACTGCCCCGTATTGGTGCAGTTCTGGCTGAACGGTCTGGCACCATCACAAACGATATTGCCGCAGCTGAAGAGCTGAAGCAAAAAGCGGTTGAAGCCGAGGCTGCATACGAGCAGGCCCTAGCAGATGCCCGCATTCAGGCCGCTGCGATTGTCGCAGAAGCCAAAGCAGAAATTCAAGTCGATCTGGATGTTGAGCTTGCAAAAGCAGACGCAACGATTTCGGCCAAAGCCGCTGAAGGCGAAAAAGCGATCACCGCTATTCGTGAAGGCGCGGTTAAATCCGTCACGGCCGTTGCCAAAGACACCGCAAAAGCGCTGGTTTCAGCGCTTGGTGGCTCTGCAGATGCCAAGACAATCACAGCTGCCGTGTCCGCACGGATGAAGGGATAAGTACCATGAACAAGTACATCACTGCCGCCCTGCTATCCGTTGCAGCATCCCCTGCGTTTGCGGCAACCGGTCCGTTTATCTCGCTGAAGAACACAGATTTTGTTGTTCTAGTCGCGTTCCTGATTTTTGTCGGCATCCTGATCCATTATAAGGTGCCGTCCAAGATTGGCGAAATGCTGGACGGTCGTTCAGTTGCGATTAAGGAAGATTTGAACGAAGCCAAAGCACTGCGCGAAGAAGCCCAGTCTTTGCTAGCGTCATACGAGCGCAAGCAAAAAGATGTGGCCGAGCAAGCGAGCCGTATCGTGGCAAGCGCCAAGGAAGAGGCCGCAAATGCCGCGGTTGCTGCCAAGGCTGACATTGCTGCGTCTATCACACGCCGTCTGGCTGCTGCGGTTGAGCAGATTGCCAGCGCCGAAGCCTCTGCCGTGAAAGCGGTTAAGGATCAGGCCGTTGTGGTTGCCATCGGTGCTGCGCGCGACGTTATCGCCGCGCAAATGGATGCAAAGTCATCCAATGCTTTGATCGCTGAAGCGATCGATGCTGTGGAAGCCAAGCTTCACTAAATCAAGTTTTGGGCTAAGGTTACGAAAAGCCCATCGCAATAGCGGTGGGCTTTTTGCATTCAGGACCGGTTATTTTCGTGCTCAAACCGTTTTTGCGCAAAGACTTCGTTTCGGTCCGCCTTTTGCTGGTCCGACAGTGCATTTTCGACGAATGTCAGGTGCGCTTCGATCGTGGCCCTTGCTGCTGCTGGGTCTCGATTTTGCAGCGCGTCATTGATCGCGCGGTGTTGATCCAAAAGCGTATCCCGCGTGGTCCGTTGTTTGAACATGACGGACCGGTTGTAGAACACCCCTTCGCGCAACAGATCATACATCGATCGCATCATATGCAGCATGACGATGTTGTGGCTCGCCTCAATAATCGCCAGATGAAAGTCGGCGTCGAGCCGTGCCTCGTCGCTAGGGTCGCGCTTGGTTTGCGCCAGTTCCATTTTTTCAAAGATCGCGTTGATCACTTTGAGGTCTGTATCGGACCCAAGCCTCGCGGCCCGCTGAGCTGCCAAGCCCTCCATGTCGCGCCGAAAGCTGATGCAGTCGAACACTGCCTCGTCGTGGGTCGCAAAAAGTGTCACAAGTGCGGGCGAGAATGTGTGACCTAGAACGTCAGCCACAAACACCCCAGCGCCTGCCTTGCTTGTCAGCAGCCCGCGGTATTGTAGATCGGCCAGTGCATCGCGCAGGGATGGCCGTGACACGCCCATGCGGTCGCTCAGTTCTCGTTCCGATGGCAGCCGTTCACCAGGGCGCAGGATGCCGCGCAGGATCAGCCCTTCGATTTGGCGGACGACACCAGTGGATAGTTTTTCTTGGGCGACGGGTTCAAATGGCATGGGCTGACCTATGATGTAATATTGGTCAGATTGTATGACCAGTGGCCCATGGCGGCAATGAAAAAGGGGCCACCCGCAGGCAGCCCCTTATCATCCGTCCAAATAGGGTCGGATCTAGTTCGGCGTGATGATGATTTCCACGCGCCGATTTTGCTGACGGCCAGCAGATGTTTGGTTGGTCGCCACGGGTGCGTCTTCGCCGCGCCCGATCGACCGGATGCGTGCTGGTGATACGCCTGCGTTAATCAAAACGGATGTCACAGACTGTGCGCGTCGCTGTGACAGGTCGAAATTGAACGACGCACCACCAACGTTGTCGGTGTGCCCAACCACGTTCACAGTCGTGTCAGGATAGCGGTTGATCGATGTGGCCAGCGTGGACAAGTCTGATTGGGACGCCCCCGACACAGAGGTCGAGTTGGTCGCAAACAAGATATCTTGTGGCAGCGTCACAACAAGGTTTTGGCCGTTGTTCGTGATGCCGACGTTGCCGCCCATTTGCGCGCGAAGCTCTTCTTCTTGCCGATCAAGTGCGTTGCCGATACCACCGCCAACGATGCCGCCAAAGATTGCACCACGTGCTGCGTTCCGGCGCCGTTCTGCCGCCGTATCGCCGGAGATCACGCCTGCAAGCACGCCGAGGCCTGCGCCGATTGCCGCGCCGTTGCGTGCCTGAAAATTATCGTTTGGACCGCCTTGGTCTGCACATGCTGTCACGAGGACCAATGCGCTTGCGGCGATCATGGCTGGGAATTTGATCATAGTCATATCTTTGGTTTCCATTTGTCTTTGGGGGGCGCAAGATACGCGCCTTTTGTGGATGCGTTAGATATGCGCTAAGCCGCGTTGATATCCAATAACGGATCCGGCAAGCGCGGATTTCCGCTGATTTCTGCCTTAGGCGGCGCCGTCGACCCGTGCGGATTCCCACGCAAGCAGGGCGCGTTTTATAGGCAATCCCCAGTGGTAGCCGCCAAGCGCGCCGGATTTGCGCAGCGCACGGTGGCAAGGGATCAGCAGGCTGACCGGATTGCGCCCCACGGCTGTGCCCACGGCGCGCACCGCGCGTGGTCGACCGATAGACTGCGCGATCTCGGAATATGTGGTGACGTGGCCTGATGGAATGCGCAATAGGGCCTCCCAGACTTGGAGCTGAAACGGCGCGCCGATCATGTGCAGCGCAGTGTCGCCAGAAAGTCCAAGCGCCGCTTTGGTCCAATCTGCGATGGCGTCGGGGTTTTCGAAATAGTTTGCCTTGGGCCAGCGGGCGGTCAGGTCTGACATGGCAACACCAGCTCCGAATTCGGCAGAGAATGCCAGCCCGCAAAGCCCGCGGTTGGTGCCCATCGACAGGGCTGGCCCAAAGGCGCTGTCGAACCACCCATAGTTGATTGTCAGCCCTTGACCTGCGCGGGCAAAGTCGCCAGGGCTCATGGCCTCCCATTTCACGAATAGGTCGTGCAGGCGCCCAGAACCGGACAGGCCAATCTCGCCTGCGGTTTCCAATGTGGTGAACCTGTCACGGAGCAGGGTTTTGGCGTGATCAAGCGACAGGTATTGCTGATACCGCTTGGGCGAAATGCCGACCCACTGCGTGAATAGCCGCTGAAAATGGGCGGGGCTCATGTTCATGTGGGTAGCGATAGCGTCAAGCGACACCGGCCCGTCCGTCGCCCCATCGATGTAATCGATGGCCCGACGCATGACAGCGAAATGATATGCGTTTTGGTGTTCCATAAGGATCAGGTTAAGCCAAAGCAGCCGTTGTCGGCGACCCGAAAATTGCGCATAGTTTATCTCATGGCAAAACAACTTGATTATCATACCATTCGCGAAATATTTGACCGCTTCCACGAGGCAGAAGCAGAGCCAAAGGGCGAGCTGGAACATACAAACGTCTATACGCTTTGTGTGGCGGTGGCATTGTCTGCCCAAGCGACTGATATTGGCGTGAACAAAGCCACACGTGGCTTATTCGCTGTGGCCGATACACCCCAAAAGATGCTTGATCTCGGGCTTGAGGGCGTGACAGATCACATCAAAACGATTGGCCTTTTTCGCCAAAAGGCAAAGAACGTCATGAAGATGTCGCAGATTTTGGTTGATGACTTTGATGGTGTTGTCCCGAATTCACGTGCCGCATTGCAGTCGCTGCCTGGCGTTGGCCGCAAGACTGCCAATGTCGTGTTGAACATGTGGTGGGGCCAACCCGCCCAAGCTGTTGACACCCATATTTTTCGCGTCGGAAATCGGTCTGGCATTGCGGTTGGCAAAGACGTGGACACTGTTGAACGTGCCGTCGAAGATCACATCCCGGCCGACTACCAATTGCACGCCCACCACTGGCTAATTTTGCATGGTCGGTATACTTGCGTCGCGAGAAAACCTAAATGCGCGGCGTGTTTGATCCGCGATCTCTGCATGTATGAGGATAAGAACTTATGAAGGCTTTTCAAGTCGTCGGTATTGGCAACGCAATGGTGGATGTTTTGGCTCGCGCGCCAGATGCGTTTTTGGCGGATGCTGGAATTGAAAAAGGCATCATGCAGTTGATCGACATGGACCGCGCCGTGGAGCTTTATGCAGCGATCGGTCCAGCCCGTGAAGTGTCTGGTGGATCTGCGGCCAATACGATTGCAGGCATTGCCCATTTGGGTGGACGCACAGCGTATGTTGGTAAAGTAAAAGACGACCAGCTTGGCGCGATTTTCGCCCATGATCTGCGGGCCCAAGGCGCGGTTTTTGAAACGACCTTTGCCCCCAAGGATGCAGCTGATGAAACCGGTCGCTGTTTGATCGTTGTGACCCCAGATGGTGAGCGGTCGATGAATACTTATCTGGGCGTGACCGAGTTTTTGACTGCAGATGATATCGACGAGACCCAGATGGCCCAAGCCGAATGGATCTACCTTGAGGGGTATCGCTTTGACGGACCCGAAAGCCATGCCGCGTTTGCCAAAGCAATTACTGCGTGCCGGACTGCAGGCGGACGGGTGTCGCTGACGCTTTCTGATCCGTTTTGCGTAAGCCGCCACCGCGATGCGTTTCGTGCGATGATCAAATCCGACGTTGATCTGTTGTTCTGTAACCGTGCCGAGATGCTTTCAATGTATGAGACTGATGACTTTGACGCAGCTTTAGCGCAAGCGGCCACAGAGGTTGCGATTGTTGCTTGTACCGACGCCGAAAACGGTGCGCATATTTTGTCTGGGACCGATCATTGGCACGTCGCTGCTGCGCCAGTTCAGATTGTTGACGCTACAGGTGCAGGTGATTTGTTCGCGGGCGCGTTTCTTTGGGCGCTGACCCATAATTACGCGCTGTCTGATTGTGGGCGCGCTGGAAATATTGCGGCTGCCGAAGTCATCAGCCATATCGGCGCCCGACCTGAATCTGACCTGAGCGCGCTTATCGCGCAGGCGGGGCTTGCGCCAACAAAATAGCGTTGGTCAAAATATCAAGGTGCGCTGCCAGCCCAAAGTCGCGAGGCGCAAGGGGCGTGGCAGCGACTTTTTCGTCGGCTGTCATCGGCATGTCGGCCTGTACCGCAGATCGACCAGACCAGACCTTGGTAAATATTAAGTAAATGCGCGCTTTTTCCGCACGACGTGGATTCCCGACGAGACATTTTTTCAAACGCTTGTGCGCCATTTGGTCCCTGCCAACGAAATTCAAACCCGCACGATGACGTTTTTGATGTTTACCGATTACGGGATGCCGGTGACGTTTTACAACGATCGTTACGATCTATTATTGGCCCAAGACAGTCTTTTTGCCCGCAAGATTAGCACCGAGGCAACCGAGTTGAAGACCCGTTTGGGTAAACTTTATGCGTCGGGCCGTGACGATTTTAAGGTGTCGAACGAAGGCCGTGGATTGTTCAAATTCCTAAGCGGGCGTGGCCGTATTGGCTGTCGGTTTGCATCCCGATTTTGGGAAAGTGAAACATCGCTGGGTCGTGAACGCGAGCTGCTTATTCTGGCTTGTAAGAAATGGCATGTTGCTAAGCGCCTTGTTGGGGCGATCCGACATCATACGGATATTCCGACGATTGAGTATTTGTTTGATGAACAAGACGCGTCTTTGCGGGACCTTGGTGGAATCCAGTCGAATTTGGAAAAGCGCACAAGACACCGCCGCGCATTGATGCGCATGTTGTTCGATTATTATGACACTGACCGTCTGATTATTTGTCTTGATACTGCCAGCCTCGATTTGATGCAGGATTTCTTTTCGGACCGGTCGACGACAAAATTGCTAGAGCTTGAGTGCAGTTTGACAGATGAATATCTGGCCGGTCACGCCCGCCGTGTCGGTCTTGCTGGCGATCAGACGTCGGATGAGACGTTGGCCCAGCTATTGCCCACCATCCGTTATGACGTACTGTTTGAAAGTGACCGCATTCGTGATACTGGGTTCGAGAACTATGGCCGTATCGTGGAGGCGGCTAGCCCTCAGGACAATGCCCATCCAATTGCCCGCTTTCTATCGGTCGACGATGAGACTGCCCGCCAGATTGCCGAAACCCCTTACCTGTTTGTTGATTAAAGGCCTACCTGATGACGTTTGACTATGATGACCAGAATATCTTTGCCAGAATCCTACGCGGCGAGATCCCGAATTCCACAGTGTTTGAGAGCGACCATGCCTTGGCGTTCAACGATATTTCCCCGCAGGCGGCGGTGCATGTACTGGTGATCCCCAAGGGGCCGTATGTCAGTTTGGATCATTTCGCCCGCGATGCGACCCCCGAAGAGCAAACCGGTTTCTTTGCCGCCGTGGCCGAAGTTTGCGTCGCGACTAGCGTTGAGGCTGGGTTTCGCGCCATTGCTAATACCCGTGCCCACGGCGTGCAGGACGTGCCGCATTTTCACATGCATATTATTGGCGGTCAGCAGCTGGGACGTATGTTGCCGAAATAGGCGCGCGGCTAGTTTTTGGTTAGTGCCAAGAAGACGTCTTCGAGGTCGGATTGTTCTGTGGTGATGTCTTTGATTTCTATCTTCGCATTCCTGATCAAGTCGAGCACTGCGTCCGCGCTGGTGATGCTGGACTGATAGGTAAAGGCCAATTGCCCGTTGTCTCGTTTGCCCCCTGTGATCGTGTCAGGTAGCGCGGGCAAGGTGCTGTCGCGCCCAGGCGTGATTACCAGTGTTTTATGGTCAAGCCGTCCGAGCAGATTTTTGGTGCTGTCCCGCACGATCAATTTGCCGTGGTTGATGATGCCGATTTCGTCGCAAATTGCTTCGGCTTCTTCTAGATAATGCGTGGTCAGGATGATCGTCACACCCGCCGCGTTCATTTCGCGTACATTGTCCCACAGCATGTTGCGCAACGAAATGTCGACGCCAGCTGTGGGTTCATCAAGCACGAGGATTTGTGGCGAATGCACGAGTGCTTTGCCAAGTAGAAGTCGCCGCCGCATACCGCCAGAAAGCGACCGCGAGTGGGCGTCTGCCTTGTCTGTCAGGCCGATGAGTTCGAGAATTTCTGCGGTTTTTCGCTGGGACTTTGGCACGCCGTAAAGCCCTGCTTGCACATCGAGCGACCCTGCGGGCGTGAAGAACGGATCAAGATGAGGTTCTTGTGGCATGATGCCGATGGAAGCGCGCGATTGTCGTGGGTTTGCATCTTGATCGAAGCCCCAGATTTTCACCGACCCTGCGGATTTGGTGACAAGCCCTGCAAGGATGTTGATCAGCGTTGACTTACCCGCGCCGTTCGGCCCCAGAAGCCCAAAAATTGCACCGCGCGGAATGTTCAGGTCGATCCCGTGCAGGGCTGTTTTCGCTTCAGATTTACCTGTGGCCGCGTAGGTCTTTTTCAGACTGGAAATTTCGATTGCATTGGATGTCATGTGCGTCTTTCCTAGCCTGTCCGGCTTGTGTTATGGGGTATGTAAGGCGGGTTATGGCTCGCGGCAACCAGACAGGACCGGATATGACCACACCCGCACCAGAAACGAAGATCGTGAACGAATACCGCGTGGCCTGTGATGGTGGCGGCGCGTCCGGCCACCCACGTGTTTGGCTGCAAATTTCAGGTGAGCATGGCTGGGTTGAATGCCCGTATTGCGATGCAAAGCTGGTCCACAAATATTTTGAAGGTAAGGTTTGATGGCGCGCGTAGCACTTTCGAGCGACCATGCCGATATTCCGCTCCGTCAAGCAATTGCCGCGCATATGACCGCCAAGGGCTGGGACGTTGTTGATGTCGGCCCTACCACTGACGCCAGCACGGATTACCCAAAGCATGGTCAAGCTGCGGCCCAATTGGTTGCATCGGGCGATTGCGCGCTTGGCGTTATTTTGTGCGGTACTGGCCAAGGCATTATGATGGCGGCAAATAAGGTTGCGGGCATCCGCTGCGGTGTTTGTTCTGACACGTTTTCTGCCCGCATGATCCGTCAGCACAACAATGCCAATATGCTGTCGCTTGGTGCGCGTGTGGTCGGCAAAGGTCTTGTGATGGATATCGTTGATGCGTTTCTGGATGCCAAATTTGAAGGTGGTCGCCACGCAACTCGCGTGGATATGATCGAGGGCTAGGTTAAGCGCTGGCAGCGCATTCGCGTTTCTGACAAACTGCCCCAAAGCGCACGAAGGGGCCATACATGACACAGAAATTCGGCAAAGGGTGCCATCTGCATCTGATTGATGGTTCGGCGTATATTTTCCGTGCTTATCATGCGTTGCCTCCGCTGACCCGCAAGTCGGACGGATTGCCTGTTGGCGCTGTCAGCGGGTTTGTGAACATGTTGCAGCGGTATTTGCAGAGCAATACTGGCCCCGATGCCCCGACCCATGTTGCCGTGATTTTCGACAAGGGCAGCCATACGTTTCGCAACGATATGTATGACCAATACAAAGCCAATCGCGACGCTATGCCAGAGGATTTGCGCCCGCAGATGCCCCTGACCCGCGAGGCGACCCGCGCGTTTAACATTGCTTGCGAAGAAATCGAAGGGTTTGAGGCCGATGACATTATCGCCACCCTTGCCCATCAGGGTCGTGATGCCGGTGGTCGCGTCACGATTTTGTCGTCCGATAAGGATTTAATGCAGCTGGTTGGTGGCGGCGTTGAGATGCTTGATCCAATGAAGAATAAGATCATTGATACTGACGGCGTGCGCGAGAAATTTGGCGTCGGTCCTGAGCGGGTTGTCGATGTGCAGGCTCTGGCTGGTGATAGCGTGGACAATGTGCCCGGTGCCCCCGGAATTGGGATCAAGACGGCTGCATTGTTGATCAACGAGTACGGCGATCTTGAGACATTGCTGGACCGTGCGGGCGAGATTAAGCAGCCTAAGCGCCGCGAAAGCCTGATCGATAACCGTGCCCAGATTGAGCTGTCAAAGAGGCTGGTCAGTCTTGATTGTGCGATGGATTTGCCGTTTGATTTGGACAGTCTTGAAGTCAAGGATGCTGTGCCAGAGGACCTGCTGGCGTTCTTGGCAAAGATGGAATTCCGCACGATTGTGAAACGTGTGGCAGATAGGTTTGGCACTGCTGCACCTGTGATTGAAGATGCCGCACCTGCGGGGGCGGTTGAGGCGGTTCCATTCAATTCCGATGCTTATGAAAAGGTCAGCGACATCGCCGCATTGCAGGTCTGGATCGACCGAATTTATGCCCGTGGTTATGTGGCCGTTGATACCGAAACGACTGCGCTGAATGAAATGCGCGCCGAGTTGGTTGGGGTGTCGTTGTGTGTTGAGGCTGGTCAGGCTTGTTACATTCCGTTGATCCATAAGGCTGCTGCCCAAGATGATTTGTTTGGGTCCGATGCCCGTGCTGAGGGGCAGATGGATTTTGACGCCTGCATCGCGATGCTAAAGCCGATGTTGCAGGATGAGAGCATCCTGAAAATCGGGCAGAATATGAAATACGATTCCAAGATTTTTGCCCGTGTTGGGGTCGCCGTGCGTCCGATAGATGACACAATGTTGATGTCTTATGCGATGCATGGCGGCTTGCATAATCATGGCATGGATTTGCTGTCGCAGCGGTATTTGGGTCATACGCCCATTCCGATCAAGCCGCTGTTGGGCACGGGGAAATCTGCGATCACGTTTGACCGTGTGCCGATTGATGATGCGGTGAAATATGCAGCCGAGGATGCTGATATTACGCTGCGCCTTTGGCAGATGTTTAAGCCGTTGTTGCATACCAAGAATGTCACGACTGTTTATGAGACGTTGGAGCGTCCGCTGGTGCCTGTGTTGGCCCAGATGGAAATGCACGGCGTTAAGGTGGACCGCGATGCGCTGAGCCGGATGTCGAATTCTTTTGCGCAGAAAATGGCGGGACTTGAGGCGGGCATCCATGAGATCGTCGGTCGGCCGTTTAATGTCGCATCCCCCAAGCAGTTGGGCGAGATATTGTTCGACGAAATGGGTCTTGAGATGCCGGATGGTAAGAAGCCATCGACGGGTAAAACGGGCGCTTATTCGACCGGTGCCGACGTGCTGGAAGACCTTGCAACAATCCATGATTTGCCGCGTCTGATTTTGGATTGGCGCCAGTTGGCGAAGCTGAAGTCGACCTATACGGATGCGTTGCAGGAACATATCAACGCCGAAACCGGCCGCGTGCATACGTCGTATTCGATAGCGGGGGCCAACACGGGGCGGCTTGCGTCGACTGATCCAAACTTGCAGAATATTCCTGTGCGATCCGAAGAGGGCCGCCGTATTCGCGAGGCGTTTATTGCAGATGAGGGCAAGGTTTTGGTCAGTCTGGATTACAGTCAGATCGAGCTGCGGATTTTGGCGCATGTTGCAGAGATTGATGCGCTAAAGCAGGCGTTTAAGGATGGTGTTGACATTCACGCGCAGACCGCATCGGAGATGTTTGATGTGCCGCTGGAAGACATGACACCTGATATTCGTAGTCAGGCCAAAGCGATTAACTTTGGTGTGATTTACGGAATTTCGGGGTTTGGGTTGGCGCGAAACTTGCGGATTCCGCGCAAAGAAGCGCAGGGGTTCATTGATCGTTACTTTGAGCGCTTTCCAGGTATTCGCACATATATGGATCGGACGGTGCAGTTCGCCAAGGACCACGATTATGTGGAAACCCTGTTTGGCCGTCGGATTAATACGCCCGAGATCAATGCCAAGGGACCGCAGGCAGGCTTTGCCAAGCGGGCCGCGATCAACGCCCCAATTCAGGGTACGGCCGCAGATGTAATTCGGCGTGCGATGATTCGTATGCCTGCGGCGATTGCCGATATTCCGGCCAAGATGCTGCTGCAGGTCCACGATGAATTGATCTTTGAAGTTGACGCGGATGCTGCGGATGATCTGATCGTTGCCGCCCGCAGCGTCATGGAAAATGCGTCTGATCCGGCGGTAAAGTTGGACGTGAAATTGGTTGTGGATGCGGGGCAGGGCGCGAGCTGGGCCGAAGCGCATTAAGCATGATGGGTTAAAACCCATCCTACACAAAATTGGAAAGGGCAGGCGGTGTTGCCTGCCCTTTGTCGTATTAATTGACGGATTTTTCTTCGATCAGGTTGGCGTCGGTTTGTGCCGCTGATGCGATTTTAATCTGGCGGGGTTTCAGCGCCTCGGGTACTTCGCGGACCAAATCAATGTGCAGCATACCGTTTTCATGGGCTGCCCCTGTGACGCGCACATGCTCGGCCAATTGGAATCGCCGCTCAAATGCACGGGTTGCGATTCCGCGGTGCAGATAGGTTTTTTCCGCATCGTCGTCGGCCTTGCGCGCGGTGACGTGAAGCCCCCGATCTTTGACCTCAATGGCCAGATCATTTTCGCCGAAACCAGCGACCGCAATAGAGATACGCCATGCGTCATCATCGGTCTTTTCGATGTTGTAAGGCGGGTAGCTGGTGTTGTTTGCGTCGCTCGCAAGTGTTCGATCCACCAGATCAGCGATCTGGTCGAAGCCAACGGTTGCGCGGTAAAGTGGTGTCAAATCAAGAGTACGCATGGGTCATCCTTTATCAAGCGATAACAAGTGTTTGGCCTTCCGGTATTGGACAAGCCGTTTGAAGTTATGGACCCTGTTCAGGCATCCATACCAAATACGTGGGGATGATGATTTGCGGTTTCAAGGGGTGATGGTGATGCGGGTTTTGCGTGTGATTGCCTACCACGCAGGCCTAGGGCCGCACGAATTTGGCGCCACCTTCACTGCGCTGACCGTTGATGATGACGTTTCGCGCACCGCCAGTGTGTTGCTGCGCAAAACTGGTCAACAAGGCGGCAAGAGGTTGCTGTAGTGACGTGCCGATAGAGATTATTTTGCCGTCTACCTCAGCCATTGCAGACACGACTGACACGATTTCAAACTGCCCGTCGCGCAGCCTGAACACTGGTGCGCCAGAAGACCCAAAGGCCACGTCACAGCTCATTAGTAGGACCCCGTCTTGGCGTGACATGACGTTGCAGGTTTCTTGCAGGCTAGGCGCATTGGCCCGATCTCTTCCGTAGGACACGATGCCGATTTGATCGCCGGTTTGTGGCTGGCTTGCGATGGGATATGGGATGATCCGTCCGTTGCGAATGGGTTGGTCCAGTTCCAAGACCGCGATGTCGTTGACCACTTCGGCGGTGTCTGTGCTTGGTCCGCCGTGCACGTAATCGGGGTGCGCCAGAACGCGGGTGATATTGCGCGATGCTGCGGCTCTGCCGTCGCGCAGCCCTGCCTCGAATGTAAAGCGGTTGGCTGTAATGGGCGTGTTGTCAATGTCGAACAGGCAGTGCGCTGCCGTGAGAATAATGCGTGGCTCGATCAAGGCTGCGGTGCAAAACCCTTTGCCCGCAATGTCGAGCCTGCCGACCCCTTCCCAGCCTTTGCTGGCGTCGCGCGTGTCCAGCGCCACCAGCCGGCTGTCTTGGGCCAGTGCCGGCAGTGCCGCAAGTAATGCAATGAAAACTGCTAGAAACCGCATCCGTATCCTCGTGGTCGTTTGCGCGGTTGTTGTCCGCGCTTGCGGCGATAGTAAGGCATTAGCGCAGGATTGGCACCTGCGGAGTTTGTGGGCCGTTGCGGTCCAGTCCAGCGGGTCTTGGCCCCCCTGTCGCCCAATCGAGAAGTTCGACGGTGTGAACGATGGGCGTTTCGCTGGCTGATCCGATTTGCATCATGCAGCCGATGTTTCCCGCCGCGATGATATCGGGTTTTAGCGCCTCGAGGGTTTGCACTTTGCGGTCCCGCAACTGCCCTGATATTTCAGGTTGCATCAGGTTATAGGTGCCTGCGGACCCACAGCAAAGGTGGCTATCTGCTGGCTCAAGAACCGTGAACCCTGCCTTTTTCAGCAGTGTTTTTGGGTGCGTTTTGATCTGTTGGCCGTGCTGCAAGGAACAGGCCGCGTGATAGGCGACTTTGGTGTCTTTTGCGTCGCCTTCGGGCATGTCGAGCTTCATCAGGACTTCGGACACGTCCAACGCGATGGCTGAAACCCGTGCTGCGTTTGCGGCTAGGTCGGAATTGCGGAACATATGCCCGTAGTCTTTCACCGTTGTCCCGCAGCCAGAGGTGTTGATCACGATTGCATCTAGCCCTGCGTCCATTTCAGCGACCCAAGCGCGGATATTTTTGGCTGCCGTTGCGTGGCTTTCGGTTTCTTTGCCCATGTGGTGGGTCAGTGCGCCGCAGCAGCCTTGGCCTTTTGGGATCACAACTTCGGCCCCGAGCCGCGTCAGGAGCCGGATTGTGGCGTCGTTGATATCGGTGTTGAGCGCCCGCTGCGCACAGCCGGTCATCAGCGCCACACGCATCTTTTTATCCGCCACATGGAATGTTTGCGGGTCGTCGTTGCATGACACGGGTGGAATCACCTTTGGCGCCATTTCGATCATCGCACGCAGCCGTGGATCGGGGATGAACCGCATGAAGGGCCGCCCCATTTTGGCACCCAGCAGCGCAAGCCGGAACCTGTATGGATAAGGTAGGATACGCGCCAGCACCCACCGCAGGGCGCGGTCAGATAGGGGTCGTTTGTAGTTTTGTTCGATGTACGCACGCGCGTGATCGACCAGATGCATGTAATGCACCCCCGACGGGCAGGTCGTCATACACGCAAGGCACGAGAGGCATCGGTCGATGTGTTTGACGGTCTTTTCATCGGGCACCCGTTCGTTTTCTAGCATGTCCTTGATCAGGTAAATTCGGCCGCGTGGGCTATCAAGCTCGTCGCCCAAAATCTGGTAGGTCGGGCAGGTGGCCGTGCAGAACCCGCAGTGCACGCAGGCCCGCAAAATATCGTTCGCCCGCGAGGTTCCGGGATCGGTGAGCTGTTCAGGTGTGAATGTCGTTTGCATTAGCCCATGATCCCTGTGTTGAGTATTCCGCGCGGGTCGAATCTAGCCCGAAGCCCTGTGGAAATGTCCGCCAATGGCGCAGGTTCGGGATGGAAAGTTTGACCTGTTCCACGGATCAATGTCGCGTGTCCTGCGGTGCCGATCATCGCGGTCCGCACATCTGTTCCCACGGGACAAAGCGCCCAGATTAGCCCGCCGCCCCAGTCGTATTGCACTGCGTCTGCGCCGATTTTAGCGGCAAGCGCTGCTGCTTCTGATGGCTTGACGGATATGCGCCACACGTCGCCTGTTTTGCCCGCAAATGCGGTCACGTCACGGATCGCGGACCAGTCGCCGGCGGTGTCTTGCATGATTCCAAATGGCGCCAGTAATTTTGACAGTGCGTCGGCGCGGTAGGCCACGGAGGCCGCGAACCCTTCGAGCCTGAAATGGGTGAGGGACTGTGCCGGATCGTGGGCCACGCCTGTTACCTCAAAGGGCGATCCAAGGGCTGCTGACATCGCCTGAATGGCTGTCGTGTCGTCGAGGCCTGACAGGGTCAGGGTTGTTTCCGCCTCGACTGCTGGCAACACTTTGAATGATACTTCGGTCAGGACGCCAAGCGTGCCGTAGGCCCCTGCCATCAATTTTACCAAGTCATAGCCAGTGACGTTTTTCATCACTCGGCCCCCGTTTTTGACGATGTTGCCAGCGCCGTCGACAAAGCGAACGCCGAGCAGAAAATCGCGGCAGGCCCCGACCGAAATGCGGCGTGGGCCAGAAATGTTTGCGGCCACAACGCCCCCGATTGTTGGCTGTCCACTGGTTCCCATCAGGGCGCGGTGGTCCATCGGTTCAAACGCAAGCCGTTGATTTTGGGTGGCAAGCGTTGCCTCGATATCGACAACAGGCGTGCCAGCCCGCGCGACCAATGTCAGCGCGCCGGGTTCGTGCAGCGTGATCCCTGATAATGCGGCGGTCGAAAGCACCTCACCCATAACATGGCCAATGGGCCGCGTGCCGCCGCCAACAATGCGCAACGGGCCGTTTACGGCTTTGATCATATCGCTGAGCTCAAGTTCAGATGTGGGGGTCATGTTGGATTCTTTCGGGCAGGAATTTGCTATGCGACGCGGCGGGGTTCGGAGGCGTCCAAGGGGAACACCTTGGCCGCGTTCAGCAACCATTTGGGATCAAACACGTCTTTGACGGCCATCTGCGCCTCTAGGTCTGTGGCGCTGAATTGCACATGCATCAGGTCGCGTTTTTCGATGCCGACGCCGTGTTCACCGGTGAGGCAACCGCCGACTTCGACGCAGAGTTTCAGGATTTCAGCGCCGAATTCTTCGCAGAGTTCGAGGTCGCCTTCTTTGTTGGCATCAAACAAGATCAGCGGGTGCATATTGCCGTCGCCTGCGTGGAATACGTTGCCAACATCGAGGCCGAATTCTTTGGACATCTCGGAAATTCGGCGCAGCACATAGGGCAGTTCTGACACAGGGATTGTTCCGTCCAGACACATGTAATCGTTGATTTGGCCCATCGCCCCAAACGCGGATTTACGGCCCAACCAGATGCGGCCTGCCTCGTCGGCGTCTTTGGCTTCGCGCAATTCCATGGGGTTATGTTTCGCCGCGATCTTCATGATAAGCGCCAGCTGCGCGTCGATTTCGGCGTCTGATCCTTCGACTTCAACGATCAGCAGGGCCTCGCACATTGGGTATCCGGCATGCGCGAAATTCTCGGTGGCTTCGATGCAGGGGCGGTCCATGAATTCGATGGCTACGGGTAGCACGCCTGCTTTGATAATGTCGGTGACGACCTGTCCGGCGACTTCGGAACTGTCATAGCCCATCAACACGGGGCGCGCCCCTTCAGGTTTAGGTAAGATGCGCAAAGTGGCCTCGGTGACGACCCCAAGCTGGCCTTCTGACCCGCAAATCACGCCGAGCAGATCAAGTCCGCCCGCGTCCATATATGCGCCGCCGATGTCCACCACGGTGCCGTCCATCATGACCATGGTCACGCCCAGCAGGTTGTTTGTGGTCACGCCGTATTTGAGGCAATGCGCCCCGCCGGAATTCATCGCAATGTTGCCTGCGATGGCGCAAGCAAGCTGGCTGGACGGATCGGGCGCGTAGAAAAACCCGTTTGCCTCCACTGCGCCGGTCACGGACAGGTCTGTGCGCCCCGTTTGGACACGGATGTAGCGGTCATCATAATTTGTCTCGATCACGCCATTCATCTTAGCGACGCCAAGAATGACGCAATCCGCGGTCGGCAACGCGCCACCTGCTAGCGAGGTTCCCGACCCGCGCGGCACGACGGGCACGCCCAACTCGTGGCAAATTTTCAACACAGACGCGACTTCATCTGTGTTGCTGGGCAAAACTGCACACATGGGCGGGCATCGATATGCGGTTAGCCCGTCACATTCGTAGGCCCGTGTTTCGACCACATCCGCGATAACGGCGTCTCTTGGCAGCACTGCAAGTAACCGTGCGACGATCTGATCTTTACGTTCAATTACACTGGCGTCAGGGATTGGCATTTGCATGGCGATATCTCCGATATGTTCTAATTGGTAAATAAATATAACCAATTTATGCGGATGGCAAGTTTTTCTGATCCGCTGTAGTGAGCCTTATGACAATGTTAGAACACGTCGCCCTTTTGCAGGCCCTTGATTGGGTTGCCATCATTTATTTGGTTGGAGCGTGGCTGTTGCTGAGCCGTATCATTGAACACCCGCCGAAATCGCGCCCGTCTGTTACAGTTCTGATGTCCGAGCGTCGCCGTGATTGGATGCGTGTCTTTGTTGATCGTGATCCGCGCATTTTTGACAGTCAGATTTTGGCAAGCCTGCGTCAGGGTACATCATTTTTCGCGTCGACCAGCATTTTTGCCATTGGTGGTGTGCTGGCCTTGGCCAAGAATACGGACCCCCTAATTGGTGTCGCCCAAGAGGTTACGGCCGTGATGACCCCGGTATTAATTATTCAGATTAAGCTGGCTGTCGTGGCTTTGTTTCTGACCAATGCATTTTTGAAATTTGTCTGGGCGAACCGCGTTTTCGGATATTGTGCTGTGCTGATGGCCGCTGTGCCCAATGACCCGAATGATTCAATTTCCTACCCGCGCGCCGCCCAAGCCGCCGAGCTAAACATCCGCGCGGCTATTAATTTTAACCGCGGCTTGCGCGCTGTGTATTTTGCGTTGGGCGCATTGGCGTGGCTTTTGGGAGCCGTGCCGCTGATGATTTCGGCGACTGTGGTCATCTGGGTTGTCGGCTCACGCGAATTTGCGTCGGTTCCGCGCGATATCCTGCTAAAAGAAGACCCATGAAGTACGCGATTATATTGGCGTTTTGGGCAGGGACCGCATCTGCTGATGCACCTTTGATTGAGGGCGCAACTCTTGCGAATGGTCGGTTTGATGTGACGTTGTCGCATCCTGACACGGGGTGGGATCACTACGCCGATGGCTGGCGTGTCGAAGATGCGAGCGGTGCTGTATGGGGCCTGCGCGTGTTGGGGCACCCGCATGTCACCGAACATCCGCTTACGCGGTCATTGAAAATAGGCGGCCCATTGCCTGCAGTGGTTTACATCCGGTCGCGCTGTATCGTGATGGGTGGTCGACAGGCAGGTTTGCACTCGTAACGCGGTAGGATGGGTTTTAACCCATCTTGCGTCCTTCGCGCAGCCATGCTGCGATGCTTAGCACCGCCGCCAACAGCAAAAACGCCCATGCAGGCAAGACAGGATTACTGCTAATATCTGCGGTTTGATACGCGCCGCGTGGTGTGATCCCGATCCAACCGCGCCCAGCTGCAGGGCGCCCAGCACGTACGCTGCGCACCGCAAAATCACCATCGGCCATCGCCAAGGTTCCACCGCGTGTACTGTCCACAATTGGCCGCAAGGCTTCCCCTGATGCGATTGTTTGTTCAAACTCGCGCGGTGCTGCCGGACCCAAAGCGATGACGGTTTCTTTACCCGCTTCAACCAAGCGGTAAAGGCCCACTTCGGGGGCCGTCCACATCGTCTCGAACCGGCCAGGCGACACCTCTTTGAGGCTCAAGATCGTTTGCGATCCATCTGGGTGCGTCACGGTTACATCCCCTGCCGTATCGGTCAATGTCCGCCGGATGATCCGCATTGTTTGGCCGCTTGCTTGCGCAAACAACGCTTCTTCTTCCAGATCGGGTTCTTTCATCATCCAATGCGCCAAGCGCCGCAGCAGTTCCAATTGTGGCCCGCCGCCTTCGAATCCACGATCCCAGAGCCATGATTGATCCGACGCAATCAGCGCCACGCGCCCGTCGCCAATCCGGTCGAGCGTCAGCAGCGGTCGGTCGTCCAAGCCCGACATCACCGTGTTTGCCGTGTCTGGCACAATCACATCGACCAGCCGGAACCAGCGCCCCCAACCGGGACCTTCACCGTTTGGATTGGGGGAGAGTTTTTCTAATCCTTCGGTCACAGGATGTCGCGCCCCAAGGTCGGTGATTTGCGGTGTGAACCCTTCTTCAAATACCCGCGCTGTCGGTGCACCGGGCAGGATTTGTCCTAAGGGAGATCGGTAAATGCTTTCGGCACCGCCGTATTCCGGCCCTGAAGAAATTAGAACAGCCCCGCCATTTATGACGTAGTCGGTGATGCTGTCGAAATATGCTGCGGGCAAAATGCCCCGTCTGCGGTAGCGGTCAAAGATGATCAGGTCAAAGTCGTTGATCTTTTCCAAGAACAGCTCGCGCGTTGGAAACGCGATCAGGGACAGCTCATCCACTGGCACGCCGTCTTGTTTTTCAGGTGGTCGCAGGATGGTGAAATGCACGAGGTCGACGCCTGCGTCAGATTTCAGCAGGTTCCGCCAAGTGCGTTCACCCGGATGCGGCTCTCCTGATACCAGCAGGACCCGCAATCTGTCGCGCACGCCGTTGATCTGCACGACGGCTGCATTGTTCCGATCTGTCAGCTCACCATCCGCAAACGGTGTCGCGAATTGTACGACGTTCATTCCGCCATGCGGCAGGTCCAGAGGTAATTCGATATCTTGGCCCACAGGTACCTGAAAGCTGATGGGTGCGTCGCCATCAATCGCAATTGACAGGCTGACCACCGCGTCCGCCGTTGGTGCCGCACCTTGATCGTCGATCCGCAGCGTTAGCGTTACCGTTTCACCCATGATCGCAAAGGCGGGTGCGTTTGATACTGTCAGCCGCCGGTCCCAATCGGTGTCCCGACCTGACAAAAGCGTGTGGATCGGTGTGGGCAGGTTTGGCGCCCGCTCAATATCATGCAGTCGCCCGTCGGTCAGTGTCACGATCCCTGCAACACGCGCTTGTGGTTCTTCGGCCAATGCCGTCGACAGTGATGTCATAAGTTGCGTGCCAGCGTCGCCGTCCCCATCGGGTACAGTCACGACGCGCAGGTCAGTATTTTCAATTTTGGCGATTTGTGATCGAAGCCGTGCGAGCGCGCCCGCCGTTTGATCTGACCGGTCGCTTAGCTTTTGACTGGCGGTCTCATCCACCAGTGCGATGACGATGTCTGACAGCGGGGCGCGGTCTTCGCGCAGGACCGATGGGTTGGCCAACGCACCCAGCACGGCCAGAGCTGCAAGCCCGCGTAGCCACCAGCTGTTCAGTCTGCGCCAAGCCGCTAAGCCGACCCCAAATACGCTCAGTACTGCCAGTGCATAGATCGCCAAAAGCGGCACTAATGGATTGAGGATCAGCGTGTTTGTCATCGTCTATTGCCCCAAACGGTCAAGAAGGGCGGGGACGTGCACTTGGTCGGATTTATAGTTTCCGGTCAGCACGTGCATGATCAGATTGACCCCGAACCGTAGCGCAAATTCCCGCTGCCGTTCTCCTGCTGTGCCGCGCCCGACGGGGAACATCCGGTTTCCGTATTGGTCCACCGCCCAAGCTCGCGCCCAGTCGTTGCCGCCGATAACCACGGGTGTCACGCCGTCGTTGAGATTGCGAAATGGCATGCCCTCGGCCAACTCAGCCCCTGCGGGCGATGCTTCGACCCAGATATCCCGACTGGCATAGCGCCCGGGGAAATCTTGCAGCAGGTAGAATGCGCGCGTCAGCACGTGGTCTTGCGGGATCGGCTCAATTGCCGGAATATCGAGGCCGCGCGCAATGGCTTGCAGCTTGCGCCCCTCTGGGCTGCCCGATCCGAACCGTGCTGTGTCGGCGTCGCGCGTGTCAAACAGGATCATCCCGCCAGACCGCAGATAGCGGTTAAGCTTGCCGTAAGCATTGCGGCTGGGCAGCGGTTGGTCAGCGGTGACCGGCCAATACAGGAACGGGTAGAACGCCAATTCGTCGCGTTCTAGATCGATCGCATGGGGATCGTTTGGTTCAATTGACGTGCGCCGGAATAAAGTTTGCGACAGCCCCAGCAGCCCTGCGCCTGCCTGTGCGTCGACGTCTGCGTCGCCTGTGATGATGTGTCCCAGAACGACGGCAGTGGTGGCTGCAATGGCTTCTTCGTCTGTCAGCGCGTGCGCTTCTGGCGTGAATGCCAACATGAGAATGAGCGCCATCGCCACGTCGGAGCGGGGTCCGCGCAGCCGTCCACCGATCAGCAGTGATGTCATGATATCGAGGATCAGCAGCCCAAGTGCGCCCGCCAGCAACCATCCTTTGAATGCGGTTTCGCGCATGCCGGCCATGCCTTGTACGTTGATACGTGCGGGCCATGCGGCAACGTTGAGCGTTGCGTCAGGCGTGACGACATTCACGGCGATTTGTTGTTCTGCGCCTGAATACAGCCCCGGATGTAGGTCGGGCCCAGCGAATTTGGTGCTGAGGATTTCACCGTTGACACCAGCAAGCGCCCCGCCGTCTTGCAGCCGCCCGAACCCGTCAAGCACCTGAGTGGGTTGCCAAGTAGTACCAGCCAAGGCTTGCGCATCGCCAGCGGCGGGCCGCGTTGAAATCGCCAGCCGTTCAAGCATTTGCACGAACAATCCTGATAGTGGCAGCGTTGACCATTCGGCGTTGGCGGTCACGTGAACCAGCACGACTTGGCCTTCGCCCAGGGGCTTAAGCGTGACTAACGGTGTGCCGTCGGCGAGCTGTGCGATGACGCGGGTGGCCAGAGTTGGATCGGGTTGCGCCATGACCTGCGCGCTGACCGTCACGTCGTCTGGGATTGCCAGCCCAAAGAACGGCGAGGTGTCACTGAACGGTGCGAGCTCTTTTGGTTCTCCCCAGCTCATCGCGCCGCCGACGCTGCGTCCGCCAGACCGTAGGCGCACGGGTAGTAACGGGTCTTCGGCGTCGCGTCCAAGGTCAGATGCCGCCAGCCGTGGCCCCGCAAAGCGCAAAAGCAGCCCGCCGTTTTCGACCCATGTGATTGTGCCGTCGGTTTCTGTGCCCGCCAAGGTTGCCACGTCGGCCAGCACAATCACATCGGGGTTTGCCAGCAATATATCGGTCAAGGTCCCGTCGATGAGGTCAGCGGTCGGCACCAAGGCTTCGCGCAGGTAATGTAGCGGTGACAGCAGGTTCAATTCTTCGCGGCTGCCGCGCCCTGCGATCAGCGCGACCTCGCGTCGTTTGAGCGCGTCATCGGTGAGCGTGACTGCACCTGCGGACCGCTGGCCAGTGATCTCAAAACGTGTGATCCGGTTGCGCAGTTCTGGTGGCAGGATAAGGGCGGTTTTTCCGGTCGCGTTGCCAGCCTCAAATTCAAGCGTCACTGTTTGAAGTTGCCGTTCGGTGCCTGCAGGGTCGAGCCCGATGGCCGTGACGGGCACGGATATCGCCACCCCGATTGGCGTGCGGATCGCAGCTAGGGTGATTGCCCCGTCCTCAAAGACAGCGGGCTGAAGCCCAAAGGTTGCGCGCGGCGATTGGAAGACTGTGACGGTGCCTTTCGCCTCGAATGCGGAAAGCGCTGCTGTTCGCCCTTCCCAGTCGATGCCGTCTGACATCCACTGTGTTTCAAAATTTGCAGTTTGTGCGGATACCCAATCAGCCACGGCGCGGGGTTGCCATGGTTGGGGTTGCAGGTTTGCAAGGCGGCTTTGCCAAGTGCTTGCCGCGCTGAATGTCAGGTCGCCTGCGGGCAGATTGGACAGGTTTATGACGCTGACGGGTCGGTCGTCGCGCGCCGCCTCTGATAGGAGTGCGTCGACCCGTTTGATGCGCGCCGTCCAGCTGGGAGCGCCTGCCCATGATCCATCAAGTGCGATCAGCAAATTGCCTGTGCCTGCGCGGCTGTCGGTGGGGTTGAGCACTGGGCCTGCGAAGCCAATGATGAGGGCAGCGACCGCGATGAGCCGAAGCAGCAAAAGCCACCACGGGGTCCGGTCGGATTGGCTTTCGTCATCTTGTAGGCCCAGCAAAAGTGCCACGCCAGGAAAGCGTCGTTTGACGGGGGCGGGTGGAACCGCGCGCAGTAAAAGCCACAAGATTGGCAAGATGATCAGGCCAAGCAAAAGCAACGGTACGGTGAAACCAAGGGGGCCGAGCGTCCACATTTACTGCGCCTCCAGTGATTGGTAGAGCCAGAGCAGGGCAGATGTTGCGGGGGCGTTTGTGTGGTGCGTGTGGAACTGCCAACCGGTTTGGCGCGCAAGGGTTTGCAGCGCGTCTTTGCGTTCGGCGAGTTTGTCGAGGTAGCGTTTTTTGAGCCCATCTGCGGATAGGGTTTCATGGGTTATACTGCCGCCCATGGAGTGGAAACTGGTGCGCCCACTGAACGGGAATGCCTCTTCTTGTGGGTCGAGGATTTGCAGAATGCAGCCTTTGATCCCGCGATCTGCAGCTTCGAATAGGGCCGCTTTGGTGGGGCCGATGCCGCCTAAGAAATCGCTGATAAAAAGAGCGCGACTGTGCGGCAATAGTCCTTGGGTGTCGGGGCTTCCAAAATCGCTGTTGTCGTTTTTGCACAATAGTTCGGCCATTTGTCGGATTTGACCTGCGCCGCGTTTTGGCGGAAGCCGACGCCCTGTCAGACCGACCCGTTCGCCGCCACGTGTCAGCAGGATTGCTGTGGCAAGTGCGAGCGTGCGGGCGCATGCGGATTTGGTGGAAATGTTGTCGTCAGATGTGAATTGCATCGCGGCGGATTGGTCGACCCAAAGCAGGACAGATTGTGCAATTTGCCATTCTTTGTCAGCGACAAAGTTACTGTCTGCACGGGCTGATCTGCGCCAGTCGATTGCGCGTGCTTCATCGCCTTGCTGCGCGGGTCGGTACTGCCAAAATATGTCGCCCATACCTGCACGTCTGCGCCCGTGATCGCCCAGCATGACGGTAGACGCCAATTGATCGGCGGCGGCCAATAGCGCGGGCATCGGGGCTGCAAGCCCTTGGGCATCCGATCTGAGCGTCAGGGCTTTTGTCACGCGACGGCGGCCTTTGTTTGGGTGACAGAGACTGCAACGTCGGTGATGATATCGGTGATGCTGACTCCGCGCGCACGAGCTGCAAACGACAGAGCCATACGGTGTTCAAGGACTGGCACGGCCATGGCCATGACGTCTTCGGCGCTGGGTGCAAGGCGACCAGACAGCAGGGCTTGGGCGCGCACGGTGAGCATGAGCGCTTGGGCCGCACGCGGACCGGGCCCCCAGCTGATATTGTCGCGGATCGCGGCAGATGCATCATCATCGGGGCGGCAGGACCGGACCAGATCGAGGATCATCTCAACGATATTGTCGCCCACTGGCATGCGCCGCAGCAGGGTTTGCGCGTCAAGCAACTCTTGTGAGGTGAAGACTGCAGTTGCCTCGTTTTCAGTCGCACCTGTTGTGGCTATCAGGATGTCTTTTTCTGTGTCCCGATCAGGATATGGCACATCGATCTGCATGAGGAACCGATCGAGTTGTGCCTCTGGCAGGGGATATGTGCCTTCTTGTTCGATCGGGTTTTGTGTGGCGAGCACATGGAACGGCGCGCCAAGCGGGCGGTTTTGGCCCGCGATGGTGACCTGTTTTTCCTGCATGGCTTGCAGGAGCGCGGATTGGGTGCGCGGCGATGCGCGGTTAATCTCGTCGGCCATCAGCAGCTGGCAAAATACTGGCCCTTGGATAAAGCGAAAGCTGCGGGTGCCGTCGGCTTCGGTGTCAAGGATTTCAGAGCCAAGAATGTCGGCTGGCATCAGGTCTGGCGTGAACTGAATACGATTGCCATGCAGGCCCATCACGGTGGATAGGGTATCAACCAGACGGGTTTTCCCCAAACCAGGCAGCCCGACCAAGACGGCATGGCCGCCACATATCAGCGCCGTTAGTGTCAGGTCCACAACACGGGGCTGCCCGATGAACCGCGCAGCAATACTGGTGCGTGCCTCAGCCAGTTTCCCGCGCAAAATTTTGATGTCTGCGACCAATTGATCGGGGTTTGCCATGACAATGCTCCTGTTTCACCTATATGCTTATAACAACAGATAACCCCAATGACCCCAATGGCAAAAACAATGACCGAACAAAAGAACGTGACCCCAAGCGCTGAAAGCCTTGCTGCAGCCGCGCGCGCCGCCAAAAAAGGCGAATTGCCGCCCGTGCATTTGTGGAATCCGCCGTTTTGTGGGGATTTGGACATGCGCATCGCGCGGGATGGGACGTGGTTTTACCTTGGCACGCCGATTGGTCGGGTCGAGCTGGTGAAGCTATTTTCGACGATTCTGCGCCGCGATGGCGACGATTACTTTCTGGTGACCCCAGTTGAGAAGGTCGGGATCACGGTGGAGGATGCCCCGTTTGTGGCCGTGGATTTCAACCGTGTGGATGACGGGTTGGTATTTGAAACAAATGTCGGTGACTTTTTCACGGCAGGTCCAGAGCATCCGATCCGCGTTGTTCGTGACCCGCAAACCGGTGAGCCGTCGCCTTATGTTTTGGTCCGCTCCAACCTAGAGGCGCTTATTGATCGCAAGTCGTTTTACCGTTTGGTTGATGAGGGTGAAGAGGCTGGGGTGGACGGTGTTCGTTGGTTTGGTGTCCGATCCAAGGGCGCGTTTTTCAGGATTATTCCAGCGGCAGAGCTGTCCTGATGCCGCGCTTTTGCGCCAACCTGACGATGTTGTTTGCGGAGCTGCCATTCTTGGAGCGGTTTGCTGCAGCCCGTGCAACGGGGTTTGACGCGGTCGAGGTACTGTTTCCCTACGATGTTGCGGTGCCGTGAAAGGCGACCAGATCAGGGTCAAACCGTGTATTTGTGAAAGTGATATCGTTCATTGCATGTCCTTCAGTTGGAATTTTTTGTGCGCCACTCTGTGCGAGTTACACCGACACGGGGCAGAAACGGGCAAGTCAGGCGTATCTCGTGATCTGCGTTTATCAGATGTTCAAATATCTCGGTCGCTACCTTCACCTCTGACCCCGCGCCACGTAAGGCGGGATCGACATCGACATGTCCCATAACCATGCGCTCGCCTTACCAGGCGTACCTGACAGAGGCATCCGTTGGGGTCATGTGGCGTATAGGCGTCAGTTTTCAATGGCCGCTTCAGGGCAGGGGCTTAAAGAAAGTGGTGGGTTTTGCCATATAGATCAGCAATACTGACTTACTGGATAATCTTCAATATGTAAGTATTCTGCTCTCGAAGGGACAA
>Ga0115006_10000153_pt1 | contig 34197 bp, 22 predicted proteins | sample ArcOceMetagenome_3_FD_88943 | JGI IMG/M metagenome (GOLD analysis project Ga0115006, IMG submission 88943) | Marine eukaryotic phytoplankton communities from Arctic Ocean - Arctic Ocean- Svalbard ARC20M Metagenome | ecosystem: Environmental > Aquatic > Marine > Oceanic | place: Arctic Ocean...
CCAGCATCAATTGCCGAAGCATAAACAATAGGCTTGAAAACAGATCCTACTTGTCTTCTTCCTGTTCGTACCATGTCGTATTGAAAATACTTGAAATTTGGTCCTCCAACCCATGCTTTTACAAATCCAGTTTTTGGATCCATAGACATCATTCCTGCTCTCAATATACTTTTTAGGTATTTGATTTTATTCATTGGCGAAATCAAAGTATCCTTTTCATAACCTTTGGCTGCCCAATCAAATACTTGAGTTTGAGCTGGAGTATTAAAAAGCGTATCAATTTCCGCTTCTGTATGAGTTGGATTGATGTGGTTTTTATTATAATTACAAATGTATGTATCCTTCTTCTTCTCTGTTCCTGGTCTTTCACAGACTCCACACGCTTTTCCTACCAGTGTTTTGTAAAGCATGGTTTGTTTTTTAGCTCTATCAAAAACTTGAGCCGCTTCTTTTTTATCAATCGCACGCACAAAAGGGTACCTTGGATAGTTATACTTACTTTTTAGTTTGTTATTCATTAAAGGCTGTAGTTCAGATTTTAAATGTTCCATCACAGCCCATTCTGCATACTTTTGCATACGGGAGTCTATGGTTGTGAAAATCTTCAGCCCATCTTTAAGAATACTGTATTTTTTTCCTGTCTCTTTGTTCTTGTAAACAAACTCTCCTTTGTCGTCTTTTTTATTAAACAACCTATTCAAATCGGCTCTTAATGTTTCTCTAAAATAAGGTGCAATTCCCTCTTTGTGATCCACAGAGGTAAGATTTAACCCTAATGGTAACACTCTAATCGAATCGTATTGTTCTTCTGATAACTTATTGTTATTAAACATTTGCTTCAGCACCACTTCTCTTCTTTTCTTAGCTCTTTCTGGAAATCGTTTTGGGTTGTATCCGTTAGGGTTTTTTACCATTCCCACCAACATTGCAGCTTCTTGGATATTAAGCTCTGAAGGTGATTTACTAAAATACACTTTGGCCGCAGAGTGAATTCCAACTCCTTGATTCAAGAAATCGACTTTGTTCAGGTACATTGTCATTATTTCTTCTTTGGTATATCTTTTTTCAAGTTTCACTGCAATAATCCATTCTCCAAACTTCTGTCTTACTCTTCCAAAAAAACTTCCTGCTCTACTTCCGTAAAGATTAAGTGCCAATTGTTGAGTCAGTGTACTTCCTCCGCCATCTTTCCCCATTCCTTTTATTGCTCTTGCTAGTGCCTCAGCATCAATCCCTGAATGGGAATAAAAACGTTCATCTTCCGTAGAGACTAATGCTTGTATCACATTTTTATTTATCTCGTGGTAATCTACATTTGTTCTGTTTTGTAAATAGTATTCTCCTATAACTTCTCCATCTGCCGTAATAATTTGAGAGGCTAAATTACTCTTCGGATTATCCAAGTCAGATATATCGGGCATATCACTAAAGTATGCCAAAACAAGCATGAATAATAAGGCTACAAATGGGACAAGAAATACAAGCCATATTAGCTTTATAACTCTTTTCTTTCCCTTGCTAGGAGCTTTTTTAGTTGGTTTGCTCATCCCTTTTTATAATTTTAAGACCAATATCTTTGATATTATTCAATGATTCTTCTCTCATTCCTTGAGAAAAGGTAAACGTATACTTCCCGGCTACTGGCAGTTTCTTTTTCAGAAACAACATGCTATTTTCAATTACAGTACCACTTGAAGTTTTTCCAAGCCATTGTCCATTTGGTTTAGCTAATATAAACTCAGAAGTATCGGTTTTTATTCTACCATCAGGCGATTGTAAGTTCCAAAAGACAAACAAATTACTGTATTGATAGTCATTTGTATTCCTCAAATTAAAGGAAAAATTATAAATAACAGCAGTGTTCTTTATTTCAAATTCATAAGAAATAGGCTTGTCCATATTCCAGCCTTCATTTTCTATCTCTGTGTATTTTTGAAAATAAATATTTTCATTATCACAGGAATTAAAAAGCGAGGAAACTAGTAGGATTACTAGTGCAATAAGACTACTTTTTCGGCTGACTGTTGTCATTTGTCTTTTTGTTTCTGTTTTTATTTCTGTTGTTGTTGTTCCTTTTTTTCTTACCTCCTTTTTTGAACGTATTGTCAAATCTCGTCAAGCTATCTTGATCATTTACAGCTGCATAATTTTCCTCAATAACAGGTTCAAACTCTACAAACTCTTTTAAACTGACAGGTTTTTTTCCTGCCTTATTCATTTCAATAATTTCGTGTACTCTTTCTACCGAAAGTCCAATAAAATCATTGTTTCTGTCTTTAGATTCTACAGAAAACCACATCATTTTTCTAAAAACATCTGTTTTCATGTGACGTGCTTTACCTCCTTCTGTCTGCAATTGAGTATTCGCTTTTGGAAATGTTTTCATCAACTCCATGTAAGCATCCAATTCAAAATTCAAACAACATTTAAGTTTACCACATTGCCCAGCCAATTTTTGTGGGTTAAGAGATAACTGCTGGTAGCGAGCTGCAGCCGTATTGACCGAACGGAAATCCGTTAACCAAGTTGAACAACACAGTTCACGACCACAAGAACCAATTCCTCCTAATTTCCCTGCTTCTTGTCGCATTCCAATTTGTTTCATCTCAATTCTTACTTTGAATTCAGCAGAAAACCTTTTTATCAATTCTCTAAAATCTACTCTTTGTTCTGCCGTATAATAAAAAGTAGCTTTGGACATATCGCCTTGAAACTCGATATCACTAATTTTCATTTTTAGTTTCTCTTCAATCGCCAGTGTTCTAGCTCTAGGCATAATTCTTTTCTCCTCATCTCGCCCTTCATGCCATTTATCTATTTCCTTTGATTCGGCTTTTTGAATAACTCCAGGCAGGCTTCTTAAATCAGTGATTTTCTTTTTACTCAATTGTAATTTCACCAATTCTCCTGTAAGCGAAACCACTCCAAGGTCATAACCACTTGCAGCCTCTACAGTGATAATATCTCCTGTATAAAGCGATAATTTTGTGTTGTTATTAAAGTATTCTTTTCTATCGTTTTTAAATCTCACTTCAATTACGCTAAAAGGTTTTTCTCCTGAAGGAATTTGCATGTTTTCCAACCAGTCAAAAACTGTCATTTTATCGCAACCTCCTGTTCCACATGAACCATTGCTTTTACAGCCATTAGGTACGCCAGAAGTATTATTTGAGCATGATGAACATCCCATTTGTAATTTTGTATTTATAAAAAAGCACTATATAACACTGCTTTTTGAAAGTTAATATTAGTAATAATAAGGGAGATACCTTTTACGGTCTTGACCCAATATATAAGTATCAAATATATTGATTATTCGTTCTAATAGAGATTAAAACCTAAGTTATTTTTTAATCAATTTGAAAAGAATAAAAGAAAGGTCTAGGAATAATATTTTGGCGTTGGCATTTCTGTCGATATGATAATAGGCTTGGGACATGTCTGTGTGCAAAGCTTCCATATTTCTTTCATGGACATAAGGCATAAATTTTTCAATAAACTCTTTGTGAGATGGGGTTATTTTTACGTTTTCCATTCCAGAAAAATTCCCTAAAAGACTTTTTTGAAATAAATTAAGAACAAACAGTAAAAATGCTTTTTGCTTTTCTTTTCCTAATTTTTGAATATTAGCAGAAAATGCAACTGCACCAACCACATCTTTTTTGAAACACAAACGCATCCAAGAGACAAATAAATCAAAAAATACTTGCGAATTATCTTGGCTAGAAACTTCGTGCAAAGCCATTGCAAAATCTCCATTTACATAAGTAGAAATTTCTATTGCTTTCGCTTCATCCACTCCATGATGATTCGCCAATTGATTAGAGATTTGAACTTCAGAAAGTGATTTTAATCGAATAATTTGTGTTCTAGAAATTATTGTTGCCAATATTTTTTCTAAATCTTCCACTACTAAAAAGAGTAACGTTTTTTCTGGGGGTTCTTCTATTAATTTAAGCAACTTATTGGCCGAAGCAATATTCATGTTTTCTGCCAACCAAATTATTGCCACTTTATAGCCTCCTTCGTATGATTTAAGGCTTAATTTTCTGAATAATTCTTTACTTTCATCAACCCCTATGATTCCTTTTTTATTTTCATTTTCATTTTTCCCATACCAATCTTGCTCGGTAGAATAAGGATTTGAAATCATCATTTCGCGAAATTCACTAATAAAGTCGTCTGATTTTTTCAAGTTTCCTAATATCTGAACAGGAAATGAAAAATGCAAATCAGGATGGGTTAATGTATTTATTTTTAAGCAAGAAGGACACGCTCCACATGAGTCGTTTTCTTCTTTATTACTACAGAAAACAAATTGAGCATAGGCCAAAGCTAATGAAAAAGAACCCGACCCTAGTTTCCCTTGAAACATTTGAGCGTGACTTATTCTTTCATTTACAACTGTTTGTATAAGATTTTCTTTTATACTTTCTTGTCCTATTACTTCCTTGAATAACATAAGTCAAATGTAAGTTTTATTTAAGAATGTGAGAAGAAAAGAGGGATAGTTTTTGTTTCTTTGTGAAGAAATAAATTTGAACAGTTATGGCACACAAAGCAGGGTTTGTAAATATTGTAGGAAGTCCAAACGTAGGGAAATCTACTTTGATGAATGGATTAGTAGGGGCAAAAATGTCGATTATTACTTCGAAACACCAAACTACTCGTCATAGAATTAGAGGAATTGTAAGTGGAAACGATTTTCAAATTGTGTATTCGGATACTCCTGGAGTATTGGAACCAAAATACAAACTGCATGAAAAAATGATGAATTTTGTAAACGATTCGCTTCGTGATGCAGATATCATTTTGATGGTTACAGATATTTTTGAAGAATCAATGAATCACAAAGAAACCTTGGAGAAGATTCAAAAAATGGATGTTCCTAAATTTGTTCTTATCAATAAAATTGATCTTGCGAGGGACATGACTATTGTAGAGGAAAAAGTAGAATTATGGTCTAAATTAATGCCTGGAGCTCAAATTTTACCAATTTCTGCGCTAGAAAAGGTAAATACAGAATTTGTTATCAATAAAATAAGAGAGCTTTTGCCAGAATCTCCTGCTTATTTCCCAAAAGATGAATTGACAGACAAACCAATGAAGTTTTTCATCTCTGAAATTATCAGAGAAAAAATATTTACTACTTACAACAAAGAAGTGCCATACTCTTGCGAAGTTGTAGTGGAAGAATACAAGGAAGATGTTCCTACTAATGGGATATCTAAAAAACTAATCACAAGGATTAGAGCATTAATTATAGTAAACAGAGAAACTCAAAAAGGAATTATTATTGGGCATCAAGGAAGTAAATTAACTGAAGTTGGTACGGAGGCTCGTAAGGATATTGAAGAATTTATTGGTAAAAAAGTATTTCTTGATTTATACGTAAAAGTGGACAAAGACTGGAAAGAAAAAGACAATAAATTGGGTGAATATGGGTATAACGGATAATCCATGAAAACTAAAATTGGAAACGACTGGAATGGGGTTTTAAAAGATGAATTCGAAAAAGAATACTTTGAAAAGTTAACCGATTTTGTAAAAACCGAATACAAATCGGAGGTTTGTTTTCCTCCAGTGAAAGACATTTTTAATGCCTTTGAAATGTGTTCATTTTCTAATACTAAAATTGTAATTCTTGGGCAAGACCCTTACCATGGAAAAGGGCAAGCTCACGGATTAAGCTTTTCTGTTCCAGAAGGAATGAAAATTCCACCTTCGTTACGAAATATTTTCAAAGAATTAGCCTCTGACTTGGGAGTAGATAGTCCAACTCAAGGGGATTTAACCTCTTGGGCAAAACAAGGCGTTTTATTATTAAACGCTACCTTGACAGTCCGTAAATCTAAGCCTGTAAGCCATCAAAAACAAGGTTGGGAAGAATTTACAGATTCTGTGATTAAAACCATTTCTAATAAGAAAGAATCAGTTGTGATTGTGTTGTGGGGAAAATTTGCAGAACAAAAAGTCTCTTTGATTGACGAATCGAAACATTGCATAATTACTTCTTCACATCCTTCTCCATTTTCTGCTCACAGAGGTTTCTTGGGTTCAAAACCATTTAGTAAAACGAATGAATTTTTGGAGAAAAAAGGAATTGAGAAAATTGATTGGGAGTTGAAAAACGACCAAGTTAAAATGGAGTTTTAATTTATTGATAACCCTTACTTATTCTGAGTGAAATATTCTTTGTGAGATCCTGAAACAAATTCATAATGACTTGTGTTACTTTAAAAAACAATACTTCATTATTCTCTTGATTCAAACTAATAAGTTTTTAAATTTATTTCTACATTTATAAAAAACCAATAATTGGAATACGCAATAGTAGACATAGAAACCACTGGAGGAAGTCCATCTACCAGTAAAATAACTGAAATTGCGATTGTAATTACTGATGGAGAGAACATAATTGATTCTTACGAAACATTACTATTTCCCGAACAAAATATCCCCTACAACATTACAGCTCTCACAGGAATTAGTAACCAAATGGTGGCTCATTCTCCTAAGTTTTTTGAAGTTGCAAAAACTATTCTTAGCTACTTAGAAGGAAGAGTTTTTGTAGCCCATAACGTCAATTTTGATTACGGATTTGTAAAGCAAGAATTCAAAAGTTTAGGCTTTTCCTACGAAAGTGAAAAAATGTGTACCGTTCGTTTGTCAAGAAAAGCTTTTCCAGGGTTGCCTTCATACAGTTTGGGGAAACTAAGCAAATCACTTGGTGTAAAACTTAACAATGCGCACAGAGCAATGGCTGATACCATGGCTACTGTAGAAGTTTTTCATCAAATAATGCGCGTACAAGAAGACTTGGACATTGTAACTAACTTGGCCGAAAAACTAGGTATAACTAAACTCCCTAACAAAGCAGGGGTCTATTATTTTAAGGATTTTGATGGTAAAATAATTTATGTTGGTAAAAGCATCAACATAAAAAAAAGAGTGCAAAGCCATATGAGAAACTTTTCTACCAAGAGAGGAATTACGATTATGGAAACGATACAGTCTATAGAATTTAAACTGACGGGAAACGAGACTATGGCTTTACTCTATGAAACTATGGAGATAAAGAACCATAGACCAATTCATAACCGAGCTCAAAAAAAGACAAAATACCCGTTTGGGATTTCGATAAATCGCGAAGATGAATTTCATAAACTGGAACTCAAAGAAGTAAACCAATATAGCGATACAATAATTGAATTTGGCTCTAGAAGAGAAGCAAAAACATTTATTTTGGATATAATCGAACGATTTGACCTTTGCCAGAAATTGAATGGCTTAGAAAATGTAAACCGAGTGGGTTCCTGTTTTCAATATCAATTACACAATTGTAACGGAGGTTGTATTGGGGAAGAAAGTGGGGAAGATTACAACTTAAGAATTGAGAAATTTGAAGCGCAATATGGTTACACAAATGAATCGGGAATTTACACCTCAACAGGGAGAAAAAAATCAGAAATTTCTTTTATAATGCTTGATAATGGAATTATAACTGGGTTTGGATTCACCTCTTCTTCTATGGGATTAAACTGGGGAAGTTTGCAATTATTAACAGAAGAATTTAATCCAGATAAAGATTTTCAAAGGGCTTTTAAGACTATGAAAAGGAATGGGAAATTTGAGAAGGCAGCTAGTTTTTAAGGCTTTTTATTTACTTCTATCTTTTTTTGATTTAGGCTAGGAGATGTAACTAATTATAACTCTTCATTAAAAAACACTTTGTAAAAATGCATCTTTTTTTCTTCGTCATACCCTCTTTCTAGATTTTCCTTTACCGTATCTATTTCGTTAGGATCAATCTTTATTTGAATCATGGTATCCAAAAGAATTTCTGATTTTATTTTCTTCTTTTCCTTCTTTAATGTTGTTTGCTCAATATTGAAACTTGCTTCCAAATCTACATTGTGAATTTGCTTATACTCCTCTTTGTATTCTTCAAATTTATCTGTTATTTCAAACGGCTCAAGTAATTCTTCTTTCAGGATATCAGAGTTTATGAATTCATTTTCATTGAACACTCTCATTGTTTGATTTATGAAATCTTTTTGAGCCAATGTATCGTTATTTAACACCAGATTTGCCGAAAAATCTGAAATCATATTCAGGTAATGTTTCGTCTGAAAAGAATCGTTATGCACTTCTTCCAATCCCAGAAAATCATTTTTCCAATACGAAGCGTCATATGAGTTATTGTCTACCGATAAGATTCTAAGTCCATCGTCCTTTTCGGTATTGATTATCAAACACCCTTTATCTATCTTTTGCAACTTTACTCCTTTGTCAATAATAAAATCGATTCCATCCTCCCTGTGATTAAAGTTCAAAAATTCTAATTTTTTTTCAATTTTAAAAACTCCAATTGCTGTTGTTATGATATCATTGAATTCAATGTCATGAAATTCAACTACAAACAGTTCTCCTGTTTTTATTTGAGGGTGAATTGAGTTTTCGTACAAGTGCCCAAGAACTGCATTAGAATAAGGGATAAAATCTTGTTCTTCGTCAAAATATTTCTTTGTCAAATCAAACATAGTGTTGTATTCCAGGCTGATGTGATGCGAAAATTTATTGAGCTCAATGGATGTTTTTACCGAACTCAAAAAGAAACTTTTTAGTGCTTTATCTTCTTTTTCAGATAAACTCACCTCAGCTTTCGCCAAGAAATTTAACTCTTCTTTTGTTTTACTTCCTACTTTCTGGAGAGTAATGCGCTCTATAAATGTTCTTTTTGTGTTTAGCATCTTTTGGATTTTAAAAGACGAATTTAAGACATTGAAATAGTTATAGAATACTAAAGTCTAATTTATCTTTCAATAGATTAAATAATTCTTTTTGGTTGTGTGTATAAATGCCTTTAATAGGGAACATCTTTAACTTGTTTCAGAATTTATTTTCGGCAAACTGGTTAATAAAAATAGGATACAAAACAAATAGGAATTAAGCGGTTATTATTCTTAGATAGAAACGAGATTAATTGGTTAAACCACTCTTGGGTTTCTTAAGTCATTAAAATACTGATTCAACAGATTTTCAGAAAAATAGGGATAGTTTAATTGTGTCGCCAAACTTAAATAACGAGCTTTATAGATAGATTTTAACTCCAATGAATCCGTTTCTGAATAGTTGAAAATGAGCACGATTAAATTAATGAACTCTTCATAGTTAGCTCGTTTTTCTTTGGGTTTATAATGCTCAGAAAACAGCTTCTTTTCAGGCTCTTTATTTATTAATTTATAGTAGAACATGCACATCAAATAATAGATATTTATATGCTGCTTTTGGTAGTAAAATTTAGGTTTTATATTCGGAGATATTTCATTAACAAGATAGCCCATTAGCTTAATATTACCGGTTATAATAGCAATAATAGTCAGCTCATAGGACAATTCCAGCTGGAAGGTGTTTTTCTTATCGTTAGATTGAAAGTATGGGGCTAATAATAATTCTATTGTCTCGTAATTATTCGCCAATATTTTAATCGATAATATTCTTCCCAAAAGAATTGGATGAAGGTCATGAAGTGTTGGAGAATATTCAACCCTATCGTTTACATTTTTAAGGAGTAAAAAGTTTTTAAGTTGAGTAATCGCTTCACAGAAATAGGTTATATCGGTGAGTTTAGTTGTTTTTGATATGCTGGAAGTCCAATTCCCATAATAGCCCGTTAAACTTGAGTAATCTACAAAAGTTAGGTACACACATTTTAGAAAATTAGTGTTTGTTAATAAGATAATTTCAGAATCTAGTTTTTGAACCCTTAGTAATAAGCCAATAGAGTTTCCTAATAATAAAGCTTCTGAATAAGTGAAGTTTTCATAATTTAACTCTTTTAAATTGAATAATTTATTGAGTAAATCATATCGTTTTAAATGAAATAATTCTCTGGATAATATGATAATTAAATTAATAAAGTCATCCGAAGAGTTATAAATAGATTTTACTAAAATAACCATTTCATCCTCTTTAGGGTTATTAACGATCTCAAATAAAAGAGTAAAAAAATTACTCTTTTCTTTTAAAAAAAAATTTTGAGTAAAATGCACATAACTTTTATAGCCCAGGTATTCTGATAAAATATTTAACGTATTACTATTCGGCTTTGTTTCTTTAGAAACTACAAACATCCTACTTAAAGTATTATAACTAATACTCTTATCTATTGTTTCTAAGATTATATTTGATAACAATTCACAATCTCCTCGGCTTTTAATTTTAAAGCCAATTTTAGTTTGAATTTCAGATTTTAGTGGAAAAGTCATTTTTGTATCATTTTTGTATCAAATGTAAGGATTAATTTTAATAGTTTTCAAAAATAATGTGAGTCATAGCCCTATTTAAATTATGAAACAAAAAAAATAATAACTTGCCTTATGTCTATAGCAACTAAATCTACTGGAACTCCCACATTAAGGGCATCAGTAACTTGAATAATGGCTTCGTTTGCTTTGGTCAATGCTTCGTAATAAAGAACATTTGTAATAACAATTTGTTGCTCTTAGAATTGCCAATTTCAAAATTAAACACAGCTTAATTTTGAAAAACTTTTCTTCTCCATTATCGCACGATAATGATTTTTTTTCTCACTGAAAAAGATTTACTATTTAGAACTAAAGTGTAAGAACCACTTTCAAAGGAATTAACAGGTATTTTTATATTTTCATCTGTGGGCATTTCCTTTTTGAAATAAACCAATCGCCCTATTTCATCAATTATCGTTATAGAAATGTCTCCTTTAATTTCTTGTTTCAGAACCTCAACAGTAAGTATCTCATTTACTGGATTAGGATAAACTTTAACTTCAAAAGCATCTTTTGAAACATTCTCTAATTTAACTGAATTGATAGAAAAACAAGCTGTTGTATCTAAACAACCTTCAGGTGTAGTTATAATACAAGCATAATTCCCATTAATGATAGGAGTAAAACTTTGGTTTGTATCCTTAGGATGGAAAGAATAATTACTGTCACAATTAACCCATTTATAAAGCACACCTGTTGATGCTATAGTCAAAGTGGCCCCAATTGTTGTAACTGCACCTGCAGTTGGAACAATATAAATAGTGCTTGTTTTAGTTAATGAATCTATACCAAAAGAATTGGTAGCCAATAAATTTACAGTGTAAAGTCCAGAATTCAGAAAATTTACTTGGGGTTGAAAAGAGCTACTATCTGTACTGTTTTGGTAGCTAAAAGCAGCAGGGCTAACACTCCAATTATAAGAAGTGGCATACTTCGTATTATTATTAAAAATAGCAGCTTGATTTGCACAAAGTATTGTATCGTTTGTATTAAAAGAAACTAAAGGAAAACGATTTATGGAAATATCATCTATTGCTAAATCTCCACTAAATCCATTGCCCGTTTTACCTCTGAATCTTACAACAATTTTTTGTCCTGTAAAAGGAGAAAGGTCAACTGTTTTTTCAATCCATAAATTACCTTGGTCTCCAATTATTGAGGAAGAAACATCATTAATCCATTTCCCATTTGATAAAACATCAACATGTAAACTTCCTATTGTAGAACCATACATGTGATACCAAAATTTAAGGGTAGCAAAAGAAGAACTTGTTAAATCGATACAAGGGGAATTTACTAATGCATCTTTGTTTGGACAAGGTGTTGAAGTTTCAAGGTAAAGATATTTTCCAGTTCCAGAAGTATGGTCAGAAGGTGGACCAGTGTTTGCTGTAGCAGTTCCGCTATGATCCGTTCTCCAATCTATACTATCTCCAATTAATGAAGGTGTATTTGGTACGTTATACCATCCGTCCATAAGGCTACAAGAAATACCTGAACAACCCCAAGCAGTAGAACAATCAGTAAATGAATCGAAATTTTGATCGTATGGAAGGCTAACTGTTGAACAGGAATAAGAAACCAGAACCAACAAGGCACTATCGTTAGAACTTAAGACATCACTTGGTTTCTCAGACCAAACCTTGATACTATCAACTCCAAGGCTAAGTGAAATACTATCATTAAAAGTGTGTACTAGAACATTCCCAATTGGTATACTTCCAAATAGGGTATCTGCATATATAAGCCCATTATTTTGTTGAAACTTAACTATGAGACTATCCATAGCTTTTGTTCCGGTATTCCTTAAATTTATTTTAATAGGGAACTTTCCTTCATAAACACAATAAGGAATATGACTGCTAGCCATTACAGTTTCAATAGCAACATCTTCTCCAATACAGTTGAAATCAGTTAAAGGGATTTCAATAGCTATTACTCTTCTACTTATTGCTCCTTTAGGACCATAAGCTTGAACGCTTAACCAGTCTGTTTGTGAAGAACTCAAACCTGTGATCAATACAAAATTATTGTTTGTAATAGTCAAAGAGTCCATGTATTTATTTCCAAGTTTTGATATTTTATAGTAAGATGCTGAATCCATATTGTCCCATTGAAACAAGGCCGAATCGGCACATCTCCAAAGCATAGAGAAGTTTTGAACTAAAGGCATAATATTAAAGGCTTCTATACTATTGCTAATTATAGAACCTCTATTTAATTTAACTATAACTTTTCCGCTTATTACATTGGGTACAGTCCAAGCATATCCTCTTACTGTATCATTTATACCAGTAGCTATGGATATCCAATTAGCTCCACTATCTACAGAATATTTTAAATCAAAACTACCTGGAGTACCATAAGAATCCCACTGAATGTATTCTGTTTCCCCAGGGACAAAATGCTCTCTCCCTAAAGGATATGTTAATAATACTTCTTCGTATAAAAATTCATAAGTAAGGAAATATTTTTGAGGTCCTTGAGGTATTAAAGTTCCGTTTATTGATATTGAATAATTTCCAGCTATTGGGTTTGATATTGTAACTTGCTCCACGTTATTTAAATTATCTAATGCTCGTATAGCAGGCTTTCTCAGACTATCCAAATGTGGTGCTGGATTAAGAACCCAGGGAAAATAAGTTGTATTTCCAGGACTGATTACTGTCATATCCAAATTATTCACCAATGCTTTTACTGGTATTGAGGTAGAAGCCGGATAATCTGCCCAATGAACCAAAACACGTAATTCTTTTACATTGGTCGGGACTGTAATAGAATGACTCTTGTTTGTTCCATTTGCTATACTTGCTTCAATAAATCTATTTTCTTGAAAAACTGAAAATGCACGTCTAACATTAACTCTACCAAATCCTGTACGGAAATCTGGACCTGGATTTTCCATGTCATCACAAGTATTTAAAAGAACCGTTTTTATCAAAGATAAATGAGGTGTACTTCCTCCATTCACTGATTTATAACTATGAACCAATTGTCCTACGACACCAGATATTTTAGGTGCTGCATGAGATGTTCCTCCACCTCCTTCTATCATTAAATCAGGTTTTATTCTTCCATCATAGGCTGGTCCTTTTGAACTAAAACCAGATCTTTTATCCAGATTATTACAGGAACCAACAGCAAATGTATTTTTAGCTTGTTTTACCCCTCCAGTTAAATTTGCATACCCACTAATTCCAACATATGGACCGTAAGTACTAGCATTATTACTTTGATTCCCAGCTGACCAACTGTGTAAAGGCCCAATACTGTCTCTTATATCTTGATCCCTAACAGTACCAGCCGACCAAGCACTCATCCCTATCCCGTAACCATAAGAATGATTAACTGAGACAAGACCAACAGTAGAAAAATAAGTGTTATTAGAATTATTATTGTTTAGAGACAAAACATTTGCTCCAGAAGCAATTCCCTCATTAATTGGATTTAAATTTCCAGCACCAGCCATTCTATAAATTACTCCTCTCTTATGTCCCGAAATAGTCCCTGAACCATATTCAGTAAGCCTCCCTTCTATTTCAATTCTATTGTCACTGGTGTCATAAATCCCTCCTTCTTCAACTGCTACAGTTGTTCCTGCTCCATCAATATTTAAATTATTAACCGGATTATTTAACCAGTTTGTTCTTCCTGTTGTGTTAAAGATTGTTCCCTCCAAACTTGGTGTTGGATTAATTGATTCAATAAATTTTATTTCCTGGACAGCTAATAACTCTTCTATTTTTAAAATTGGAATTTGCACTTCGAAATTATGTTCTTGTAAAGAGTAATTCAAAATTTTTCCAATTTTTGAAATCTTTTCTCTGGCCTTACTATTATCTCCCAAAAAGATTGCTAGCACTTTTATTTCGTCTCCAAAAAGAATATGATTAGGATATTGTTTTTTATATAACTCGGGACTTAGCTTAAAACGATTATCTAGGTTAAATACAGCACGAACTTTTATAGTATTGAAAACATCTAAATTTCTGTTTTTTGCAAAAATAGCTATGTAGGCATAATTTGGAATATAATCATCCAACTCTATCCCTGCATCTTTAAGTGCCAATCTTTCTTTGGCTGATGGTATATCATAGAATTGAATAATCTTACAAGAAAACTCTGTTTGAGTAGATAGTTCAGAAATTAAAGTCTGATGATTTTCTTGAGGGAGAAAACTTCCGTTTAATAACTGAATAGTGTAATTTTTGTTTTGAGAAAAAGAAAAAGAGGTTGCTAAAAAAAACAAACAGAAAGTATTTAACCTTCTAAAATTCAAGAATATCTTCATCATTTACTAATTTAAAAAACCATTGTGAGTATTGGCTGGTTTGTTGTAAATATACAAATTTGAATAACAACTGTTTTAATCAATAAATTGTCATAGGTTAGGCTACTTATTTTCCAATACAAAATTTGCTGAAAATATTCCCTAACAATTCATCAGTAGATATTTCTCCTGTAATTTCACCTAAGAAATGAAGTGCTTGCCTTATGTCTATTGCAACTAAATCTCCTGTAACCCCTATGTTAAGTGCATTAGTAACTTGTACTATTGCTTCATTGGCATTTGTCAAAGCCTCAAAATGACGAACATTTGTAACAACAATTTGTTGCTCTTGCGATTGCTTAGAATTAGTAATCTCAATAATCTTCTGAGTCAGTTCTTCTATATTCTCTCCTTCCGAAGCAGAAATTTGAGTACAATCGATTGCACTTAATCTTGATTTATCTTCCAATAAATCTATTTTATTAGCTACCCAAATTACATCTATTGTTTCGTCTGTCAATTGAGATTTCAAAAGTTTAAATTCTTTTTTTACTTGTTCCAAGTCTGCACTAGCGTCAAATAAATACAAGATAATTGCAGATTTTCCTGCTTTCTCAATTGCTCTTTGGATTCCTATTTTTTCTATCTCATTTTCTGTATCACGAATTCCTGCTGTATCAATAAATCGATACTTTATTCCTTCCATCACTATTTCATCTTCTACAATATCACGGGTTGTTCCAGCAATACTGGATACAATTGCTTTTTCTTCTTTCAAGAATTTGTTCAGCAAAGTAGATTTACCTGAGTTGGGTGCTCCAATAATTGAAATTGGGACTCCATTTTTAATTGCATTTCCAAAAGAAAAAGATTCTATCAGGCTTTTTAATTTCGTCTCTATGCGTTCCAATAATTCATTCAATTGGGTTCTATCTGCAAACTCTACATCTTCTTCACTAAAATCTAATTCCAGTTCAATAAGCGAAGCGAAATTTATTAATTCCTCTCTGAGTCCATTTATTTCATCAGAAAACCCTCCACGCATTTGTTGCATGGCTAGTTTATGAGAAGCCTCAGTTGTGGAAGAAATTAAATCTGCTATTGCCTCTGCCTGCGATAAATCAAACTTTCCGTTTGCAAAAGCTCGCATAGAAAACTCACCAGCTTTAGCTAGCCTCACTCCTTTTTTGATTAGAAGTTTAAGAATTTGTTGCTGGATATAAACCGACCCGTGACAAGCAATCTCTATTACATCTTCCCCTGTGAATGACTGCGGATTTTTGAAAACAGTTAATAAAACTTCATCCACTATATTTTCTTCCTCTTTTATCACCCCAAAATGAGCTGTATGCGATTTTTTATCGGATAAATCTTTAGAAAAAATAGAAGAAACGACAGGAAATGCTTCACTTCCTGAAACACGAATTACTGCTATCGCTCCCATTCCGTTAGCAGTAGAAAGGGCACAAATTGTATTGGTAGAATCTAAAATCATGTGCAAATTTAGGTTTTTCAATCCGATTGAGGAATGGATAAAGGATAATTTTAATATTCCCTTTCATAATTTTGTAAAAGAAAGGATAAAAAACTACTTTTGGTTATTCTAAAAACAAAGAACCAAATGAGTATATTAGTTAATAAAGATTCTAAAATAATAGTACAAGGTTTTACAGGAACCGAAGGAACTTTTCATGCAGGACAAATGATCGAATACGGATCGCAAGTTGTTGGTGGTGTTACTCCAGGAAAAGGAGGACAAACTCACCTTGACAAACCTGTATTTAATACCGTAGAAAATGCTGTAAAAGAAACTGGAGCAAACGTATCCATTATTTTTGTACCGCCAGCTTTTGCTGCAGATGCAATTATGGAGGCTGCAGATGCTGGAATTGGAGTAATCGTTTGTATTACTGAAGGAATTCCAACTAATGATATGGTAAAAGTAAAAGAATATTTAACTGATAAAGATTCTAGATTAATTGGACCAAACTGCCCAGGGATAATTACTGCTGACGAAGCAAAAATTGGAATTATGCCAGGATTTGTTTTCAAAAAAGGAAGAGTAGGTATTGTTTCAAAATCTGGAACATTGACCTATGAAGCAGCCGACCAAGTCGTGAAAGCTGGATTGGGAGTTTCTACTGCAATTGGTATTGGAGGAGATCCAATTATTGGAACTACGACACAAGAAGCAGTTGAAATGTTTATGAATGATCCAGAGACTGATGCAATTGTAATGATTGGAGAAATTGGTGGAGATATGGAAGCGAAAGCTGCAAGATGGGTAAAAGCAAACAGTACGAAGCCGGTTATTGGTTTTATTGCAGGGCAAACTGCTCCTAAAGGAAGAAAAATGGGACATGCTGGTGCAATTGTTGGAGGTGATGACGATACAGCTCAAGCTAAAATGAAAATTATGGCTGAATGTGGAATTAGTGTTGCTAGTTCACCTGCAGAAATTGGAAAGAAAGTTGCTGAAGCATTGGCAAAATAAATTACAATATAATTATATAATAAAAAAGGCTTGAAGATATCTTCAAGCCTTTTTTTTGTTGTTTACTTTTTTAAGTGAAATTCCTTTATTTTATCCAATAATTTTATTCAATACCTCTTCCATTTCTTTCTTAGAAAAAGAAAGCTTAGGTTGTGTAAAATTTACATCATTTGCGCTTTGCATAGGAACTAAGTGAATATGTGCATGGGCCACTTCTAATCCTATTACAGCAACTCCTATTCTTTTGCATGGGATTGCTTTTTCAATTTTTAAAGCGACTTGCTTAGAAAAAATCATCATTTCTGACAAAAGAGAATCTTCTACATCAAATATATAATCAATTTCTTGTTTAGGAATAACCAAAGTATGTCCTTTTACTAGCGGATTTACATCCAAGAAAGCTAAAAACTTATCGTTCTCTGCAATTTTATAGCAAGGTAGTTCTCCCTTAATTATTCTGGTAAAAATACTACTCATTTTATCTAGATATCTCTATGATTTCAAATTGAATAATCCCTCCTGGAGTTTCCACATCTGCAATGTCACCAACACTATGACCTAATAACCCTTTCCCAATTGGAGAATCTACTGAAATTTTCTTTGCTTTTAAGTCTGCTTCATTTTCAGCAACCAAGGTATATTCTACCTCTTTATTACTTCTTAAATTTTTAATTTTTACGATAGATAAAATAAGCGCTTTAGTGGTATCCATTCCTGTATCGTCCAATACTCTCGCAATAGAAATAATGTTCTTTAGTTTAGAGATCTTCATTTCCAATAACCCTTGCGCTTCTTTTGCAGCATCATATTCTGCGTTCTCTGATAAATCTCCTTTATCACGTGCTTCAGCAATTTGCTGAGATATTCTTGGCCTTTCAAATGTTTCTAATTCAAAAAGCTCATCCTTTAAGGATTTCAATCCTTCTGCTGTGTAATATGTAATGTCAGACATAATTTTTCTTTCTAATGGTATAACTAAAAAAGAGAACCTTACGATTCTCTTTTATTATTGTATACACAAATATACTAATTATTTATAAAACCTGCTTAAAACAAGTTTTTTGACTGTTATTCTTCGTCTTCACCTAGGTTTAATCTAATTCCTATTCCGTGAATTGCACCTAGTACCGGAGCATTTCTAAATGAGTAATCTACCCCAAGAGTCGATTCGTTTTTTCCAAATGGCATATCAATAGAAATACCTGCACTTGGTCCAGATAAAGCTGATTGAGTTTCTATTGCAGAGAATGTCCCTTTTTCATAAACTAATCCTGCTCTAATCATTACAATTACTTTTTTTGCATGTAAAACATACTCAGCTCCAACTCTAAATTGATCTCTTTGAAAAGAATTAGAAGTAAAAGTTGCTGCTGCAGTTAAAGAATTATTTTCATTGATTAAAAAATCATAAGCTCCAGAAATATTAATTAAAGAGGGTAATTCGAAGTTTGCTGTTCTTTGTTCTGTAGTTGTTGAGATCTCAGTAAATGGGTTTATAGTTTCAATAGCAAAACCATCTCCTTTGTATTTCATTGGTGGTCCTACATTTTTCAAAGCAAGTCCAATTTTTATATGGTCTCTTTCTCCTGTTACATATCTTACTCCTGCATCAAAAGCAACTCCATTTGCTTTTGCATTTGCAATTCCTTCACTTAAAATCTTGATGTTAATACCCCCAGAAATTGATGCGGAAAATTCCTTAGCATAAGCCAAGTTTAACAAAAAACTGGTAGGAGAGAAAGTTCCCAATCCTCCTTCTGGCAATTCTGTTGTAGTAATTGGAATGTCACCATAATTTACTGTCATCATACTTATTCCAAGTACTCCAGACTCACCCACTCTCTGTGCTAAACCAAAAGAATTTAATTTAATTCCTGTGGATTGCATCCAAGAAGTATTGGTAAATTCGATTTCTGTTTTATCTGCTAATGCCAAACCAGCTACATTCAATTGCAATGCACCTAATCCTTTTATATGTGCACCTCCAGAACTAGCCCAAGCAGATGATCTTGCCCAAGGATTAATAAGCAATTGGGTAGAACCTGCTGAACCGATTCTATCTTCATTTCCAGCCATTGCAGCTATAGAAAAGAAAGTAGCGATTGATAATATTGTTATTTTTAATTTCATACTATAGTAATTATAATAATTTAATACTCTTTTTTAATCTGGTTTAGAAGTTTGTCAAATCTGGTGGTCTTAATGCACCAAACCATTTTATCACTTTTTCACCCACATCTGGAACATCAAAATGTATAATATACACCCCTCCAGCAATAGGAACTCCATTTATATTTTTAAGATCCCAATCCAATGATGTCAATGGATCATCTTTTGTAAATGTTCTTATTAATGAACCTCCTACATTATAAATTCTTACTGTACATTTCTCTGGTAAGTTAGTCAACTTAACTCTTGAGTCCAATCTTTTAGTTTCGTAATTAGAATAAGCATAGTAAGGATTGGGTACTACATTAATCATCTTTAATGCACTTGTTGCTGTATCTGTAACACCAATTCCTGTTGCCACTGATGCTGTATTAAATTGATATAAGTTATACCAATCATTTTTACTATTTCCAACATTTGAAGAAGGCTTATTAACAATATATCCTTTGTTAGCATACCTTTCATAATTTGTTTCTACCCTTACTTTTAGTATTGCATCTGTAGCTAAAAAAGTTCTACCTGGTATAGTCATAGGCGTTCCTACCCACATACAAGAGCGCCATACTCTAAGTTTCTCTAGAGTATTTGTTCCTGACAATCTGTTGTAAATACTTGCCCCATCGTCATAATACTTAGTTGCATTGTTGTCATTTGCCAAAATTGGTGGAGTTGTTAATAAGCTATTATTTCTGAAAATATATAAGTAATGTTTTCCTCCTGCAACGACACTTCCAAGTCCTTGATAAAAAGTAGATGTTGGGTTGAACATCATATCTCTTCCATTATCCCCTGCCAGCCAAGAATCTTCTCCGTAAACAACATTTAATCTTTCTCCAGTTTCTAGATCAATTACATATCCTGGAAACCATCCCATCCCTGTTGCACTAACTAAATCTCCTTCTCCAGAGTTATAGCCTGCATCCCCTGCTTGTTTCCCATTTTTATCAATAGAAGCTGCTGCTCTTATATTTAATTTACTCACTCCACCCTCTGCTAGAGTTGTTTTATCTTGAGTTTCTAATACAGAGCATCTAGTCCACAATGATTTATCTTTTGTATAGACAACATCAACACTATTCAATAATCCCATTCCATTGTAATTGACTACTGCACCAGCAGCATAACTTCCTCCAACTGGAGTATTGTCAATAGCTTGAGGACCTAATAATCTAAACGGAGCAAAAGTACCTCCTGCAATCCCTTCAAACTGTTGTTCGTCATCTAAACCTTGGTAATCATTGTAGTCTCCTTCTGGTGTAGCTGGATCAACAACCTGTGTTCCACTTCTTATCCAGTTTGCTGATGTGTTTCCATCTTGATCTGGGAACCCTAATAACCATGCTTGTGATGGATCTTCATAAGTTAAACTCCAATCAATTAAATTAGTTGAAAGCTCTAAAGAACCTGCTCCTGGGGCAATATCAGTTTTTACTGCTCTATTTAAATGAAGATATTGCTCAATATTAATTGAGAATCCATAATCTGGAAATAATTGTTCATTCCCTAAAACTATGTCTCTATCCGATACTATAATTGAGTCATCACTTAATCGTTTCAATTCCCATGTTGCAGCATTTAATCCATTAGAACCATCTTTTATAAACTTAACTTGGTATTCGTCAGATGGTAAATTCAATGGGTCAATAATTTTAACATCTATTGGTCCTTTTCCAGCTGCATAAGTTAATTCATCTACTCTGTTGTTTCTTGCTATTTCTAGTCTAGAAGCATCAGTTAAATCCAATTCATTTCCTCCGTTACCCATTCCTTCAATTCTCACAATTTCAACTCCGTCTCCGTAGTTTGCGTTCTGAACTGTCCCTCCAGCTTCTGGTGTTGGGTTATGAGGAATTCCAGGATAAGATTGTATTTCTGATCCATCATATCCTTTTCTACTTGCGATATAAGGTTTTTGTTGTCCATTCAATGAACCTGCATCTGTTGGGTCATATTTTTTGAAATTATTATAACCATAGGAAATTATTAAGAAATAGTAAGTTTTGTGATTTACTATTTTTGGATCTCCTTTTGCAAATAAATCGTCTGTTACTCTTAATGAATGTTTTATTCCTGCATCTGCTCCATTAGCAAATAATTGAGGGACTCCAACTCCCATTACTGGATCAATCGAATAATTGATTAATTGCGTTACTCCATTTTTAATATCGTACTGAGCAATTAGTCTAGACTTATCTATATCATAAATATCAGAAGCCGAAACTGAAATATCTTTTAATTGGTATATTTGGTATCCTTCAAAAGTGTAATAGTTGTTTTTTCCGTTAATTGCTTTTAACGAAGGATCTAATAGACTTGTATCAATAGTTGGATCAAGTTTAGAGTAATTTTCAATATCAGCTCCGTTTGCTGTAGGATCAATTGTTAGAATCAATTCTTTGTCCAATTCTTGAATAACAAGTTTTGGTGCATCTGGCCCTTCTAATATCTCAAAACAATTATCAAATAAACTTTGTGCTTTATCATCAGCCGCAGTTAATTTAGCTATAGAAGAAAGGTTCCCACTTGTTCCCCTTCCGTAAACAACTCCTACTGTAATGTTGTTCAATGCTCCTGGCTCTAAAGTAAATGGCCCAGCAGATTGCAAGAATCTTCTATCTCCTGCTGCGTTACCTACTGATGTTTCTGACCAAGGTGCTGCAGCTACGGAAGTATTTCCTCCAGTTCCCCATCCTTCTGGGTCTGTATTAACTCCTGTTGCAGGATTACTTGGGAACATGAAATCACAATCTACTCCTGATGTTGATGAACCAACTGGTGCTGGATACGCATCTCCTCCATATTGAAATTTAACTCCATCTTTCCATAATCCCTTAAGGTAATTATAATGTTCAATTTGGTTGTCAGGATCACTTTGATTACCCGAAGCCGAATTGTTATAATATACAAATCTTCTCATCCCAAATCTTTCGTTATCTATAGTTGAATCTCCATAACCGATCCCATTACCAGGAACTGCTTCTGTTAAGAAGTTAGAAGAACCATTTACAAAAAATGGATTTGCTTTACCATCATTATCCTGGTAAGGCCCTTCAAAGAAATCTACTCCAATAGCAGGTGGATTTGCTCCATAAGGAACTGCTCCATTTGAACAATTATCATCAGTTGCATCTGCATTATAAGCATAACCTAACCCTCTTCCTACATCACAACCTACATAATCATCTTGTGCACAACCTAAATCTGTATCTACATTTTGTCCAAAATAAGTGTCAAATAAAGTTTGAGTAGAACGGTTAATCATTTCATAATTATAAAATGTCATGTCGTTTATCTCATCATTGGTTGCAAATGAAAAGGCTTGTCCTCTTATTTCCATTCCTATTGATTCACCTCCAGATTCTGTATGAATATTTCCTCTGTCATTAAAAATCCACCAAATAGTGTAATCTCCAAACAATGTTACTTGACGATCGTTTCTACAATCAATCTCTTCTTCTATGTCATACCAAGGGTAATCACCATTGGCAACATTATAAACGCCATCTCCATCATTGTCATAAAAAGGAGCAATGTAATAATCTTGAAATTTTGAAACATCTCCGTGTGCTGGCCAATCTAGTATACTTGATGGAATTGCATAACCAGGAAAATCATCTGAAGCGTTACATAAAGGGTCTTGAGAACAAATATAAAAAGACCTGTAAGTTTCTACTTCCTGTCTTGTGATTACAAAAAACTTATCCCAAGCAGCACATTCTGCTGCATTAATATCTGCTGCACCAAAATCTTTTTTATCAACACCATTTCCTGATCCTGCTGTTGTAGAAAGTGGTCCTGGCCAGTAATCATTTCCATCTGATCTAAATCTAATGGCAGCAAGTTTCAATTGATTAGTAGCATCAACACCACCCATCCAAAGACCTCCAGCATATATTGGTGAAGTTCCTGCGTCTTTTGGCACGATATAAGATGCTCTAGATAAAGATCTATTATACCATAATAAACCACTATTTTCTATGTAGGCACTCGCGTTATTAAACTCTAATGTTCGGTTCTGACTAGCTGGCGCACACCCTGCTGCTCTAGTTGCTATGGAACTTCCCGATCTTGAAGAGGTTCCCACCCATTCTCTTGCCGTTAAGACAGAAGATAAAAGTAAACCAACACCTAAAAGAAAAAATTTGTTTGTATTGTAAGTTTTCATATTCTAATATTTTTAAAAATCAAGTTTCACACCAAGTCTAATTGTTCTTGGTAACGAATAATTAAAAGGATTGTTCATTCTTAAAGCATAATACTCTCTGAATGATGCTTCGCTAATTTGACTAGCAATAATTGTTTGGAATTGAGCATCTGATAAAAATCCATCATCATCAGGATTTCCTGTTGCTCTATACACTCCTAATATATTCTTCGTGTTAAATAAATTATTTACCAATAAATATACATTCAATGCTGCAGATTTTTGTTTTTTAGATCCAAACTTTAACATGAAATTTCTATCCACTTGCATTGCAACTCTAAATGTTCCAGGATTTCTTGAACCACTAGGAGTTCCTTCAAGAACTGAAGCTCCTAATCCTGTAAGTGATGATACCGTTTTTGAGGCAGAATAAGGTCTTCCTGATGAATAGTTTGCTGTAAAGTTAACTCCTGTATTTTCAAGAATTTTTTTACCTCCTAATACCAATCCGTTATAATCTTTTCCTTGTCCATATCTAAAATCAACTGTTCCTGTTACAACATGTCTTTGATCATAGCTGTAAGGAAAGATTGCTCTTAAGTTTGGTTGACCAGAGTTAATTAAACTAAGGGACGAACCTGCACTAGATCCAGTTCCTTCTGCAAATTGAAGTGTGTAAGATACTTTCATCCAAAGATTCTTCGATTTTCTTTTGTCAAAAGTTAAAGTAAGTCCTTTTACTGTTCCAAAATCAAGGTTACCAAATGAACGGTAAGTTTTAGGATAAGCTCCCGCAACATTAACTACTGTAATTTCATCTCTTTGCTCTCTATAGAAACCTGCAATTTTCAATGAAGATGATCTACTTAATACTTGTTGGAATCCAACTTCATAATCAATCGTTCTTGTTGGTTTCAAATCTGGATTATTTATTACATCCGCAGAAATATTATCTATGTATAAATAGTCTAAAGGATTCAATCTATTTCCTGTAGTTGGTCTTTGTGATAAAATATCATAATGAGCAAAAAACAAAGCATCTTCCGAAATTGGGAAAGAAAAAGAAATTCTTGGCATTACAATAATAGAAGGTTTATAATCTTCAAATGCATTAGAATTTATTTGATCAGTTGGAGAAACTCCATCTGCTAAATAAGGTGCTATACCATTTGGAGATTCAATTGTAGTAGGGTCTGTTATTTCAATTCCATCCGCATTGTACCAAGTGTTCCCGTTTCTATATCCATTAATAGCTGTAGGAGCATTTATGTCATTTACATAGACAACATAATCATCTCCCATATTTGCAGGGTGACTAATCTCAACACCTCCTGGTAAAGATCCAACTTCTGCAACTGTTCTTGCTGGTCTTAATAAATATTTGTCTTTTAGTACTGATTGATTTGCATCAAATCTATCAACTCTTACTCCTACATTAAATATGATATCATTGAATGAAAATTTATCCATAATAAATCCAGCAAAATAAATTGGTTCAAATGCACCAACTTGTCTTTTGAAATTACCCGATTCGTCTTTCTCTGTAAAGAAATCATCTAAACTTGGGTTAGAATTAATTTTCTTCCCTGTGTGATCATAACCATAGTAACTAATAAAACTTTGATCAAACCCCCCATTTGTTAGTTCGTCTGCACTAAAGAAATCTACATTAAATTGAGATGGGTCCATTGCGTCTACCACAATGAAATCTGATCCATTTGGATCCAATCCTAAGGATTGTCTTAAGTTATAATCAAAAAACGTTTGTGCTTCGGTACTAATTAACCTATCGTAGGTTCTATATAAATACGTTCCTTTGTATTCTTCGTTATAACTATCAAGGTTCAACTCTCCAATATGGCTATTTGCCAATTGCCTCATTCTTGTCCAAAGTCCAATTGGTCCAATTCCGTAAGATCTATCTGATCTTTGTTCGTATTCAAAACCTAAAGTCATTGCGTGATCTCCAACATTAGCAGAACCGGAAGCTGTAACTCTAAATTGTCCAAACTCCCCATAATTATATCCTCCTGGCTGGACCCCTACGTTTGTAAATAAGCCATAAACCGATCTTGGTACATCTCCATTTCTTAATGCTTGACCTTGTAGTACATTATCTAAACTTCTTACTCTTCCACTATTAAAATCATAATATTGACTAGTAACTGCAGCTAAATCAGCATTTTTATCTGAAGGTGTAAAGTCAGCAGAAGTTTCTAAAAACCCATTATGAATGTATGTATTAGATGAAGCATCATATTCATAATTATTTTCAAACTGTCTATCAAAATTTCCTACATATCCATAATCGAATAAATTATCTCCATGACGGGTGTTTTTTGTGTTGTTTGATGATTTAGAATAATCAACCATTACAGTATAATAAGCATTTTTAATTTTTGATTCTTTTTCACCTTCTTCAACAACATTATTAGCAAATCTCTGTGTTAATTTACCGTAAGCTCTCCATGTACTATTAGTACTATTAGATAAATTTTCTGAATTTAATAAAGAACTTGCAAAGTTATATCCGTTTCCATTACCCCAATCTAAAGTTCCTCCAAAAGACAAATTAATATTTGGTCCCGTATTTACATCAATTTTTGTAGAAATAGAGGCACTCCTTTGGGCCGCATTCTGTCTGAATTTTATTTTTTCAAAATCATTCATTGTTAAATACTCAGTCTTGTAATTAATCCCATTTGATTGGTTTCTTACAACTGGATTTAACAAAATATCATCTTTCACATCTTGTTTTAACTGAAACTGATCAATTGCTAAAGGTCTTGAGTCTACTATATGACGAGCATTCCCTGAGATAAAGAACCCTAAAATTGGTTTTGTTTTTTTCCCATTTGAATCTTTTTTCATAAAAAGTGGTCCTGATAAACTTCCTTCTAATAAGTTATATCCATAATTATCAGTTCCATAAGTATTATCTCCAATTTTATATCCAGAAGTAACATATTCAATACCTCCAAAATAGAAACTCGATGGGCCTCTAGTTGTAATCGAAATTACACCTCCTGTAGCATCTCCATAACTAGCTGGTAAACCTCCTGTAATTACAGCAACTTCTTGAATTGCTGATTTTGGCAAATTTGCTGACCCTCTTACTTTAATTCCATCTATATAATAGTAAGTAGCATCTGATCTTGCTCCTCTAATACTAGAAATTGCTCCGTTACCATCAGTAGCAACACCACCAACAGTTGCGGCTATAGAAGCTGCAGATCTTCCTGGCATTTTTGCGATTTCATCTTTTGTCATTGTTCCCCCAGAAGATCCTCCGTCTCTATCAATTAATGGCACTTCATAGTCAACAACAGTAAATTCTTCTAATGTTACATCTCCATTTTCTAACAAAATGTTTTGGAATGTAATTTTATTACTCTTTACTATAATCCCATTTACTTGGTATTTTTTATATCCAACAAAACTAACTTTCAATTCGTAACTCCCCGGTTGTATAGAATTTATTACAAATTTTCCATCCAGGTCAGAAGCGGCTCCTGCCTTTTGTGTTCCGTTTTGAATCAATACTAAATTAACAAATGGCAAGGTCTCCCCAGTTGATTTATCTGTAATTGTTCCCTTAAGCTGACCTGTACCAGCCTGAGAGAAAGCGAATGACAGTGTAAATACTGTCATAAACGTTAGAATAATTTTTTTAATCATATTGCTCTTATTTTATAATGTCTCTAGATTTTAATCGCTTAGAATCTAGCTCATCCATTATTATATTTCAAAAATTTTAAATAGTTACAAGTCGTAAATATAAAATATTTTTAAGTTATTTTAACATAATCTTAAACCAAATATATTAGTTATTTTTTCCTATTGAAAGAAAAGAAATTTAAAAAATGATAAAAATATACATTTCAATATTTTATACTAGAAGTTTAGTAATTATTTAAAGGTCATTTTTTTATAATTACACCCTCTATTTCATAACAAAAGGGAAATTAACGCCTCTTTTTTTTCTATTAGAGCGCTTCCTATTTCTCTTTAATCTTCTTCTTACCTTTTTATCTTGAATGTTTAAATGCTTTTCTTTTCCTGCCTTTTTAGCTTTTCTAATTTCTTTTTCTTTCTTCTTCTCCGTTTTTCTTAATTGCTTTTCTCTTTTTTTTGGAGAAACTGACTTCCCTCTTTTAGATCTTTGGGATAAAAAATCTAAGGGAGAGGATACAAGGAAAATAGCTAGTATAATAGTTGCGATTTTTTTCATGAATAAATATACATAATCTCAAAATTGAAAGCGGACAATAAAAACAATAAAACTCCAATACTATGGTTAGGTAATTCCATCTTAGATAATGCCTTTTCTTTTAAATACTTTCCCTTTTTACCCTATCTAATATTCTTAATGTATCATCCTTATCACTTATTTCAGTCCCAATAATTACAATTCTTCAAGAGGCGCTATCTAAGGAGACTTCTTTTCAGACTTAAGACTAAATAATGTTAAAAAACGGAATTTTTTTAACATTTGAAACGTATTGTAAATTAACTTTTTGTAATTTTAACAGTTATTAAAAGCGCCTTCATGTTAAAAAAAATATTTTTTTTCTTGTTATTATGTAGCATGACTATTTCTTATGGACAATCGAGTATCACTGATTCTTCTATAAATATACCTTTGCTTAAATTAGGTTATTCTGCTAATTTTCCTGGCAAAGATCTGAAAGATCGTTTTGGTTTTACTTCTTCCTTAAATGCAAGGTTTGAAATTAAACTAAAGTCCCAATGGATTGTTGGGGTAAAGTATGATTTTTTATTTGGAGGTAATGTTTCGGATTCGGGTATGTTAAAAGAATTAATCACATCTTCTGGAGGAATTATAGGTGTTGATGGTAAATTCTCCACCTACGAAATGCTTCAAAGAGGTCATCACATAGGGGTTTATTTGGGAAGACTTTTACCTTACTTATCTACTAACCCAAACTCTGGGTTTGTTATTACGGCAGGTGTTGGATTATTGACTCACAAAATAAACTTCAATAATATAAATAATGACATTATTCAACTTAATGGGATATACAAAGGCGGATACGACAGGTATACTTCTGGAATATCTTTCACAGAATTTATTGGCTATCGCTATATGAGTAATAACAAATTAATGAATTTTTATTGTGGGATTGAATTTACTCAAGCTTTTACAAAACTAAGAAGAGACTACCAGGTAGATTATGAAATTAATGATCCTAGATTTGGAATGAGGAACGATAACCTTTTCAACATTCAAGTAGGGTGGATTTTACCAATTTACAGCAGAGTTCCTAAGGAATTTTATTATTAAACAATAGAAAAAAAATTATACCTTAATAGGTATAAAAATAAATGAATACAACAGCTTTCTTAATCTAATGAAAACGTATTCATTATGCACTTGTCTCCGTCAAAATCAACAAAAGTATTGTGAGAAATCCATTCTCCTAGATTTATATAGGTGCTATTTGGTTTTAAATCAACCGTAATTGGAAAATGTCTGTGCCCAAAAATAAAATAATCAAAGTGTTTTTCATTTAGCTTTTCGATAGAGTATTGAATCAACCATTCTTTTTCTCTTCCCAAAAATTTATCGTCATTGACTGAGTGCTTTCTACTTTTTCGAGATAAATAATCTGCTAATCCTATTCCGAGATTAGGATGAAGTCTAGCAAAAAACCATTGACAAACTTTATTAGCAAAGATTGCTTTTATTATTTTGTACCCTCTATCGCCAGAACCTAGTCCATCTCCATGAGCAATAAGAAATGATTTACCATTAATCTCTACTTCAATTTTTTTTCTTTCAATTGTGACTCCCAGTTCTTTTTCTAAATAATCGAACATCCACATATCATGGTTTCCTGTGAAAAACACAACTTGAATTCCAGAGTCTGTCAACTCTGCAATTTTTCCTGAAAACCTTGCGAAACCTCTAGGTATTACTTGTTTGTATTCGAACCAAAAATCAAATATATCTCCTACCAAATAAATTATATGAGCCGAAGATTTGATTGAATCTAACCAAGACACAATTCTATCCTCTCTCTCCCTGCTCAATTGATGAGTAGGAACACCCAAATGAAAATCTGAGGCAAAATATATTTTTTTATCTTTTGGTAATTCCATTGTTATTTGAACAGTTGTTCCAGTTTTCTTTCTAAGGCAGCTCCACGTAATTTCGTAGCAATAACTTTACCTTCTTTATCAATTAATACTGTGTAAGGAATTCCTCTAAATCCGTATAAACCTGTTGCTGCAGAACCCCATCCTTTGAGGTCACTTACATGATTCTCCCAGATTAATCCATCTTTAACAATGGCCGACATCCATTTAGATTTACTCTTGTCAAGTGAAACACTATACACATCAAACCCTTGGTCTTTGTATTTATTATAAAGTCTTACTACAGTAGGGTTTTCCCTTCTACATGGTCCACACCATGAAGCCCAAAAATCAATTAAAACATATTTTCCTCTCAATGACTCTAACGTAATAATTTTCCCTTCAGGGTTAACCATATTGAGTTCTGGAGCGATTGCACCTGTTGGTGTTTTAGACGATTTTTTTGTCTTCTCCGTTTGCGAAATTTGTTTTAATGCAGATTTCAAACTGTTGTGGTAGTTGGAATTGTTATACGATTCTCCTATTCCTTTTTCTGCTATTTGAATTGCTTTTTTCAATTCTTTTGCGTCATTTAAAGCTATAAAGACAGCTAATGATTTTGAGTTCTTTTCAATGAATTCCATTGCGAATTTAGACATTGAGTCTTTTGACACCTCCTTATTATTCTTCATCTGATAAAACTCTTGGACTAATTTACTGTCAGCTGAGCCTTTCAGTTCATAATCCTTGTTTTTAAAGTCTGCTGAAGATTTGATAAAAACTTCTTCACCTCCTTTAAGAATCAATAAATGAGATTCTTTTTTGTCGATAGTTAATTGGTAAAAATCATCTAAAACTATCCCTGTTTCCAGCTTGAATCGACCTAAGATATTAATTTTTGCTGAATCAACATATTCCACTTTATTCCCTTCATTGTGTTGAAGATAAATCACCTTACTTCTCCCTTTTTTTATCTTCCCATTTACCGTAGTTAGCTGCTGACTAAACCCTATAGAAGTTACTGTCATTAGGATAAACACAAGGATACTCTTAATTAATTTCATCAACTATTTGTTTTAATTTTTATTCTAATTATTACATCACTAATTTAATTACAACACTTTTTCCAAAGCCGTTTCAAGTGCTTCACCTCTTAATTTTTTTGCTAATATCTTACCCTCACGATCTATCAATACTGTAAATGGAATTCCTCCAAATCCATAAATTGAAACCGATTGCGATTTCCATCCTTTGAGATCGCTCACGTGGTTTCCCCAAACTAATCCATCATCCTCTATGGCTTTGATCCACCTGTCTTTCTTTTCGTCTAATGAAAAACTGTAAACATCAAACCCTTGGTCCTTGTATTTATTGTATAATTTCACAACATTTGGGTTCTCCATTCTACATGGCTTGCACCAAGAAGCCCAAAAATCTAACAATACTACTTTACCTCTTAAAGAGGAAAGTTTTATATTGGTTCCATCAGGACCAGGAAAATCTAATTCTGGAGCTTCCGAGCCAATTGACAACATTGTCTTCATCTCCATTTGCGCTATGTATTGATTCAAATTGGAGGTATAAGGAGTATTTGGCAGTGTTTTATTCAATTCTTGCGCCACTTCTTTGAACAATGTAAATTCAGATTCTGGTCTTATTTGTTCTAGTACAACTACTAATGCCTCCGAACCTTTATTGTCTTCTATAAATTGATTTCTAAATTTCACAAATTCTTGTGAAGCCATCATAGATTCTTTTTGAAGGATTTCTTGACCTGCAAAATTGTCTGGAGCTATTTGCTTCATTTTCATTGAAATTCCTTGATTGAACAGCATCATATCATACACTTTCTTATAAAAAAGTGCCATTTGTTCTGATTCTTGAGATCCATTCACATTATAATCAATCGTAAATTGCTGATTATTTTTTATATCTAATTCAATTTTTTTGGTCTCATTTTTTATCACAATAGGTAACGTGTTGACTCTAGAACTTCCAAAATGAAAAATACCTTTATTTGAATCTTGCAATTCAATCTTAAACTCACCATTCTTTCCAACAAGAGCTGAATCAATTGCACTCATTGATTTATCATTTAGTTTATAAATATAAACCATTTGATTAGACTCCAAACCAAGTGCTTGTATTTTCCCTTCTACTGTAGGGTTCGTCTCATTTCCACAGTTTATTAATGTAATGACTCCTATTATTGCTAGAACAATTTTTTTCATAGTTGCTTATTTATCTAGTATTTCTCTCAGTTTTTGATTGGTTAATTTAGGGTCTGCCTTTCCTTGTGAAAGTTTCATCACTTCTCCCATAAATAACCCCAACAATCCTTTTTTTCCTGATTTGTACTCGTCTACTTTTTCTGGAAATTTACTTAATGCTTTGTTTATCAATTCTTCTATTGCTCCTTCGTCAGAGTTTTGAATCCAATTATTTGCCTCTGCTATTGACAAAGGTGATTTTGAAGGCGTTTCTATCAACAGTGGGAATACCTTTTGAGAAGCGACTGAATTACTAATTTTGTTATCGTCAATCAGTTGAATTAACTCCCCAATCTTTTTTGGTTCAACCTCAAACTCATCTATTTCTATCGCTTTTTCATTCAAATACGATTTAATATTTACGGTTACCCAATTGGAAGCAGATTTATAGTTGGAAGTATTCTTAATTACTGCCTCAAAATATAATGCTTCTTCTTTGTTTTCGGTTAATACCAAAGCATCATATTCTGATAGGTTTAATTCTTCTGTATATTTTTTGAATAATTGGTTTGGCAAAGGAGGCATTACCTCTTTTATCTTCTCAACATATTCTGCTGTAACTTGTAACGGTTGTAAATCTGGCTCTGGGAAAAAACGGTAATCATTAGCAGCCTCTTTACTTCTCATGGATATTGTAGAACCATTAGCAGCATTAAAACTTCTGGTTTCCATTTTTATTATTTCGCCTTGTTCTAATAAATCAATTTGTCTTTTTACTTCAAAATCTATTGCTTTTTGAACATTTCGCATGGAGTTCATGTTCTTCACCTCTGTTCTATTACCAAATACTTTAGCCCCTTTTAGCATGACCGAAACATTGGCATCACATCTCAAACTTCCTTCCTCCATATTTCCATCACAAATATCAAGGTAACGAACCAATTTTCTTACTTCAGAAACATAGTCATAAGCTTCCTGAGATGATTTTATTTGTGGCTCTGATACAATCTCAATAAGCGGAACTCCTGCTCTATTTAAATCAATAAGAGAATTGAAAGGATCCAAATCATGAATACTTTTTCCTGCATCTTCCTCCAAATGAATTCTTGTTAATTCTATTTGTCTGGCGTTTCCGTTTTCATCTTTTATCTGAATAAAACCTCCTGTACAAATAGGCGTTTCATCTTGAGTGATTTGGTAACCTTTTGGTAAATCTGGATAGAAATAATTTTTTCTTGCAAAAATCATTTCTTTAGTGATCGTGCTTTCACAAGCCAATCCCATTTTTACGGCAAAATTAATTCCTTGCTTGTTGTATTTAGGCAAAGTCCCCGGATGCCCAAGTGTTACTACACTCACATTGGTATTAGGAGTAGAACCGTATTCGTTTCTATCGCTTGAATAGGCTTTGGATTTGGTCATCAATTGTGCATGAACCTCCAATCCTATTACTGTCTCGTATTTATCGTAAATAGTACTCAAATTTAGTGTTTTATTAATTTAATACTTTGTGCAAAAGTACTATTAAAAATGGTTACAACATAAACTCCGGCAGGGATTTCATTAGGGATTTGTATTTGCACTTTTTCCAAAAAGTTGTTTTCAAATTTATTACTGACAATTTTCTTTCCATTTATGTCTCTAACTTCAACGTTATAACCCTCATTGTAATTACTCAACCCCATCAAATAGAATTGATTAGATGCGGGATTTGGAAACAATGAAAATCTATTTTTATTTGCTATTTCATCTATTGAAGTTGCTTGAGAAACATCCAATATAAAAAGTCCTTCTTGCATATCTGAAGCTAACAAAACACCCGAAGGCAAAAACGGATAAATTCCCCAACACCCTTTGAAACTTAAAAAATTAAGCTCTTTGGAAGTATCATAAAAACCAGTAAGAATAGGACTTGAAGGATTCTTAATGTTATATACATAAACTCCATTGTAATAATAAGCAACATACATCAAATCTCCTTTTATTATTTGATTATGAAGAATTGCACTGTTGTCTGTTATTCCTACAGTATCTAAAAAAGTAATGTTAGATAAATCGGAAACATCAAGCATTTTCAGTTTTTTACCGTGTGTCTCATCTCCCAATGCATAAGTGTTTCCATCTTCACTTAGCCAACCAGAGTGGTTATATCCTTTGTCGGGATAAGAAGAAATACTTCCTAATAAAACTGGTGTAGTACTAAAATCTACTACGAATAATCCGCTTCCTGCATTGCAGTAGGCTGTATCATTTCTTACAAACACATCATGAACATAACCACCAGATGTACCGACATTTGCTGCCCACCAGGAAATGTCTGTTTCACATCTATAAATTAATTGGGGTGACAATGGATTTGATAATGAGTAAACACTAAATTTTCTGGATGACCCTCCTCCACAAGAATACAATTTCCCTCTCGCAGAGTCTATAAAAATATTATGTGAAAGCTTAATCGCAGTATCTTGATCATATACCAAACTGACTGAATCAGGTAAATA
>Ga0115006_10000154_pt1 | contig 34163 bp, 50 predicted proteins | sample ArcOceMetagenome_3_FD_88943 | JGI IMG/M metagenome (GOLD analysis project Ga0115006, IMG submission 88943) | Marine eukaryotic phytoplankton communities from Arctic Ocean - Arctic Ocean- Svalbard ARC20M Metagenome | ecosystem: Environmental > Aquatic > Marine > Oceanic | place: Arctic Ocean...
AAATTCAGATGCGTACTGCCCGATCTCAAAGTGACTAACGACAGTTGTTAGTTGCATCCAAACCAGAATCCACATCACCATTTCTCCATGTATCTGCCAAGAAAAAACAACAACGCACCAACGCCGCCAAGACTAGCCAGCCCACTAAGGGACCAAGCTATAGCCTGCATTAACTCTGCGCGTTCTTTTTCTTTTTGCTTTTGTGCTGCACGTCGAGCCTTACGCGCTTCGGCTTGCCAAGAAATCCAACGGTCCCAAGTGCCAGAAGGCGCATACAATCTGCACCAAGACTCGAGCTCACGTCGCTTTTCTTTAATGTCTTCAAGGGCTTGGAACTCTTCCCAATCACCCTCGGCCCCACCCGTTATAGCTGTAAGGGGACTTTTCTTCTTACGTTCTACTGCGTCTTTCAGATCGGCTTCGGCATTGAGGAACTTTCCAACGTGACCAACCATGCCTTTGACCTCGCGGCCATTCGCTAAGCATGTCTTAATCACACCATACGCTGCGTTGGCTGCCATGATTGTTTCAAGCACAGCCATAGCTATTCCCTAACCCATCTTAATTAAGACTGTGAATAAAAGTCCAATGATAGAAGCAGCGGCAGCAATCATGGTGCTTTCCATGCGCTTAACGCGGCTGAACAAATCCTTGAACTGGATTTTCATCTCAGTCTGGATAGCGATCACCTCCTTTTCGAGTCCATCAATGCGCTCATGCGCGGAAGCTACTGTTCGTTTATCCATTGCTTGACCTCTGTTACGGCTTCGTCGGCCATGTAATGTTGTTAGGAAACCCAGCTTGCTGTGGTACGCCCAATAAATCTGTACGGTACTGTGACCACTCAGCTTGTTTGTCAGACGTGAGGTCAGCCCAGCGAAGTGGGTTAGACACTAGAGGATCAACGACTGTCATTAGGATGTTGTTACGTTCACCTCGAACCTGTGCTGCTGTCTCTGCGTCTAGCTCTGCTTGAGTAGGTGCAACGTAAGCTGCGAAGTCTGTACCAATAAGGGCTATGACAGCATCGTTGTCGATGGTTGTATCAGTGTCGGCATGGTCTACTGTGTAAGGTATCCAGCTGTGCTCTGGATGGTTAATCTCTACGTCCATACGAAGGTTGTCAGACTGTAGTGACGCCGCATTGCGGACTTCTGTAATTGTAATGCTCATTAGGAAATCCTCACGAATAGTGTGGCTGGCATTTCGTCAAGAGATGGCGGTGGAGTTTGACCCACACATCGCCAAGTTCCCGAACTAGCCGGTGCGGTACTAAGCCCTATCCCAGTATTCGTGCTATAATAGTAAGCACTACCTGAAAGAACAACGCTACTGCCAGCAAGACCTGCTGGATGCAAACCCGAACCTGCATAAGTGCTGCCAAAGTTAAATGATGGTTGGGCACCGACTGAATTTGGTGCTCTACCAAACATGTAAGTCCCAACAGCACCTGCGGTTAGTCCTGCTGTAGCTGTCAAAACCTGTGCAGTTGTTGGTGCGCTAGAGATACCCGTAAGAGAAGAACCATCAATAGCTGGTAAAGCCCCCGTAAGGTTGGCTGATGCAAGGCTATCAGTGGGTTGCACTGCACTGTCTGCAAGGGCACCCTGTGCTGCGGTTGCTAATCCAGTTAAAGGGGAGCCGTTGACTGTAATCCCATTGGGGAAGTCAGGTGAGCCTGTGCCAAGTTCGTCTGTAATTGCATCTACTTTGATTGTACTCATTAGACTATCTCCTCTCCGATAAGGGTTACGGTTACACCTGCGTCGGCTGTTATGAACTCATAGGTTACTCTTGTACCGCCTCTAAGTATCTGTGTAGGATTATTCTCAAGAGCCGCTGGAAGGGTAATTGTTGAAGTAGTGCCTAAGTCGTACTCATAAACACTATCTCCACCACTGCCTACAATATACATCTTTAGACCATCAGGTTTGAAGAATATTCCTTCGGGGGCTGTGTCTTGAACAGAGAACAACTGTAAGAAGACTGCTGTAGAGATATCCCAAGCTGTGCTCAAGTCGTACTCGTTAACATCCTTTCCACTAGCCCCTACAACATACATCTTTGTACCATCAGGCTTAAAGGAGACACCTCTAGGGGCTGTTTCTTGAGCAGCTACAGAGAACAACCGTAAGTAAGAGGCTGTAGTCACATTCCAAGCAGTGCTTAGGTCGTACTCATAAACACTATCATTAGTCTGACCTACCAGATATAGCTTTGTACCGTCGGGCTTAAAGAAGATACCACGAGGTGTTGTTTCTTGAGCAGCTACAGAGAAGAACTGTAAGTAAGAGGCTGTAGTCACATTCCAAGCAGTGCCTAGGTTATACTCATGAACCTTATCTCCATTAGAACCTACAACATACATCTTTGTACCATCAGGCTTGAAGAAGACACCTTGAGGTGTATTCTCTTTAGCAGCTACATCGAATGACTGTAAGAAAAAAGCTGTAGTCACATCCCAAGCTGTGTCTAGGTCATACTCATAAACGTCATCTCCATCACTGCCTATAATATACATCTTTAGACCATCAGGCTTAAAGAAGACACTAGTAGGGTCTGAGTCTTGAGTACTTACATAGTATCTATGTAAGTGAGAAGCTGTAGAGACATCCCATGTTCCACCGAGTAGAGCGGGTTCAAAGCTATAACGCCAATTAGCATTAGTAGGGACACTAGCAAAACTAACAGTAGTGTTAGCAGTAAGCGCCTCTTGTTTAAAGAAGTTGTATGACCCTACATTAAGTGAAGGTGTAGTACCCGTGACAGCTACAGGGTTGAATGAGACAACCCCTGTAAGCCCAGAACCATCGCCTGTAGTTGTAAGCAACTCACCAGCACTATCAGGCAAGGTGATTGTACGGTTAGTGTTAGAATTAGGTGACGCAATGGAAAACGTACCCGTTCCTGATGCGTTTGGCGTTAATGAAATCTTGCTCATTAGACTGCCTCCTCCCCAATAAGGGTTACGGTTGTTCCACCATCTAAGGTAATGAACTCATAGGTTACTTGTGTGCTGCTTCTAAGTCTCTGTGCGGGGGTGTTCTCAACAGCCGCTGGAAGGGTCATGGTTGAAACATTTCCTACTTCGTACTCATAAACATTATCATTAGTAGACCCTGCAAAATACATCCTCGTGCCATCAGGTTTGAAGAATAAGCCTACGGGGATTATATCTTCAAAACCTACATGCAAGTTCTGTAAGTAGACTGCTGTAGTGACATCCCAAGCTGTGCTTAAGTCATACTCATAAACACTGTCTGCATTAGAACCTGAAACATACATCTTTAAGCCATCAGGTTTGAAGAATAAGCCTAGGGGGGCTGTATCTTGACCAGCTACAGAGAACAACTGTAAGAAGACTGCTGTAGAAATATCCCAAGCTGTGCTTAAGTCATACTCGTTAACATCATCTCCAGAAGAACCTGTAACATACATCTTTAGACCATCAGGCTTGAAGGAGACAGAGTAAGGGTTTATCTCTTGAGTAGATACAGAGAATGACTGCAAGAAAGAGGCTGTAGTGACATCCCAAGCTGTGCTTAAATCGTACTCATAAACATTATCATTATTAGCCCCTGCAACATACATCTTTAAGCCATCAGGTTTGAAGAAGATACCAGTAGAGATTGCGTCTTGAGCAACTACAGAGAACAACTGTAAGAAGACTGCTGTAGAAATATCCCAAGCTACACGGAGGTCATACTCATTAACATCATCTCCAAAGTTTCCTACAACGTACATCTTTAGACCATCAGGTTTGAAGAAAATACCAGACGGGGCTGTATCTTGAGCAGCTACAGAGAATGACTGTGAGTAATAGGCTGAAGATACGTCCCATGCTCCAGAGTATACAGCGGGTTCAAAGCTATAGCTCCACCTAGACTCAGTAGGCACTGAAGCAAAAGATACGGTTGTGTTAGCAGTTAGAGCACCTTGCTTAAAGAAGTTATAGGTTCCTACATTAAGTGAAGGTGTAGTACCTGACACAGCTACTGGTTTGAATGGGGCAATACCTGTCAGATTTGAGCCGTCAAAGTCAGGTGCTGCTACACTATCAATGTCAGGCGTCGTAATGCCTGTTGTTCCGTTTAATGTAATACTCATAGGACGACCCACCTTCCACCCGTTTCAATTGTAACAGTGACCCCTGCGTTGACCGTAATAGGTCCAGCAGTCATTGCGTTCTTGGTGGCTACGATTGTGTAATCAGCCGCCACTGTTTGTTCATTCTCGTAGAAGATACCGTCTGCTGCACCACCGCCAATGCTGCCCCACTCAGTACCGTTGTATCCCTCAAAGGATGTGTCGGTTGAGTTGAATCTCAAAGCACCTGTGGCTGGGGTTCCTGTGCGCTGTGCTGTTGTACCTGTTGGTAGATTAGCTTGGCCTGTCGTAGCTGTGGTCTGTACTGACGCATCAGCCTTAACACCCTGTGCTGCTGTGGCGTAGTCTGTGGCTGCTGTAGTAGCTGCTGTGCCTAAACCTAAGTTAGTCCTTGCTGTGGCTGCATTAGTCAAGTCAGACAGGTTGTCAGCAGCAATCAGAGCGCCAGACAATGATGCATAAGCGGCAACCCATGCACTGCCCGTATAAACTTTCATCACATCGTCGGTTGTGTTGAAGTAGAGCATTCCAGCCTGGAGCGGATCACCATCATTGTCGGTTGTCGGGTCTGTTGCAAAGTCACCCAAGTATTGATCTTGGAAATTATCAAGTGCAGAAAGCGCCGCATCCTTTGCAGCTTCCGATGCAGTTGCAGATGTTGCACTAGCCGAGGCAGACGCAGCAGCCTCACTGGCTTTTGTCGTAGCAGTTGCGGCATTTGCTGAAGCGCCTTGAATTGCAGCAATGTTGGTTGCGTTTGTATTTACAGATGTAATGTTTGTTGCAACGGTATTAACATTTGCTATTGAACCGGAGACATTGCCGATGTCCGCACCATCAGCCGCAACCGTATTAACATTAGAAATAGATCCAGCAACAGTGTTTACGTTTGATATAGACCCACCAACATTATTCACATTGCTGATTGATCCAGCAACCGCTCCAATGTCCGTACCATCAGCCGCGACTGTAGTAACGGCAGAGCTAATACCCGCAACCGTAGTTACATTGCCCGACACACCGGATACCGTAGTTACATTTGCGCGGATCGTGTTGACGTTTGTAATGGCGTCAGTAGCAACCGTACCGTCTTGGATCTCAGCAAGTGTCTTAATGTCAGCAGAGATTGCTACGATAGTATCAACATCAGCGATCTCTGGGCCTGGCTCTGGATCACCTGTCGTAGCGTTAAAGCCAAGAACCGTACCCTTACGAGCATCCTTCAGAGGCAACTCAAGGTCTGTGTAAACATCACCAGGATTAACGTACAGCCCACGGTTCAGCTTTTCATCAAGCTGTTGTGTCATAATCACGTTACTGTCTAGCTGTTCATTCAAGCTAGAAGCTAGGAGATCACCGGCCGTAACGAAGTCTGTTGTACGGGAAAGCTCACGTCCACCAATGATCGTAAGAATATCAGATGCTATGAGAGCAGCAACCAAGGTAATAGATCCGGTCCCGTTTGCGTTAATACTTACCGAGTAATCCGTTGTCAGCGTTAGCTCCGTAGTCCCCTTGAAGACTGCGATATCACCACTGACTAAGATGTTGAATGTAAAGGCGTATGGCCCTGTTCCAGTATTACCTGTGAACTGGACGCGGCGCGTTACTGGATTAATTGCAATATCACTCATGTCGTTTTCCCGTTCATTTGTTCACTCTATACCAGATTTTTCAATTTGACTCAAACATGTTCGACAAGTCTGGGCCTCTTCTTGGCGATGTTTCACCTTTTTTCCACCAGTGGTTCTGACCATACTCGCGGCGATACCTGGATTCTAAGCGTCGAGCCTTAGAACTAAAGTCTGGATCTGCCCACTTCTTTCCCTGATCAAGTACAAGGCGCTCAAGGGCTAGGCGAGAATACCAAAGGGACGAACCTGGAGTGTAGCGACCGGCGAAGCCCAAGAACTCAGACGCAAAATTTGTATCTTCACTCTTTCCCGCTTCGATTAAATTACCAACTGTTAGTTTTCTTGCGTCATTGACAAATCCGACGACAGGACCGGCAATAGTTTCCGCCAGCCCTCTGTCATATCTATTAACATCAGAGAATAGGAAGTCACCAAAGATACCAAGGCCACCGCCCTGCATCAACGCAGCACCCCAGAACTCCAGCCCCTCCATTGGTCGTGGATCTCTGCCCTTACTCATCTCTTTAAGTTGCAATGCCAGTGCGCCCATGAGCGTAGTGCTTATCAATAGATCTGCATAGTAAGCACTTTTTGCCTTTGGACCTGGCTGATTGAGACCGCGCATTATGTGCGTATTGACCAGCGTAACCCCAAAGCCCTTATACATGGCAAACGATCGCGTAAGCTCACCGGAAATAGTGCCTGGCCTAGTCTCGTCAATTAAGGCGGCACGTCCTCTGATCGAGCTACTGGGGACCGCATAGTTGGTTTCTGTCTCTACCATCACCAGCAAGCTAGTGGCTAGATCCTGGGCTAGATCCGATCGTATGTCTGTACGCATCTCGATATCTTCAGCCCGAAGAAACGAAGCACCCTCGTATTCATAGAGAGGTGTGGCTCTTACGATCTCCCACTTGTCAGCGCCTATGTTGTAATGATCCAACGTCTTGCGCATCATTGGGTCTAACTGGTCAAATGTCTTGCCAGCGTTATCAGCGAGATTGCCAAGGAACTCCATTCCAAATGCCCACTTCCCCGCGTTAGTCCAGGGGGAAAGCAGTGACGCTCTCATTACGAAGTCAGCTACACGCCGTGTAACTTCTGGGCCAGACAGATCCCCAACGTAGCGCATTTGAGCAGACGCCAAAGTTGACCATGCTTCCGCAGTCAAGCCAAGCCGAACAGCAAGCTTGCCCTTCTCCTCAAGCGAGAGCGGGTTCATAAACTTGAGATAGTTTTGAATCATTTTAGTCTGAGGTAAACCGACCATCGTTCTTGCTATGCGGCCAAAATTCGTATCGGTTATAGCAGCTAGTGACGCAGCGCCTAGCTGTGCTGACTGAAGAACTTGTCGAAGACCCGCGAAGCTGTAAGCATACTTGCTATCGACGGGAGCGTTGATGCTTCCATTCACATTAGAATAAAGAGTATCTATAGTTGCGCTTGCTTTACGCGCTGCATTTGCAGCAACCGCATCACCACCAGCTTCTTTTTGCAATGTCTGCTTAACGAAGTTGACAGTAGAACTTGGATTAGGGCCGAGAACTTCGAGCATAGCAATGTCACGCGACATCATGTCGATATGCCCCATCATTGCATCAAACGGGTTTGGATTGCCAAACTTCTGCTGGTACTCCATCCAGGCGTCTGCATTTCTAAACACAAAGAACCGATGATCTTGGTTTCGGAGCGCCAGTGATTTGTTGCCGGTCATTGTACCAGGTTTAAGCTTATTGAACCCATCAGTGGTAATTGACTTATGGGAATCTTTGAGCGCGATCTCCAACTTCTCTGGGGAAAATGACAATCCGGTTTGCTCATCGACCATTTTCTTTAGGTCTAGCCTTGGCGTGATGAACTCTTTCCATTCGCCATAGCTAACCTGGCGAACCCTCATGGTGTCGTGGATCTGAGGTAAACCCCAATCTAAACGCTTTACAATAGCACCACCCGCAGCGTTGAATCTCGCACGAAGATACTCAGATGAAGCCTTCCAGGCTTGAGCCATTTCTCTAGCAGACGTGCTTGTTGTTGAGCCTTCAGAAAAGACCTCGCGAACCATATCTTTAAGATCCGCTTTGTTTCTAGTTTCACCAACTATGTTACGCTTAAAGGTGGCTAAGAACTCGTCTAGCTTCCGTGTGGCACTTCTTGTAACCGCTTGCTGGACCTGGGCAACGCTGTTGAACTTAGACGTTTGGTCTTGCTCGAACAGAGCCTTTGCTGCCTCGCCCTTGTTGGCATTGCCTAAGACGGTTCTGTAGTTGTTAAGATCGTTGTTAATGCGCTTCCAGGTGACGGCCTGTAGTGCAGCGCGGCGCTTCCGCTCCACAGCAATCTTTCTAGCCGCGATCGACGTATCGGCAGCAGCCTTTGACGTTGCCGCAGCAGAACCCATTTGCTTGTTGTACTGAACTTCTAGCTCATCGAACAAACCGTTAATTTCATTTGCCTGGGCCTGAGTGATATCACCAGCCTGGACGCCATCGTCTATGCAGCCTTTAAAAGTCATACTGTGCAGAACTCCAAACGGGTTATCATTGAATCTTCGGCGTCCAGTTGAGCCTTGAGATCTCTCATCGTCATAGTAGTAGACTCTACCAAGCCTGTTTCCTCATTAAACCTTTGACCGACAGGCACCTCAAGGTCCATATCATCAAATATATCTCCGGACTTGACATCAGGCAAAGTGATATCTAAATTGGCATCGGAGGTATCATCAATGATATTTGTTAATTGGGACGGTCGTCCTGCTATTTCCACTTCACCGACAGAGGCCGTGGCTATACTTGAGCCAGGCGGCGCTTGGACACCGGTAGACGGACCAGACGTTTTCAACACAGGCCGCGTAATACCAGACGAAGCAGCGTTTATGTCTGCATTCGAAGCTAATTTCGGCAAGTTGTCTATGCCTGACAGTGATCTAAAAGATTGATCTTCGCTTTTTAGCGCATTCGCATAAAGCTCTCTCATTTGCAGGGATAAAGTTTCTGCCTCTGCCGGATCTTTTGCGTTCCGCATCTTATCATAAAGCTTGTGGCCGGTTTCTTGTTTTGCAGCAAGAAGCTTTGGAGACCATATCTGTATCTCTGAGACAATACCGTTTGGTGTTCTGACCAAAAGCTTGCGATCGAAATATCCCGCTGGTGTGAAATTCCAACCTTCATCCAATACTTCCGCATCCCGACCAAATCTGGCAACAATAGCGTCAGCGTCTTCTGCTTTATTGATTACAAATCCACCGCGGGAGATATCAGTCATTTGGTTTGATGAGGCATAACTCTTGCGCTTCATCTTTTCTCTGGCAGTTTCTATTGCTTTCAAGCCTGGGTTCTTAAAAGAAACACCTAAACTTGTTTCAATCTCAGAGCCGATTGCAGCAATGTAAGCTTGGGATTCATCCGCAAGCGCATATATATCGTCAACAGTTTCTACTGGTTGCCTAGCCTTTAGATCAGCCTCTATGTCATCAGGGCTTCTTACAGTAGCAACAGGTGTAACCTCATCAGCACCGAACATATCTTGCACTAGCTGGTTTGCCTGGCGCTCTGCTGCTATGCCTGTTGGCTCGTCGAATCCTTCAAGGGCTGGTTCTGCTGTAGCTTCAGATCTAGTGATCTCCGGCGGACCATCGACAGCGCGTCCAACATCGCCAGTTGATAAGCGGTCGAAGTCGCCCGATTTAATTGATCCTCTGACAGCATCGAGGAATCCGCTAGTTGCTGCGACATAGCTGTTTGTGTTTCTGGCTGTTTTTGCTGCGTCATTGAGGGCGTCTGAGAGCGGCCCTTTGCGGTTTGCAAGCGTTTGGAGGAGCGCGATCGTTTGGGCATCTGTACTAGCCTTTCTTTCGTTTGCGTCTTTTACAAGAATATTACCTTCGGCCTCTAGACGCTCAGAGTTTCGGACCAGGGTTTCGAATGCAGCCTTATCACGGCGCAACTCTTTATATGCTCGATCCAGTATCTTGGATCTTTCGACAAAGAAACTTTCGGTTACTACCTCCTCACCGAACAGGGAGATTTGCTCAACTTGCTCAGAACCGGATTCACGAACCTGTCGGACGATCGACTCAGCCTGGAACGCATTGCTTGGATCTGCCTTGGCTAAAACCTCGATAGCTGCACCCTGGAGATCTTGATCATCAATTAGTCTGCCAACGATTGCCCCGTAGTTTGGAGGGATCACGCCATTAACCACTGCACCAAATGCTGTATCGCTTAGACCCATCATGTCACGCGCCTGGCGAACAAGCTCTGAACGAGGTGGCAACTCTGAAATGCGACTAGGATCTACTCGAAGAACCTTTGCTGCGTCTATTGATGTACCGGTGCCTTCTGCAATGTTTTTCATTGCCGCGATAACACGCGCTTCCTCTGGTGTTATACCATCTGTTTCGCGCAGCTTATAAGCATACACTCGAACATCCTGAGAGGGATCTTGTGAACGTATGCGCTTGGCTAACCCAAGTCGCTGGTGGCCATCTGCAATCGCCATACGACCATCTGCATACTCATAAACAGTTACCGTACCAGACTTATACTTGTCCCAAGTTGTGACCCCCTGTAGGCGCTCTGTAACGCCAAACTCATCGCCACCCTCTTTGAACTGGAATGTCTTGGCATCCACCTCAATATCCATAGGGTCTATATTGTAAATCACGCCATCAATATTATCTGCACCATTATCAATAAGCGCAAGCTTCTGTTCCTGCGCTTCTAAAATCTTTACACGCTGTCCGCCCAATCCATCTTGTATAGATCTGAACTCATCAACTTCAGATTGGTTGAGTTTGTTTTCATCCATTAAATCTTTTACTATCTTACTGTCCTTTGTAAGATTTGGATCAACGTCAAAAGCATCATTTAACCGATCTTGGATTTTAAGACCTTCGGCTTCAGCCGCTTTTAATTTGGCATTGTTTGCTAACCACTTCTCGTCTAGTGCGTTTAGCTCATCCTGTAATGGAATTGTTCCCTTTATCGGAGAAGAAGGCTCATCTGGCATCCTGGGAGCCGTATCTCCCGCCAAAGCAGCAGTAGCATCAGACAGTCTAGCCTCATGCTCAGACTCAGCCTCAATGCCGTTCTCTGACTGTAGGGGATTTGATTCCTCAATATCAGCTTGGCTTTCCAACTTGTCCACTAACGCCTGATCTTCTGCACTCAAAGGCTTCTTCATTTTGCCCTTTAGAACATCCCAGCCCTTCAGAGCCTGGTTGGCAGTCATTCTTATACCAGCACCCGCCGCTGGCATGGCCGCACCAAATGCAGCTTGCATCGCTACGTTCTGGAGAAATTCCTCATAACCGTACTCAAGACCTAACTCGTCATACCAATCTTTAACATCAAGCTCACTTATAGCACCGGCACCAGCGTTTACGGCAGCACTTTGAGCGATATTCTTCCAAAGGGTTTTGGACCAGCCACCAAACGGCATTGTAGCAGCAGTGACGGGATCGCCCCCTCCAGCACCCATGCCGCCAACAAATCTAGCTGCGGCAGGGAAAAAGCCTGGATTGCTGCGGGAAAGCTCTGCAAACTCAGATTCCTTTTGCTGAACAAAGCTCCTCATCATTTCGTCTACTGACGCAGGGTTAATTTCGGATAAGCTTTCTGGAAGGCTCTCCTTATTGTTCTGTATGTACGAATATATTTCGTCGGCTTTCCCGTCATATCGAGAAGACATAGAATCAAATAGCCAAATGGCAGGGTTCTCAAAGTCTGCGCCGGTCTCGTTTAGCTCGTCAATAATTGGAGTCCAAACATCAAGTAGAGTGTACCCCCTGCTGTTAGCACCAGCGCCACCAGTGTACTTCATTGCATCGAAAGCACCGGTCAAGTTTTCCATTAGCGACCCAGGCGCTTCTGAAGCTCCATTCTGAGGCAAGAAGTCTAACATTTCTGGTTTGTCAAAATTCATATTAATTACCTGACGTTTTGCTTAGATCTACCAGCTTAGAGATATCAAAGAAGAATGGATTGCCATCACTATCCTTAACGTATGTCGGGTTTCCATATGCGTCGACATCAAAGGTAATCGCAGCCTTATCGCCACCAGCACTAACAACCTTAAAGTAATTTCTCTTAGATATAGCATTCACCATGCCACTAGATAAGTTTATCCCCGAAATTTCAAACGCCATTTCGCTGGTAAGACTTGATAGCGCATCCTCAAGATCATCTGGAGTTACCTCAGGTGGAAGCAATGTCATTTGGCCTCTAACTTCTTGAATGCCGCCATATGATTTGTTGCCAACGGTTTTCATACCAGAAGCCATTTCTATCGCGCTAACCCATTTGTCAGCATTAAAGTCGGTCTCGGTCCGCGCAATATCTGCATAAATTAACTCAGCATTTTCACGGATTACGTTGAGTGTTTTTGGAGAGTATCGCAACGCTTGACCAGTGCGACCCACGAACTCTGGCTCTGTATATATAGCAGATAATCCAGCAGGTTTATTGCCAGCCTTTATAAACTCCATTCCGCGCAAAGCATGGTTAGCAGCAGTTGGTCTGTTCTCACTAATTAACGCGCCAATTCCAGCAAACCCAGGAGCGGTATCTGATATCTCGGCAAGCATATCAGGTGTGGAAGAACCACCGCCGTCTACCATTGCGCCAAGAAATCCCATGATCTGAAGTCTGTCAGTGCTTTCAGATTGAAGAAACTCTGTAAGTAAATCTCGCTCTTGAGCGGTAAAGAACTTAGGCTCAATACCGTATTTAGATGCAATGATTTGTGCGTCAGCCACACGCTTCTTCACATTGGCAGTGACATCAGGATTTTCTGGAGTAGCAGTTATTCCAGATATTTGCACCGTGTTGTTGTTCGAGTCCTTAACGCCAACATTCATTGCATACGTCAAAGGATCATCAGCAAGCTGGGTCTCCATGTTCTTTAGCATTTTCTCAGCAAGGTTTAATTGCTTTAGCTCAAGAGCGGTATCGACACCCTCCTCCCGCAATCCGGAAAGGTATCCAGCAACTTGGCTTGGAGTGTACTCTCGAAGAGTGTTTCCAAGATCACCGGTGGCGATCAAGGTATTTAATTCGTCTTGAAGACCATCAGTTAAAGAATCTGGTATATCGTTAATATCAGAAAGAAGATCTGTTAAAGCGTTTATGTCTACAGCTATTCCCTCGTCAACAACATCTTGAAGGGTTTTGAGCTGTGCGTTTGCAGCATCTATTTTAGGTTGAAACTCCGCTTTTTGCTCAGTTGCTGCGTTTTTGATACTCTTGTTTGCAGCAGTTAAATAAGCTTGTGCGACTTGCAGGGTTTCAGCTTCTAGAAGCGTATCAATACCAGAACCGCCCATTCCAGTGATGCCTGATTTAAGATCATTAACCTCTGAAGCTAAATCTTCAACACTCATCTTCCGATAAGTCGCAGCGTTTTCAGCATTGAACTCTAATTCAGCTATAGCCGCACTAGCACCAGCGCCCTGATCTCCCAGGTTATCAGCACGATCTTGGAGAACTTTTATTTCTTTTGTTGATGGGGTTCCGCCCTTGGCAATCAGTATCTCCAATTCGTTTACAGACGAAACTATTGAATTGCTCTCACCTCTAGTGACCTGCAAAGCCGAATTATAATCAGCGTTCAAAGATTTACGAACACTTTGAGTTTGAGTTAGGGACATACCAGGGAGAGCGGTAGTCTCCATTGCCGTGAGAAGCCTTTGCTTTTCTTCTAACGGTGCAGTGTTGAAATCATAAGTTAGCTTCTCTCGATAAGCCGCATTAAATGTTTTCTCATAAAAAGCGTCTGCTTTCTTTTCAGAAGCGCCCATGCCGCGAAGCAAATCTGCTTCAGCCGCAATGCTTTCGCCCAGCTTCTCTACAGTCATTCCTGGCAAGATTGCATCTGACAAAGCGGAATTAAACGAACGGTCAGCAGCTTCCGCTCTCTTAGCAGCTTGTCGTTGGGCTTGCAGCTTAACGTAGTAGTTTGAATACCTCTCAGTCGCCTTACCAGTAGCTCCCTCTAGGTTTACTTTTAGGACAGAGGAAGCGGCAGGATCTATCACCCGCAGCGATTCCGAATAGCCATCGGTAACATCTGCTAGTTGAGATTGAACGGTAGAGAAAGCCGTACCGTTCTTTTCAGCTTCAGTTAAAATTCTACTGATTTCTATTTCAGCAGCGTTCTGAACTTCAGCAACAGCAACACGGCTACCCAAAGCATATGCTGCCTTGTCAGCAATGGTACGTGGGCCACCTTTTTTATCAATATCACCAAGTGTAGCAATCGCGCCCTCTTCTTGAACACGCTCTTCACCACGCTCAACAGCCCTTTCACCGGCCTTCTGAAACGCAAAGTTAGACATCCGGTTTAGTTGCTGAGAAAGGTTCTGAGAAAGAGCAGCCTGTTCTCTCGTATCTGCAAAATCAAGGTTTTGCGGTTGACGGGTTGTTACACCAAGTCTTTGATATCGTGGAAGCTGTGCCATATTCTAACCTTACCTTAATTGTCCGACAGAGTAAGCAGCAGAGCCAAGAGTGGCAGCGGCACTAACATTGGCACTTAATCGAGCGGTTCGCCCTGCGGATCTGTAAATGCCAGCTTGCTGAGTAGCTTGCCCGACAGCAAGAGCCGCGTTATCTTCCGAAATCTGAGCTTCCGTTACGCCTTGTGACATCGCATACATTGCGACCGTCTGGGCAGATCCCGATGTAGGATCAACACCACCGGCACCGGCCCTTGCTATAATTGCTGCAAGCGTTTGATTTAGGTTTGCAAGAGCATCTGCACCCTGCTGTTTGTAAGCAATAGCCTCTGCCCGACCCCTTAGATCTGCCTGTTGTGCTTGTTGCTCATAACCAGCTTGTTGCGCTTTTCCCGCTTTAACCTGACTTGCCGCACCAGCGACCGAGGTTACTGCACCAACTACTGCCATTGCTTCCATATCTTAACTCCCCACGCTCAAACGGTACTCAAGACCTAGAACAATCATTTCCAATGGAACATTCTGGCTGATCGTAATCTGCCCCGTCCCGCTATAACCCAGCAATCCGTGCATTGTTTTAATGCCAGTGAACGGTTCAACCGGTGAATCAAGAACATTCTCGCCAAAGTTTCTGAATGAAACCTGCTTGCCATTAATGGTCATATCCTTGGTGCTGTTTACAATCGCATCAACCTGGATAATCCGCTTCTTAAATCCCTGCACAGATCCAGACGACAGCACTGGCTCCGCTGGCATTGTCCTAGCAGTAACCGTGTAATTCAATCCGACCTGATAACTTGACGTAGCAGCGGACGCAAAGGTGATTGTGTATGGCGAAGCGGGAACCGTCTGTGCTGGCTCCAGAATGCCGTCTCTAATGATCTGGACCGTTTCCCCTTGAAGCTGGCTCATGTTCACTGAGGAGGCCGCTCCTCCGCTCTTAACGCTATCCAGAGTCAAATCAGGCTCAAACTTCTCTAGCATGTAGTTGGCAGTGCCATTTATCGTGCGCTTAACGATTGCATAAACGTCTGCAACCTCTACGCCGACAGCTATGTACTCGCCATCAGTTACGAACCGGCTGGGCGCAATAACATTTTGCCCGACTAGGATGGAGTAAACCGCCATCGTGCCATCGTCACCGTTGACCACGAACAAGCGATCGGACTCATCTGTAGACGCAGCCCTACGCGCAGCCATATCAACAGGGTTCTTGAGCAAGTGAGAGCTAAGAGCGGATATGTTCTGAACCTGGTAAGACGCTGTGGTATCGCCAAACTGGAACACGTTGATTGATTTACCCTGACGCTGAATAAAGATTGACGCGCCGTTTAGCTCTTCGATTGGGATACCAGCCTTTGATCCCAACCTTGTCTGGGGCCGAACAAAAAAGCTTGACGGGGTGATCGGATCACCAGAAGTCTGCAATATCACGAACTCACCGCCGGTTGTAAAGATCCGGAAGTCATTGCCTGAGAATAGATTAACGATCGTGTTAAGCTGGTTGGTGTTAATAGTGGCCTCAACGCTCTCATCAGCAAGGCCAGTACCAGGGTTGAAATCAAAGTAGTTGATTACACCGGAACCCCAGATTGTGTTGGGTCTGGACTTAGATCCACCAAAGTACAACCGGCCCTCATGGAATGCAGCAGAGCGTGGCCAGCCGCGAGTATTAGACCACACGTCCTCATAGCCATGTTCGCTTTCCCATTCACCGGCAAGAATCGCACCATCGTCAAAGAACGGAACTTCCACTACAGCCTTCATAACTGTCGGAGATACATACTCAACATATCTAGCGCGACCAAATGTGCTGGTTACTTGCAGATACTCATTAACAGCAGAAGGAGCAAAAGGCTCGACCTTATACCCTGTGGTTGCATCTGGCGCTGTGGTCCAAGCGGGATAGACAGTCAGAACCTTTGTAGAAGCAACGAAGTCTTCAACATGGCGCGTCTGACCTGATCCAGTACCGGAAGTTAAAGTAATGAACATCCCGTTGGGCTGGTCATCAGCATAGGGACTAGAGGCTTTAACTGTAATTGTGTTTGTAGATCCAGCCTGTCCCGTACCTGTTTCGGTTGTTGCAGCAGAAGCAGTGATCGTAATATTGCCCGAAGTGGCGCTGGGCGTAACCGTGAAGTCTGGCTGGTGCGTATCGAAGGCGTAAGGATACTGAGGAATGTTAGTTATAGGCAGGTTTTCCAACGTCCAGTTTGTGTCTGCATTGCGCACCAGGCGCTTGGTCTGGAGATCTTGGTGGCAGAGAATGAGCGTATCAACAGCCTGAGTATAGTTAATCTCATCCAGCATAGCAGTCGTGATATCTGTAGCAGCCAGATAATCGTTGCCGCTTCCGTTTATGTTGGTTTGTAGAACGCCAGCCTTAAAGATATAGATGCGCTGAGTAACAAGCACGAGAAAATAGCTATCATCCACGCTGAACTCAAACGGGATAACCTTAAAGTCTGTAAAGCTAGAGCCGAAGTCATGGATAAACTTAGACCCATCACGGCGACGAAACCCGCCCTGTGGCTGGATAATGACGTTAGTAGCTTCCTCAAGACCATTCTTATATTGCTGTAGGTCAGTACGAGCGCGAATGAGAGGATCAAGCTCACCAACCGAGAAGTTGGTCTGGAACTGCATAATCCGCATTTTAGTATCTCACATCAATAAGGGCGTAGTCCTCAATAATCTCCGGTGGCTTGCCACGACCATCTATGTTCATCGCCTCACGCATCAATCCACCACGATTTGACTCGCCTGGAGATCCGTAAGCCAAAGCGCGGAAATAGTCTGACTTGCTGATTTGGTCTGTGATTGTAAACGCCAACTCCGCTGCCAGCGCAGAGCGCAACAGTCTCACAAAGTAATTAGGCATTTTGCTCTCATCAACTGTGCCTTGATAGTCGATGAAGATCTTTTCAAAATTAGTATAAAGCTGATCCCCGTAGATCTCCCAGCCATAACGAGTGGGTTTTTCGGATAGACCAGCACTTCTGAATACAGCCAGAACACCGGAGAGTAGATCGCCAGGTAGCTGATAGGCATACTTCCACTCATCAATCGGGGCCGTAGACAGTCGGTTAAGCTGAACCTTCTTAACGCTCCAACTCCATTGGTAGACTGAGAGGATTGAATCTCTGAGATCTGGATAAAGACGATCACAAGCCTGAGCCGAATCAGACCCCTCCGTAAACGAAGAAATGGGCGAAGCGCCCAGCAGGATTAAAGCATCAGAACATATTGAAAGTGAAGTGTCGCCAGCAGCCATAACGGTTCTCCGTAAGAGGTGGAGATGGCCAGTGCGAACCAGCCATCCCTTTCTTTAGATTACTGCCGCTGTAATAACGCCAGCAGTGTTGGTTGCTACGAGCGTTTGACCGCCATCGCTACCGTATGTGTAGATCCAATCACCAGTAGTGATAAGAGCCTCAACTGTGTTGAAGTAACCGGAACCGGCAATAGTAGCTTTGTTGTCACCAGAGGACTTGTAGCTATAGATTGCAGGAGCATTGCCGCTTTTAGAAGCGCCAACGGTTGACCAGTTTGCTGTTGCGAATGCCATGTTTCAGATCTCCTTATTCAGTACAAGAAATTTTAACGATGCCAGCACCGTCGATTGAAACAGAACCAGCAGAGAACATTGAGCTAACCAAGAACGATGTCTTTTCTGGGACATAGTTAACTTCGGTTTTCTGAGCCATTGACTCAGCATAGCCCATTGCGTCTTTGTGCCAGGCGAAGCAAGTACGAGTTGAAGGTTTAGGAAGACCACCCTCATCACGATCGCCAACTGTCAAGATGTTGAAGCCCATGAATGTGTTGATTTCACCTTGGACAAGAGCCTTTACAGAAGCAAAGTCTTGGCTTGTGATTTCAGTTTCACCGAGCAAAGAATCTAACTGAGAAGCGTGCATAAGCAAGTTACGACCCTCAGAAGGTACGTTCTTCTCGTTCATTGCCTTCGCAGTAGCGCGAAGCTTTTCGATGTTCATGTTTGTGGTTGCACCACCAATGCTTGTTGCAACGGCTGTTGTGCCGGTAGCAGCATTCAGAGCATCAATCATAATCTGGTCCATGCGACGAGCAATAGACTTAGATACAACTTGAACCAACTCAGAACGCTCATCGAAGTTGATGTGTGACTGTTGGAAAATGTCTGAGTATTCCGCAGCAATGTAATCTTCCATTGTCGCAGTTACTTGGCCATATGTTACGTTAAGCGGTGTAACATCGGTTTGCGGTACGCGCAAAGTTGCTACGCCCTTACCGATTGTTGGGAACTTAACTGTGTTACCGGCTACGCCAGTACGAGTCCGCATTGTGCCGCGAAGCACAGATTCGGCTTGATACGCTTGCTTGACCTCAGAATCGAAGAGATCAACAAAAGCTGTTGATACGTTAATCGCCATTAGCAAAACCTCATTTTGCGTTTCTATTAAACGCTTCCGTTATCCGAGGTTTCGGGCGGTCGCTTGCGCGTTATGGCCGCGCCAACCAGTAGATTACTACATCTAACGGGCCGAGCGCGGTTAGCCGTTAAGGGCAAAATACACGCAAGCGATACTTATTGCAAGACTTTAAGAGTTTTGCTGTGACTGAAACCATTTCTGTTCCATCTGGGTGCGCCATGCAGCATCGCTTTGCCAGCGTGGATCAGAGATAGCAGTGTTAAGATCTTGCTTTGTCATGCTGGACTGCTGAACTGTAGGCTTGATAGGGATGTTTTCATTCGTAATCGCCTGGTGATACTTCAAAAATGCGTTGATAGCATCGGCATTATTCAGAGAATACGCTATAGCTTCACGCTCAGAGGGATTTAGAGGAGCCTTCATAAGCACCCGCTCTGTCATCTGGATCTTCTCAGAGGCATTTGCCCCAAGCTTTTCCATCTCCGCACGTTGATCGTACTGTACGCTTTCTTGCTCATCCTTAGATAGAGCTAAGACACGACCCGCCAGATCCTCGAAAGCACCCTGGCTAATCCCATTCTCTTTAGCCCAATCCTGATATACGGCGACAGTCGGATCTTCAGAGTCCAAACCCTGATCCGCAAGTGCAGATACATCATACTCTTCCGGTGCTTTATGTTTGCCGGACTTAAACTTCTTTTCAAGCTCCGCATAGCTTTTTGCAAGTTTTTCAACATCAGGTCCGTCCTCGTCCCAAAACTTCTCAGGGTAATACTCTGGACGCTCTAACGGTCCATCATCGCTTGCAGCCTTCTCTTCACCTGGAGGCTGTTCGTGAACTGCAACAGGTGCGTCCTCTTGAGGAGCCTCCGGTTCTAGCACGTTAATCATTGGGCCATCAGCCGCTACTTCTTCTGCCATTGCTTCAGCCATTGTTTGACCTTCCTATTCTTTTTTCAATCATGCGAACCATTTCAGCCATGCCTGTTCTGACATAACCAAAACTCGCATCTTCACCTGGAATCCAAGTCGGCTGCTCAATCGTAACACTTCGCAAGTGACTCAGCACACGTTGCCCCTCAGTGCTTTTAAAGACCTTCCCATACAGGATATCTATATCAGCAGCCTTTGGGGCTTCGCTTGTCGCTTGGGTTAAACCTTCCCACCCATCGGGTGAACTCATTGCATCGCCTCCATTGTTGCTCCACCATCGTTAGCAGCAGGTGGCCCTTCTTCGGCCATTGCTTGTTCCTGCATCTGTTGCATCATCATTTCTTGCTCTTCCGGTGTGGTGAGCAATTCTTGTTTGATGTTCATTTTTTGCGCAATAAAAGCGGTAATCCTTGGGATCGACAGAGCCATCTGGCCTTGTGGACCTAGAGAGTTAGCGATCTGCATGAACTGCACAATGTCATTAACCTCTTGAAGCTTTTGTGCTTGCGCGAGAGGCGCGACCGGTGTGACCTTAACCTCAACTCCGTTTACCTTGAGCGGTAGGTCGATGTAGCCAGCCTGATCCATCACGTAGAGAACGCGAGAAACCAAAGGAACCATCGTTTCGTCAATCAATCGACCGAACGCAGAACCAAGATTAGACGCCAATTCGCGTGACCTTTCCGCAATCTCAGTAGCAGAACGAGCAGACATGTTGTCAGGCGGCAGCGTATCATCCATCAGGATCTTCTTGATGCTCATACGCAGATCATTCATTACGATCTGGCTTGTGTTGAAGTCACCGGCACGGGGCAATGGTGCCAAGGATGGACCTTGTGCGCCACCGTTACGAGCAACACCAATGATTGCACCTGGCTGGATCTTGACGTTCTGAGGGTTCAGAACCCCGTCATCAGCAGCAGTATAGACGCCAGAGATAGACAGTGATGCGTTCTTCAACACTAGCTCGACAGTCTTGTTTAGCGTCTTGATGTCCGCGATCGCAGTAACCAGTGGGCCACGACCGTAGATCTCACCGGCAACCTTCATGTAACGCGCCACGATAAATGGCGAAGACTTCATGTTGCGGTAAACAAGCTCTTGTTTCTTGCCAGGCCAGATAACGTGGTAACAATAGATTGCACGTTCGTAGTCGTAGATCACCGCGTCCATCAGATCTATCTCTTTAGATGGTGAACGTGATATCGCCTCTGCTAATTCTGGCGTGATTGTAGCGTCTGGATACTCTTGTGGTATTGCTTCGGCCTTCATGCGGATCTTGCGATACACATTATCGACGTTACCGAACGAGCCTTCTTCGATCGACACAAGGTACTGAGGGATCGGCGTAAAGCGAATAGGAGTAGCTTCATCACCTGCCGTAACCATCATAACAGCCGTACCAACACATAGGTCCAGCAAGAACTCACCCATTGCCAGGTCGAAGTTAGTCTGGCGCATAACCTCAAACATACGTGTAGTGTATGCGTCTAACGCAGCTTGAGCCTGTGCAGTATTGGCTTCCGGAATACCGCTACCAGTTTCCAAACGACACCACTGCTTTTGTGGCGGGAACAAACCGGCCTGGATACGGTTGGCAAAACGCTGCGTTGCAGAGATAGCTGTGGAATCAAACACGCGACCCATCTTGCGTTGACCAGCAGTGCCGCCATCATAGTTGCCATCATACATGTTACGCTGTGGTAGAGCGAACTCATAGCAATCCTCATAGATAGAGCGCCACTGATCCTTGCGGGATTGGGCCTTGGCCTCACGCTCCATGATATCTCTTACGTCTAGCCGAGCCATTTACTTATCCTTTTTTGAAACGCTTTCTTAACCATGATATTACTTCTTGGCTTTAGGCTTCGGTGTTTTCTTAGGTGCAACAGCCTTAACTGGTGCAGCCTCTTTTACCGTTACTGGCTTGGGACGGTTGTGAATGCGGGTATCAGATTTAATTTGAGTCATGTTGCGCCTTCCTAAGTAAATAAAAGTTTCATTTTCTTGGCCATAGTCCCAGCAGCTTCATACTTTTTGCGCTGGGCCTGACCTTTCTTTTTACGAGCAGCAAGCTTTGCAGCCTTCTTAGCAGCAGCCTTCTCAGCAGCAGTTGGAACGCGCGGGGCGGGGGGCCGGTTAACTAGGTTGGCGGGAATATCAACATTGAAGCTGTCCATCATCGCTTTATTAGCAGCCATTCCACTTGAACTCCGATTGACACTAACAGGCTTAATGGGGCTGTATGCCGATCCATCATTGTTATATTTTCTTTTGGTCTGCGCGGTGTTCATCGCCAACTTTATCATATCAAGAAGCATTACTTGCCACCCCCAAGCTTATTAGTAGTCGCCTGATCTGGCCCTTCCAAACGAGCAGGAGAGAACAGCAAGCGCAAGCCACCGGTACGGCGCAAACGGCGGCGCTTCTGTGCGCCCTTCATCTCTGCCCTCTCCGAAGACTCAGCACGTTCCTCAGAACGAGCCGTTGCCGCAGAGGCAGCATTGGTAGACTCGACTTGAGCTACCGTCTTGGCTGGAGCCGATCCACCACCAAAAATACCTGACATATCAAAACCTCACCATCATGTAGTAGTCGGCCCCATCCGGACCATACTTTCTCATAACACTTTCTACCTCAAAACGCAGTGCTTTGGCAAACCTAAATGCGGTATCGTTATTGACGTTTACGCACATCTGTAACCTTTTTATGCTATAATCTCCGATTGCAGCATCACTTAACTGACGCGCAGCCCTTATAACCGATATCGCATGACGGTCTATCTCTTGTCCAGGGATCAACCACATCTCCGATACGCCATCCCAGAACGGTCTAATGCCAAAAGCTGCTATGACCTTGCCTCTACCGATACCAGCCCAGCTTGTTCCAACTGCTGCATGGTCCCAGACATAATCAATATAGTTTGGAATCACGTCTACGAAGTCGCTGTTTTCTTTTTTAAGCTTTATCCTGGTAAGGTGATCGTAAGTTAGCGGAACGATATGCTCATCGTGACCCATTCGCACCTGTGGAAGTTGAACAAGTGCCATCAGAATACATCAAAATCTGTGCTGGCATTGAAGGTCTGGCCGCCGGCAAAGCTATTTCCGTATGTTCCACGCCGCAATCGACGCTGCTCACCACCACCAAGCATCAAATATCCGAACGCATCCCCACAGTGGGAGTGTTCATTCTTCACCGGCGCGTCCTTAAAGCGATCCTGCCCAGCGCCCATAGAGATACGCTTGAAGAAATAGCCACCGCTCAGAGATTTCCGCAACCGCAAGCACTTCTTGCTCACAAGCAAACCTGGCTTACCACCGACCAGCCGGTTCATAGGCGCAGCAGCAGCTTCACGCCTTACATTGAAAGCGTTGCTATCTGTTGGTTGCGCCCGAAACCCAATAGATTGTAAGTGATCGAACGCTGTAACCTCATAGATCTCATCGCGCTTGTTACCAGCAGGATCTCCCCAGATCTGGACTTCAGCCTTATTAAAGCTGGCCGCGATCTTGGCTATTAACTCCTGCCCGAAACGCTCAAGGCCCATATCAAACGTGACCAACTCATCTAGGATCTTCCAGGCACCACCGGATGTTCTCTGGCCAAAGATAGCAGCAGGGGTCAAACCAAAGTCAACGCCGATCTGTAGCGGGTATTGTGGGTCATACGTCACATCAGTAGACATCATTTCGTCGTCATACTCAGGCCACACCGGTCTGCCCTCTTGTACAAACGTGTACTTGCCTTCAGCATAACATCTAATCCAATCGGCATTCTTGCCGCCCAGCATCTGTTGGTAATAGCCATCTGGTAAATGTGTCTTGTTCTCAGCAGACGGATTAACCATCCACCACTTGCCACCGGAAAATATAAAATCATTTGCCTCTGGGTTCTCAGGAAGATCCTTTGCCGCCACCTCCAGCACACCACCAGGCTGTCTATGAAACGTCCACGGGAAGCGACCCCCGATCTGATTCTTCTCAGCAAGCTCATGCCACCAGTGATCCGCATCTGGCGGGTTGGTGTCCATGATAATGCCGTACCATGACGCACCACCGTCTGATTTCGTAGGGTAACGGCCCACGCGGTGAGTCAATCCGTCGATCACAGCCTTCGGAAGCTCCCTGGCTTCGTTCACCCATGCGCCGGTAAGCTCAAGTGACAACAGCTTTCGCACATCTTGCGGCGTAGAAAGAGCCATGAATATAACTTCGCAGTCGATTCCAGGCGCGTTATCGCGTGTTGGCAGCTTTAAGTGGTGAGTAATAGGAGGTTGCCAGCGCATTGGCCCCCATACATCCTCCGGAAACAACTCCTGCCACGTCTTGATCGTCGTTGTTCGTAGCTCTGGATAGGTATTGCGGACAATAACAAACCGAGAATATCGGATACCGTCACGCGGGGATGGCTTTTGCTGCACAGCTTTGAGCATTATCTCAGCAGCACAGCCGTAAGACTTCCCAGATCCAACTGGACCCATCAGGCCACGAACAAAAGACTTGTCATGCAGAAACTTCCAGACCGTAGCAGACTTAGAAAAGTCCAGGTTCATGCTGGGAATGCTACTCATCGTCAACCTCATAGCCCGTAGACATATCCGGACCCTTCATATTGATCCCAATGATCGAAGGCTTGTCCACGTTGCTCTCAACATCCAGCAATCCACTCGCCTTGGCTAAGACACGCAGAACACTAACCTTGTCGAATAGCTCAATGGTTGTGCCGTACTGACCGACCGTAACCTTCTTAATCGCAGCCAGAGCCTCATCAGGGATTTCCTCAATAGGCTTAACAGCACCAGTATGGAGATCTATGATATCAGTAATACGGGCCGTACCCATCGCAATCAATTCAGTCGCAACAGCTTCCTTGTTCTGAGCCAAGGTCTCCGATCGACCGATCCGGCGCTGCAACACTCGCGCACCGCCGAACCGACCAACAGGCGGGATAGGTTTTATCTTATCCTCTTTTTTTCTGGCCATTAGAACGGAATTGTATCGTCTAGCGGAGCAGCAGCCGGTGCAGATTGCTGGGGACGTGAACCATCATCCTCAAACAATTTGAGCCAAACCTCACCATCCTTATTAGGAAGCGGTAAGCTCTCAAGCTTAATGCTAATTCCCTTATCGCCCTGGAAGGCAATACCATGACGCAACCAGACAGGCTTATCCCGACCAGGTACTTCTTTGGCTTGCACAACACTAAATCGCTTGCTCATGTTTATCTCCTATATCATGTTGCAGTGGGATAACGATATCGCCTAGCAAACGATATTACAATAGATATTCACCGCGAGACTTCATCAAAAGACCACCAGCTAGATCTTCTATGAGATAGGGAAACTTATCGTGAGGGATCAACCCGACAAGCTTCCCATCCACATAAACACGCAGACCATCAGGAAACACCTCCCAGATAGTCACAGCATCAGTAGGCCCATCAACCATAAGACTTACGCATACGCTTCTTAGCAGCCTGTTTAAACGCAGACGCAGTAGGAGCGCCCTTAGAACCAGGCTTGCGCATCTTCTCATCAGAGCCAGCAGCTATCCGCTTCTTCTTCGCATGTATGTTAGCATATAATCCAGTTTTCGTTTTAGGCATTGGGGTTCCTTTCACGGTTTTTCCAAAAATAGTTCTGTGGGGGACTGTACAGTAAGGTGGCGGGGGTGGGGGGGAAGGGGTGTCCTTTCTCAAAATCGAACAAAGCAGCAACAGAAGTGAACATAATGGCACAGTTATTTAACATAATGGGCATTATAGGTCACTCGTTTGTACTGTTATCATATGAGGGCCTCTCATTGCGTCTAGGTTCGTTTGGCTATGTCGGGTCATCAAGCTGCATCACCGTGGCTGTGTGGCTCTGTCAGTAGCTCTACGGCCTGATTAGCCAGCATTATCGAGGCAGACTGCACAATATCAGGTTTGATCCTCCATCCAGCACCTAATGCCCTGGTGAAATAGTCTGCTGTGAGACACTGAAATTCAGCCCTTAACATAGAAAGCCCTAGTTCAGCATCCGTGTTAGTGCCCGATTCATTGATCTCCTCCTGCATTCTAGCCATTGTTTCGGCTTCATTAAGTTCCATCTGCTGCTTTGCTGACAGTCTGGATCGTATTGTTTCCTCCAGTTTAACCTGTGGATCGAATACAATCCTGTTGCTTGTTGATCTCTGGCCTCGCCAGAGTGGTTTTGCATATACCATATAGCCGTAATCTCTGAGCTTCCTAACGTGGTTGCTGACTGCACTGCGTGAGCTTCCGATGTCCTGTCCTACTCGCTGTTGTGATACGAAGGTTCTGCCGATGTGATCGCAGTAGCTGCAATATGCTATGAGAACACGAAGGGTTTTCGGTGTGATCCTTGCGTCTTTGATTGCCCTGATTGGTACGACTGCGAACGCTCTGAGGTCTTTGGCTTTAAGTTGCTTGGGTCTCAAAACGGATTATCCAGTGCTGGATCTGGGTCGTTAATCTCTGGAACTGCATATGATTCCATGCGTTGCTGTTCGATGCCCTGGCGGTAGCTTTCTATCACACTGAGTGTGACGAGGTTTTTTTCTAGCAGTCTGTCAGCAGCTACTCCGTTCACATATGACTCTGCCACTGGTTCACCGGCGTTCATTCGCTTGGCTGCGATGTTGTCACTGTCAAACTTGAAGGGCTGAGAAGATCCGATCTTGTCGGGTTCGAAGCTGGCGCTGCATTTCTTTGCTGCTTTGGTGAGGTTGTAGATGGTTGGCCATGCTCTTGATCGGTTGTTCTTGCGGATGTCCTTGCTCATCTTTGCTAAGATAGATTGCAGGTTGTCTGCGCTGATGCCACTAATGATGTCTGAATTGATATCCTCGACCATTGCGGACATTTCTTTAGCTGCTCGGTCTGTGGTGTGATTAGCCGGTACATCATACGATTGTAGATCTTCCTGCAACCATGCGCCAATGATGCGGGTTCTGTCGCTGTAGTTCATTGCAATAGCTTTCTGTCGTTTGTGAGTGATCCGAGGATTGCTTGCATTTGCTGATCGCTGCTCATGTCCTGCAATGAAGCTTCTTGAATTTCATCGTCCCATCGTTCGCCGTTTAGCCAGGTTGCTAGATGCGGCATGAATTTCTTGTCTTGGTTGCCCCATGCTCTGACAAAGACTGCAAGCGAATGCTGGATCTGATCGGCTGTTGCCTTGGTCATTGCCTTTGCGAATGCTTTCTTTGCTGTGCCTTTGCCTACCTTCTTGGGATAGATTTGCCAAAGATTATCAAAAATGGACATATTCTTAGAGGTTATATTTCCAAGGTTATTAGTTCCAAGGTTAAGGGCTGGCAGATTCTGCATGGGGGGCCTAGCAGATTCTGCTATGGGGGGTGGCAGATTCTGCCATGCCTGTTTTGTTAGGTTTAATCGGTACCCGTTGCTTGTTCTTGACCCGTTTCCGCGCTTTCGCTCGACCCTTTCGATCAACCCTGCATAGCTCAGAGTGTCAATATGCGCTTGAACGGCACGTTTTGACATCTCGCATTCGTCTGAAAGTGTTGCCAAGCTGGGGAAACAAGCATCTGTTTCACTGTTGTGGTGGTCCGCGATCCAATACAGCACGATCTTCGTTGCCGGTTTGATTCCCTTTTGCTGCATTGCTAGTGCTGTCATATAGTGCGACATAGTTTAAGCCTTTTCTTTTGGGCAGGATCGTTCTATCTTGACCCTACATTGATAACTTAACATTCTCATTGTATCCCACAGCGTCGGCCCTTGCAAGATTTGCCGCTTGCAGGGGTCTTTTCTTTACCAGGAGACCGTGATCATTAAATGAGGTTCTAAGCTGTAACGCTTATCCACGAATAAATCATACACCTGGTCGTCATCCTCAAAGACAACACCATTCAACGAATCAAGAGCAATCTTTGCCACGTTGTCGATATCTGGACGGCCTGGGAAAATCTCATCGCGTTCCGCTGCAAGCCTCTTTTTCTTAGCCCATGATTTAGGTATCTCAAACCGCGCCTCGATAACCATTGAACAAGGCCGGTCCGTTGGTTCAAGCTTGTGCAGCATCATATAGTTCGACGCGATCGCAGCCAGCTTATGCTCAAACTTGCGCGTTTTCTCAGGAGTGTAGACCCTACCGATTCGCGTGAACCTTGGCCGGCCCTTCCCGATCGGCTGACCGTCCATGAAAATGGTTGCGCTTTTCATATGCGGTTCAACCAGGTTTCGATGTCTGTCTGATCTGCATCATCATCAGCAATCACGCCCACGTCATCTAAGATAGCTTCCAGGCTTACCGACTGATTCAATCCTTCCGCTATCAGATCCACAGCCAACCGGCTTTGCGATATCCCCTGCATATGGGAAGCAGCATCTAAACGGGACTTGAGGCCGACCGGCAAACGCACGACTAGCGCCTGTTTGGGTTCACCCTTGCTCTGGTACTTCATTTTCTTTTCCTTTGTTTTCAACGGTTTGTAACTATATTCACCTAGTCTGTTAAATAATTGTTAATAACCTATTGACCTATTTGTGATATCACCTTATCTATTAGGAGTAAGTTAATCAAGAGAGGAATCAGAAATGAAATTCAGTAAATCAGGTCGTGCGTTCGAGGCATTGGAAAAGATCGGCGCACCTGTGTTCGTAAATGAGGACGGGATGTTCATCAGCGGTGAAGACAACGGTGCCGTTTGCTGGGCTGACTACTACTGCGAGTTTCCAGGCGGTGCCTTGGATGACTTCGGAGTGAACAACAAGATCAACGCGATATTGGAGAAATTCGGATTGTTTGCTGAATGGAAGAACCCAGGCGTGTTGGGTGTTTACGGAGATTGAGTTAGCAGTGCGCCTTCCGAGGCGCATCACTAAACCAAGCAAGGAGACTACAATGGCTAAAATGCAAAAAGACGCTGCGATGTTGGACTTGTTCGACAATGGTGCAGCAAGCCAGGTTGGTGAGCGTCAGGCTGACATCGAGGATATCATCTTCGAGAAAAGCTTGTTGGCTATGGTTCAGTCTGGCGATCAGGCTGGACAGGAAGCCTGGAGCAATGCGGCGAAAGCCGGTCAAGTAATGCGTATCTGTTAAGGAGAGAAAACAATGGCGAAATCAATACAAGCACAAGCAGCGGCCCAGATCAAAGCTAAGATGAAGGCGGCAGGGTTCAGCCCTCAAGTTAGCAGCTTTAGCGCGTCGATGTGCAATGGAGTGCGTATTTACTGCAAAGAGGCTGACTTGCCTAACAAGGATCAAATCAACAAGATCTGTATGCCCTACCAGCAAGGCCACTTTAATTCGATGGAAGATATCTACGAATACAGCAACATGAATGAGCAAGTCCCCCAGGTTAAGTTCGTTCAGATTGACTATTTCGGTTGATTAAGCAGTGCAGCTTTCGGGCTGCATCACTAAGTCAAAAGGAGAATGCAATGAATATGGCAGAACGTATGGCCGAGGCTAGAAAGATCTTGAGTGTAAGCCTGGAACAAAAAACAAATGAGTTCGGTGAGATCTATTACCGTGCCGAGTTTAATAACGGCGCTGATCTTGAACAGTTTTTCATTGACACCTTGATGAACGTCAAAGGTTTCAGCAGCAAAGTAATCGGCAACACGTTGTTGGTTTTCGATAAAAACTACAGTTAGGAGAAAAACCATGAAGGACTTTATTAAAGATTCGATCGGCGCATTTTCATTGGTTGCCATCATTTACATGGCGCTAGTTTTCACGGGGGCGATGTGATGGGCAAGGTGAATGCGCTATTCCAGGACGCGATCGAAAAGCTTTCGGAGATCTGCCCAGAATGTGACGGGGACGGGTTGGTTGTTGTGGAGATCTACAGACCTCAAAGCTTTGATCGTGATGTCGGGTTCATAGATTGCGAAGATCCAACGCCGTGCGAACGATGCGCCGGCGAAGGTGTGATATTTAAGGAGGAAGACGACGATGAATATTAATAGCGTAAACGTAAAAAAGATGCACCACCGCAACGCAGGAGACACCGAAGTTGCAGCGGCGCATCAGGTGTCCAAGCGGGTCGCAGGGAAGAGACTGCAAACCTTGCAAACGCTGTTTACCCTGAAGGGAGGCACAGGGGAGCAGGTCGCGCTTGCCGCTAAGATGCCTATCACTAGCACAAGACCACGTTTAACGGAACTGCTAGAGATGGGCCTGATCGAAGACACAGGGCGCAGAGCAAAGAACGAATATCAAAACAATGAGATCGTCTGGGCAGTCACAGCAAAGGGGGAGCAATATGTACATCAAGTTTGAAGAGATCAAAGCCATGAGCGATCAGATCCGGTTGCTTGTTGACGACGATCAAGACACCTTCCTCGACACGCTAGACGGCGAGACCAACGCGATGGACATCCTGGGCCTGTTGGTTCAAGAGCGCACCGAATGCAAGGCGAATGAAATTGCCATGAAAGATCTGGCCAAAACCTACTCGCAGCGGTCGCAGCGCCTGGCATCAAAACAAGATGCGATATCAATCACGATTGGCCACTTGCTAGACGCAATGGGTGAGACCAAGATTCAGCACCCGATCGCCACAGTGAGCCGCACAAAGCCACGGGCCAAGCTTGTGGTAGTAGACGAGGCTGAGATACCTAGCCAGCTTGGTACATTCACTTTTAAGCCAGATCTAAAGGCAATCAAAAATCAAATGGACGATGGCGAACTTGTGCCAGGCTGTAAAATGATAATAGGCGATGCCTCAATAAGCGTAAGGATAAAATAATGAGCGAACTAATCAAAGCAATGGCAGAGGTAAACGACCTCAACAGATCCCACGGGGTCGTGCAACGAGGCGGCAAGAAATACACAGAAGTATTTGTCCGCGTCGAAGCATTCCGCAAAGCATTCGGAACGGATCACGGCATTAACACGGATGTGGTGGCCGACGATGGCAAGCGCGTAGTAATCAAGGCAGTGATTACCAACAGCACCGGCATGATTGTAGGCTCTGGCATGGCTGAAGAGATCCGAGGTCAAGGCACTGTAAACAAGACAAGCGCACTAGAAAACGCAGAGACCAGCGCGATCGGTCGGGCATTGGCCTCACTTGGTCTACATGGTGGCACATACGCCAGCCTAAACGAGATCGACGCAGTGCCACGCAAGGCAGCAGCGCAACAACAGGCTAGGTCTACGCAGCCGGCACCAACACCGCCACCAGCACCGGCAGCAGATCTTGTTCCACTCAAGACGCACCTGGGCAAAGAGCTACGCCAGACAGAGCATCAGGATTTCGCTGTCAGCCTGATTAAAATGTTCCAGGTCTACGCAAACACCACGCAGGACAAAGATGGCAATGAAGTGGAGCCACGCAAGCGCATGACATTAATGCGTGAGCTAAAGGAACACAACGCAGACGCGATAGCTGCAATCAGTGAGGGTTTGCAGGATCAAGTCGAGAAGGCTTACCTCAAGAACATTAAATCTCTAGGAGCGCAGCTAAAAAATGACTGAAGCATGGGGTGAAATGACGGAGCGTCACAAGCAGGAACGTATTGATCTTGTAAAAGTCTGGGCCTTGACTAAGACCCAATCGGAAACAGCAGATATATTGGGCGTCAGTAGGCAGAACTTAAATATGTTTGGCGCTCGAAGCGGAATAACTTGGGCAATCAGAGGGAAGAAAAAGAAAAATGAATCAACATCTAAGTAAGTGTATTAACGCGGCTGAAATGGGCCTGACGCAAGCGCAAACAGCAACCCTTTTAGATATTCCCCGCAGTGCGGTCAGAGAACTAGCACAGAAATACGGACTAAAATTCTTAAATCCAAACAGAAGTTTGAGCAGGAGACAAAATGAAAACAGAGCCACAGATAGCGATCGAGCGCTGCCAGAGACTGATAAAGATAATGCTCTCGAAGCCAAGCAACACAAGCAGGTACAATCTAAGGCAGGAGCTAGAAGAAATACTTTCGTTGCTGGAGATAGCACAAAGACAGTAGCGGAGATCTTATCAAGTAAAATCCCAGAGCATGAAAAGTTTGAACTTATCTACGCAAAGAAAATCATGCTGTTCGAGCAGGGTCGCATGAGTAAAATCAACCGGAAAACGCTGCGAGAGGAGAGGCTGTACACCATAGATACCGCAGAAAGCCGCAGAATAATTAGGGACCGTGAGGAAAGCTTACACAAGCGCAACTTAATCTTAAACTCACTGAGATACGATCAGCACCGATTTGCATCACACATAGCGGTGAAGGCAGATCTGCCCGTCAAGTCGTGCGCCCAAATGCTAGATGTAATGTTTAGAGAAAACCTAATCGACCGCATCCAGGTTAGAGATGGCATAGGACAAACAAGAACCAAGATGGTTTACAAGTATAGGAGGCTACCAAAGTAATGACTTACTGGTATGTTTTACTAATAACTTACGTGATCGAGGGAGATCTGAAGAACTTCCAAATCAGATATCAAGATTACCATTCCTGTGCGGTAGCTATGGACGAGATCTATGATGCAATCTATGCGAAGTACAGAGACAGCACATCGCATTGCATAGAAACGGACGTGCCGTTTAGCTCAATGAGACCAAGAGCAAGACCTAAGAAATGAGATCGTGTGGGTGGCCAGTTATATCAAACTGTGGCGCAATCTGGTAAACGCTTCAACCAACATAAACAAACCAATACCATTCCCGTGATACGATGTGAAAACAAATGTTGTTGTTAAGGTTAAGCCACCCACTCAGATCTTATGCCACTCAAGACATTAGTCTGCAAGCCATTTGTATATCATGTGAGTTTGTTTCTCACGATCTGATAACCCATGCGTACCGCCATTCACTCGCTTAGTAACCTTGCGGATAACCTCATCAGTCACACCCTGGTCAGCTATGTCGAACAGTTTGTTTGCCTTGAAGAACCAAACGGCAGTGTCGAATGCGTACTCTTCTTCAACTAGATCTGGATTATCTAGAACAATATTTAGATCCATTTCATTGGCAAAGCGCGAGTAGTTATCCTTGCCGGTGAGTTGTAGAAAGCCACGGCCACGCCACTTGTATCCCTCACCATCATTGCCCATACGCCCGCCGTATACCTTATCTGCAAGCCCCTTGGGGTTCTTTGCGTATGGTTCTGCGTCAGCTACAGTTTTAAACCGTGACGGCCAAACAGCTTGGATGCGATCCGGCGTCGAATAATACAGCCCTTCGCTTACACGTTTAAATCCTGCGCTTTCGTGGTGAGACTGTCCCAAAATATGTGACGCTTTTTTTGCTGAAAGCCCGTAATGATTAGAGATTGCTCTAGCTGTGTTTGGACCGAAGGCTCCGTCAGCACCAACGCCGATCTTCTCTTGCAGCCGCTTCATTGCGTTGCTCATTTCTTAAACCCCTTCATGGTTCTAATACCAAAGCTTGCAGCTATGCTTGCGTACATGGCCCACTGAAACCAGCTTGGTGCTTTCTCTAGGTTAGCAAAGCCTTCAGCCATGTACGGTTGCAGTGGTGGAAAAAAACTGCCAGCAACAATTCCAATAAAACAAACTGTCCACGCCTCATCTTTCCAGCTATCCTTGCTTGCTTCGATAGCAGACTGCTCCCAGGAGATCTCACCGGTGGCGATCTTCATCTTGGTCTCAGCTTCAGCTTTCTTAACAGCAGTCTTGCCGTCGATCACGCTGGTTGCCAGGCCGACAACGCTAGTTACTATTGCACCAATCATTTCTTAGCCTCCATTGCATTGAACCCAAAGTAAGCAGCGACAACACCTGACGCAGCAACAACATACACAGTAGCAATATCAGCGATCAATTTAGCAGCACTGTCTAGGCCAAGCGCAGAGGCCGCTACGATAGCAAAGGGGTACAACAGCATACCAGCAGCACAAGCTGTGGTCAGGCGGCGCTGTGTGTCGCGCTTAGCGTCATTGTCATTCATCTCTCGCCAACGATCTTCGAGCGCCAGCTTTTGCCACTCAACCTCGTCGATCTTTCCGTCTTTGTTTAAGTCAGCTTTCTCGAACTGTGTCATATCAATTCCTTTTCGATTGTAAGAGTTTTAAAACCTCTGCAAAATTGCGACCCGACTTGGCAGCCAGCCCTTCAATGACAACTTCTAGGTTCTTATCAAACAGACTAATAATTTCTGCATCTTTCATATTAGCCCTCAACCTTAATCCTAAAGCAATGAAGGTACTCGTTGTTCTTGGTTACAAGTACAGATGCTTTCTCTCTATGGTTAAGGCAATCAAGCTCAGATGCGTACTGCCCGATCTCAAAGTGACTAACGACAGTTGTTAGTTGCATCCAAACCAGAATCCACATCACCATTTTTCCATGTATTTGCCTATGAAATAAATAACCGCGCCGCCGCCGCCCAAAGCAATTAAGCCAGTAAACGTATTCATGATTGCTTCCATCATTTCTTCACGCTCTTTTTCTTTTTGCTTTTCTGCTGCGCGTCGAGCTTTACGCGCTTCGGCTTGCCAAGAAATCCAGCGGTCCCAAGTTCCAGGGGGGCCGTACAATCTGCACCAAGACTCAAGCTCACGGCGCTTTTCTTTAATGTCTTCAAGGGCTTGGAACTCTTCCCAATCACCCTCGGCCCCACCCGTTATAGCTGTAAGGGGACTTTTCTTCTTACGTTCTACTGCGTCTTTCAGATCGGCTT
>Ga0115006_10000155_pt1 | contig 34119 bp, 33 predicted proteins | sample ArcOceMetagenome_3_FD_88943 | JGI IMG/M metagenome (GOLD analysis project Ga0115006, IMG submission 88943) | Marine eukaryotic phytoplankton communities from Arctic Ocean - Arctic Ocean- Svalbard ARC20M Metagenome | ecosystem: Environmental > Aquatic > Marine > Oceanic | place: Arctic Ocean...
ATCATTAATTTCCAAATTAATTAATCCTAAAAAAGTTTTAGAAATTGGAACCTATACTGGATATTCTGCATTATGTATTTATGAAGGATTAGACGAAAAAGGTGTAATTCATACTATTGATAAAAATGAAGAATTAGTTGAAATTCAAAAAAAATATTTTAAAAAAACTGGAGATGTTCAAAAATTTATTCAACATACTGGAATTGCGCTTGATATAATTCCTGAAATCAACGAAACTTTTGATTTGATTTTTCTAGATGCAGATAAAGAGAATTATATAAATTATTTTAATTGCATAATAAATAAATTAAATAAAAGTGGTGTGATTTTGGCAGATAATGTTCTGTGGAGCGGAAAAGTAATTGATAAGAATCAACAAGATAATACAACAAATATATTAAGAAGATTTAATGATATGGTAAATAATGATAGTAGAGTAGAAACTATTTTACTTCCTGTTAGAGATGGCATTTCAATAATTAGAAAAATTTAGAATTTTCTTTTAATTGATCCTCCTAAATCATCCATTTTTTCTTTCACATCATCAATCTCTTTTTTTATTGAATCGGTATCAATTCCTTGATTTTCAGCACTTTTCTTTATTTCTGACTTAATGTCTTCTGTTGCATCTTTAACTTGGCGAATACCCTTTCCTAATCCTTTGGCTATTTCAGGGATTTTATCAGCTCCGAAGACTAACAAAATAATTAATCCAATAAAAAGAATTTCGGGACCACTAATAAATAAGATCATAAAAAAAATTATTTGATGTAAAGATAAAAAAAAGGTCAATTAAAAAATTGACCTTTTGTAAATTAACCTTTTACTTTTGATTTAAATTTGTCAAACTCAGACTCATCTTGCTTTTTTGGCCATGAATTATTTGATGTATCAATATCAGCAGTTTCTAAATCTGGATCTAAATTGATATTTATAATTTTTTTGTTAGAAGCAATTAATTTCTTTACTTCATTATCATTTTTTCTCCATATTTGAGCAGGATAAGTAATTCTTTCAATCGTTCCATCTTCATACTCGTAGTCAACAATAATAGGCATAACCAAACCTCCTGGTTTTTCAAAAATAACTTCATAAAAGAATTTGGGGACTTCTTTATTAGAAACTTGATTTTCGTTAAGATAATTGTTAAGTAATTTTGAATTTTCCAGAGGATCATTATCTTTTATACTATTTGTATCATTTTCAAAATTTTCTAAAAACACTAAAGGTCTTAATTTGGTAATTCCTCGTTCTTCCATTATTTTTTTCACCGCAACACTAGGTTCATTAGAAACAAAATATTGATTTACTTCCTTTATTCCAATATCTACATAATCTGTTGTATAAAACCATCCTCTCCAAAACCAATCCAAATCTACTGCTGATGCATCCTCCATAGTTCTAAAAAAATCTTCTGGACTAGGATGCTTAAACATCCAACGTTTTGAATAAGTTTTAAAGGCGTGGTCAAAAAGTTCTTTACCCATAACTGTTTCTCTTAAAATGTTAAGAGCTGTAGCAGGCTTTCCATATGCATTAGGTCCTAAGCTATATACGTTTTCGGGATTACTCATGATTGGTGCTAAAAAATTTTGATCTACACCCATATAGTTAGTAATCATATTGGCAGGTCCTCTGTCAGATGGAAAATTTTCGAGTGGATAAATAATTTCAGGAATATCTTTGCCTAATTTTTGTTCGGTAATGTATTGAACAAAAGTATTTATTCCTTCATCCATCCAAGCCCATTGTCTTTCATCGTTATTCACAATCATTGGAAACCAATTATGTCCGACCTCATGAATTATAACACCAATCATTCCAAATTTTACATCATCAGAATAAGATCCATCTAAATTAGGTCTTCCAAAATTAAAACATATCATAGGATATTCCATGCCAATTTGTTTTGCATGAACTGATATTGCCTTATGATAAGGGTAATCAAAAGTATAATCTGAATATGTTTTTAATGTTTCAGCTACTACGACAGTAGAGTAATCTTCCCATAAAGGATTACCTTCTTTTGGGTACATAGATACTGCCATAACATCCCTATCACCTATCTTAACAGCCATCATATCCCATATAAATTTTCTAGATGATGCAAAAGCAAAATCTCTAACATTTTCAGCAACAAAGTGCCATGTTTTTTTCTTTTTTGAAAAACCCTTTTCAACTTCTTCAGCCTCCGATTGAGTTACTATCATTACAGGTTTATCATATGTTTTTTTGGCTTTATTATAACGTTTGATCATTTCTTTAGAAAAGACACTCTTTCTATTTTGAAGTTCTCCAGTTGCATCTAATATATGATCAGAAGGAACAGTTATTTTTACATCATAGTTTCCAAATGGTAAAGCAAACTCACCATTTCCCCAAAACTGATAATTTTGCCAACCTTCAACCTCATTATAAACAGCCATTCTTGGAAAAAATTGAGCTATAATATAAACTCTATTACCATCCTTATCAAAAGATTCATAACCAGATCTTCCATCTTGGTTTACATGATCTTGAATATTATACCACCACTTAATTGAAAAAGAATAACTTTCACCACTTTTAAGGACATTAGGTAAATCAACTCTCATCATAGTTTGATTTACAAAATGTTTCAGAGGTTTCTTATTTATATCTAAAACATATTCAATGTTAAAACCTCCATCAAACGGATCAGTTAAAAATTCTTTTGTGAATCCAGATGGAAGATATGCTGGAGAAACACCACCTCCATCAATAAGAAGAGAAGGAGAATCTTTTTTTCTAATATTCTGATCTAATTGTACCCACAAATACTCCAAGTTATCGGGAGAGTTATTAGTGTAAGTTATAGTTTCAGAGCCATATACCCTCTTGTTTTCATCATCTAATTCAATATCCATTTTATAATCAGCTTGCTGTTGATAATATGCTGGACCTGGTGCACCAGAAGCAGTTCTAAACATATTAGGAGAAGAAAATTCTTGATAAAGTTGTCTAAACTTATTTACATTTATATTTTCCTGGTTTCTTTCTTTTGCTTCCTGAGACAAACCAGTGAATGAAACTAGTAAACCGAGAACAAATAATACTATTTTTTTATAATTCATAATTATTTTTTATACTTTAAATTTAATGAAAATGTTTAAATATCTAGAGAAAGTATTGAATTATTAACCCTAGATATAAAACTCTTTTTATTACCATTTTTTTTAACATGAATAATATTCTGTTGTTCAGAATAAAGATCAAATAAAAGTTTATTATCAATACTAAGATTATAAAAATCTGGAAGATTTTCAATTTCTAAATAAAACACATACATGTCATTTTTATTTTCTAAACCTATAAAGTTTAATTTATTTTTAACGTCATCCAATAAAACAATAAGAAATGAATTAAAATAATTATTGATATTATTATGATACAAAGAATCAATAAGCATCTCGTCAGTTATTATGTCATTTACTAAATATTTTTTTTTAAAAGCATCTTTAAAATCATCTTTGAATAATCTTACAGTAATTTGAAGAGAATTTGAATCAGTAAAATTAAAAAGTGAAGTACTCACATAGTATTTATGAGTTGAAAACCCAAAACAAAAAACTATTAGAATTAATTTTAATTTATTCATTTCTGCTTTTATAAAATTTATCGAATGATTCTAAAACTAATCCGTGGTTAGATAATTTAAAATCATTTTGAATTGAACTGTTTTCTATAGCTCCTAAAACAAATTCATAAACTTCATCTTGGGTTAAATTGTATGACCTAGTAAAAAAGCTAACACCATAGAATTCAATTACATCAACTGTAGTTATATTTTGTTTATCCCAAACCCTTCTTTTTTTCAAACGCTTATAATATCCGCTTAGATTTTTATACAAAGCCTCAATATTTATAGACATTATTGGTAAGCCGATAAAAGGTACAATTTTTTCAATTTTTTCTTCTCTAATACCTTTAAATCCGGGGATACCAACATCATCAAAGTTTATAGGAACCTTAACATTAGAGTTTGCCATATCTTTTAATATATTCCCTGATAAACTATTAGATCTAACCACTACATTACTTAACTCGTTAATAAATTGATCTACGTAAATTTTTAAATAAGTTTGATTTAACATCTCATTTTCCATTACAATAACACGTGGTATTATTTGAACTGAAGATATTATAATCGTGTCTTGTTTTTTAACCCCAATTTCAAATACTCCATTAATATCAGTTATTGTTTTAGAACCACTGGTCTTATTTATAATGTGAATTCCACTAATACTGACGGAATCGTTAACAATTTCACCTTTTAAAGTTTTAAAGTTTGGTTTGGTTTGAGAAAAAACAGAAAGAATTCCTAAAAAAAACCAAAATATAAAACTAACTCCTTTCAAGTATTTTTTTAAATTTATCACTTTGTTTAATTAGAAAATCTAACAACTGAAATTCATTGCTTTTTTTGAATAAAAATTTTGAAGGAAATTTATCATCACAGTACAATAAAAACTCAGAAATATTTTGTTTTTTCAATCCAAGACTTTTAACAAAAAAAGCGTCATCATACACCTCTCTAATCAAATCACTTGGTTTATAATTAACATTACTAAATTTTTTATCGATTTCCTCACTTTTATTCGCTGATTTTGCAATCATTTTATAAAGGTTTATAAAATTTAACCCATTATTAAATGTACCTGCTTTTAGAATTTGATTTTCAATTTTTGATGATTTATCAAAATCATAATAAGTTCTTTTAAACTCTTCTTCCTTCAAGTCTAAAAACTTTTCTGTATTCTCTGGCCCAACAACAACTTCATCTAATACAGTAACTTTTTCGTTGACGTCAATAACTAGTCTACTTTTTTGAAGAATTTCTTTATTTATTACAACTGATCGTATTTGATACTGTACAGACGAAAAAACGAGTCTATCATTTAATTTAACCATCATCTCAAACTCTCCTTCATTATTTGTTATTGTAGCGTTTCGGCTCGTATTATTGACAACATTAGCTGAAACTACGTTACTGTTTTTATATAATACTTTTCCTCTTATCCATGTTCTATTCTCAGATTGAGAATAAATGAAATTAGAAATAAAAAATAATATAAAAACGTATCTCATTGAAATAAAATTGAGCGGGAGACCGGGTTCGAACCGGCGACATTCAGCTTGGAAGGCTGACGCTCTACCAACTGAGCTACTCCCGCATTAATACAAATATAAAATTAATGAATTGTTAATATGTATTAAAAACAACTAAATATATTATTAATTTTAACTTATATGAGTTTGATTATAAAAAAAGTTAAAAGTATAGATTTGTATCAATTAAGAAATAAAGTCTTAAGAAATAACAAAGGAATTCAGTACTGTAAATTTGAAGGAGATAAAAATGAGGATACAGTTCATTTTGCCGTAATTAAAAATAATACAACCGTCGCTGGAGTATCTCTAATTAAAAACAGTACTAATAAAATCAAATCTTTAAGTAATATTCAACTTAGAGGGATGGCAGTTTATAAAGATTATCAAAAAAATAAATTAGGGTCCGTATTACTTAAAAAAGTCGAATCATATTGTATTAATAATAGCGTTGATTTCATATGGATGAATGCAAGATCAGAGGCAATAAAATTTTATTTAAAAAATGGTTATATAAAGACCGAAAAAAGTTTTAATATTGAAGGAATTGGCAAACACTATTTTTTATATAAAAAAGTAAAATGATAAAGGATATTAAATTTTTATTTCTCTTATTTTTTTTAATTTGTATTAATAATTACTCTCAAAAAATTATGAATATAGACTTTGTTACAGGAATTGATCACAATGATTTAATTGGAGATAGTTTAAAACTTGAATCAAAAACATTTTTTGCTTTTAAAAAAATGAAAGAAGCAGCAAAAAAAGATGGAATTATTTTAAAAATTGTTTCAGCTCACAGATCTTTTGAAAGACAAAGTTTTATTTGGAACAAAAAATATGACAAATTCACTAAAGAGTATTCGCTAAATCCAGTTGATGCAATAAATGAAATTATACGTTTTTCTACAATTCCTGGAACATCTAGACACCATTGGGGGACTGATATAGATATTATTGACGGAAAATACCCAGATGAAAAGAATGTTTTAATTTCAGAAAAATATCTTGAGGGAGGAGTTTTTTATGATTTAAAAAAATGGTTATCAAATAATTCTGAGAAATATGGCTTTTACTTAACCTATAATAATGATCCTAAAAGAAAAGGTTTTGAATTTGAACCATGGCATTACAGTTATAAATCAAGTTCTAAAAAATATTTAAAAGCTTTAATTAGTTCTGATTTAAAAAAAGTTTTTAATAATACACAACTTAACGGCTATCAATACTTTGACAAAAAATTTATTGATAAATACATCTTAGAAAACATAATGGATATTAATCCTGATTTAAAATAAACGATCATTAGATTATAATTATATTTGTAAAGTAACAAATAAGTAATTCACTTTGACAAATAAAAAGAAAGTTCTTTTAATGATTCTAGATGGATGGGGAATAGCTAAAGACCCCTCTGTTTCAGCTATAAACAAGGCTAGAACACCATACATTGATTCTTTATACGAAAAACATGCCAATTCAAAGTTGATAACTTATGGAGCTGGTGTTGGTCTTCCCGATGGACAAATGGGGAATAGTGAGGTAGGTCACATGAATCTTGGTGCTGGAAGAATTGTATATCAAGATTTTGCAAAAATAAATTTAGATATTGATGAAAATAGATTTAATGATTTAGAAAATTTAAAAAACCCTTTAAAAAAACTTCAAAAAAATAAAAAAAAACTACATCTGATTGGACTAGTTTCTGATGGTGGAGTACACTCTCATATCAATCATTTAGAAGCTATTTTAAAATTAACTGGGAAAATGAATCTTGATAAAGTTTTTGTTCATGCTTTTACTGACGGAAGGGATGTAGATCCAAAATCAGGAAAGGGCTTTATTGAAAGAATTGAAAAAAGTAGTCAATCTAACGGAGCTACTTTAGCAAGTGTTATTGGAAGATATTATGCTATGGACAGGGACAAAAGATGGGAAAGAACAAAAAAATGTTATGATCTTCTGGTTAATGGAACTGGAATCAAATCCTCGAACATTACAAAATCAATAAGCGATTCTTATGAAAATAATATTAGTGACGAATTTATAGAACCAATAGTAGCTATTGACAATAATAATAATCCAAAAGGGATTATTGAAAATGGTGATTATGTTATATTCTTTAATTTTAGAACAGATAGAGGAAGACAACTTACAGAAGTCTTGTCTCAAAATGATTTCTTAGAAAATGGAATGACTAAACTCAATTTAGAGTTTATAACAATGACCAACTATAATGAAAATTTCCAAGGGATTAAAAAAATATATGAAAAGGATAATTTGAATGATACTTTAGGAGAAGTTCTTTCAAAAAATAAAAAGAAACAAATCAGGATTGCAGAAACTGAAAAGTATCCACACGTTACATTTTTTTTTAATGGGGGAAGAGAAGAAGCTTACACAAACGAAAGGAGAATACTTTGTCAATCTCCTAAAGTAGCCACATATGATTTAAAACCAGAAATGAGTGCTTTTGAGATAACCGACTCTATTATTCCAGAGATTGAAAAAGGAGATGTTGATTTTATTTGTTTAAATTTTGCAAATCCAGATATGGTTGGACATACTGGAGTTATGTCTGCAGCTATTAAAGCTTGTGAAACTGTTGATATTTGTTCTAAACGCATAATTGAAAAAGCACAAACAAAAAATTATTCTATTTTGGTAATAGCTGATCACGGAAACTCCGATATAATGATAAATAAAGACGGATCACCCAATACTGCGCATACCACAAATATGGTTCCTTTAATCTTAATTGATAATAAGATAAAAGAAATTCAAAATGGAGTCCTTGGAGATATCGCGCCTACTATTTTAGATATCATGAATATTGAAATTCCTGAAAAAATGACTTGTAAATCATTAATTATAAAAGAATGAAAAAATTCATATTCCTTATACTTACAGCAATGATTTTTAGCTGTAATAATTCAATAAATAAAAAAAATTCTGAACCTGAAGAATATACTGACATAATTGGGATATTTGAAAGAAAAGAGCTCTCAAATAATCCACATGCAGAATGGTTTAATCAAAATTATTCAGATTATAATCTTGATAAAAAAACTTTAGATAAACTAAAACCGTTATTTGAAGATATAGAAATAACTGTTTTTATGGGTACATGGTGTTCTGATAGTAGAAAAGAAATACCTGTATTTTTTAAATTAATTGACAAACTTAGAATTAATAAAAATTCAATTGAATTAATTGGAATGACATTGGAAAAAACCACACCTGATAGTTTAGAACTAAATCAAAACTTAATAAATGTTCCGACTTTTATATTTAAAAAAGATGGTAAAGAGATCAATAGAATAGTAGAGTTTCCGTTAGAAACAATTGAAAAAGATATATTGGAAATTTTAACCACAAACAATTATCAAAATCCATACGATTTTTAAGATGAGTTTAATAAAAAGCCTTGAAGAAATAGAGTTAATTAAAGAAAGTGCTCAACTAGTTTCTAAGACCTTAGGTATGCTTGCTAAAGAAATCAAGCCAGGAATAAACACTTTGTTTCTTGACAACTTAGCTGAGACTTTCATTAGGGATCATAATGCTGAACCTGGTTTTTTAGGTTTATATGATTTTCCTAATACGCTTTGCATAAGCCCTAATTCTCAAGTTGTTCATGGAATTCCAAACAAGGATATTGTAAATGAGGGAGACATACTATCAATTGATTGTGGTGTCTTAAAAAATGGATATTATGGGGATCACGCATATACTTTTGGTGTTGGGGAAATAGATCCAGAGGTTGAAAAATTGTTACAAACCACAAAAGAATCTCTTTATGTAGGGATTGAACAATTTAAAACCGGGAATAGGGTTGGTGATGTAGGCTATGCTATTCAAAACCATAATGAATCTAGGGGTTATGGTGTTGTAAAGGAATTAGTTGGTCATGGGCTTGGAAAAGAAATGCACGAAAAACCTGAGATGCCTAATTACGGTAAAAGAGGATCAGGAAAGAAATTTATGGAAGGAATGGTCGTTGCTATTGAACCTATGATTAATCTTGGCAGCTCTAAAATCAATCAATTAAATGATGGCTGGACTATTCTAACTAGAGATAATAAACCTAGCGCTCATTTTGAACATAATATTGCAATAGTAAATGGAAAGCCAAAACTATTATCAACCTTCGACTACGTTCATAAAGCATTAGGAATTAAAAGTGATGAAGAATTTCCTTTTAAATAAATAGATTGAAAAAATTAATTAAATTTTTAATAAATACTATACCTAGACCTTATTTAATATGGTGGAGTAACTTTTTTAGTCCAATTTTAGATATTTATTATAGAGGAAGTAAATTTAGCGATCCTATAAATGGTAAATCTTACAGAAAATTCCTTCCTTACGGATATGTAAAACAAAGAGAAAACGCATTAAGTCCAGGAACTTTATCCCTTGAGAGACATCGATTACTATGGATGTTTTTAAAAAATGAAACAGTTTTTTTTAAAGAAAAAATTAAAGTATTACACATAGCTCCTGAACAATCTTTCTATAAAATTTTTAAAAAACAGAAAAATATAAGTTACACAACTTATGATTTAAATTCTCCGCTTGCATCAATAAAAGGAGATATATGTGATATGCCTTTTAAGGACAATTCCTTTGATTTTTTATTGTGTAATCATGTGCTTGAACATATTGAAGATGATCAAAAAGCAATAAGTGAGATATATAGAGTACTAAATATTAATGGAACAGCAATTCTTCAAGTTCCAATAAATGAAAATTCAAAAAAAACATTAGAAGACAATTTGATTACAAACAAGAAAGAAAGAATTGAAAAATTCGGACAATATGACCATGTTAGATTATATGGTTTAGATTACTTTGAAAGACTTAAAAAAGCTGGTTTCAAAGTTAGTCCAATAAAATACTCTTCAAATTTCACTAAAAAAGAAATTGAAAAATTTGGAATAATTGAAGATGAAATTATACCTGTATGTAAAAAATTAATTAAAAATTGAGTTTTTAAAACCTAAGCTGTAAAAGGTTTGGATTTCGTTGTTTACATCAAGATAAATAATCATACCATCTAAAGACTCATCAGTATTAATTAAATTTATAGATTTTTCTAGAGGCATAGCCATAAATGCTGTTGCATATGCGTCAGCAGTCATACAATTTTTCGCTATTACAGAAGTTGCTAAAATATTAGTTTGATCTGCTCTACCGTTATTAGGGTTGATTGTATGAACTATTTTAAAACCTGTGTCAGGTTCAATTAAAAATTTTCTGTAATTTCCTGAACTAGCAAGTGCATTATTATTTAAAAAAATCTTTTGTTTATTAATTTCAGGTTGTAATGGATCAGAAATTCCAACTTTCCAATTAGTATTGGTAATATTATTTATTCCACTAGCATACATTTCTCCTCCTATTTCTATTAAATGATTTTTTATATCATTTTCCTTTAAAGCTTTTGATAATAAATCTACACAATAGCCTTTAGCAATTGCATTGAAATCAAGAAACATTCCTTTACTAATTTTGACTGATCTATTTTCAAGAAACACCTTTTCAAAACCAATAAAATTCATAATACTATCGTTATTTACATAGTATTTAGGAACGGTATTAGGTCCTAAGCCATAAGCATTAGCAAGAATCCCAGCTGTTGGATCGAAATAGCCCTTAGTATGCTTCCAAATTGATTTTGATTTATTAAATACAGTAATAAAATTATCATCGACTTGAACTGAATTATCCCCATTATTAATTTTAGAAATATCCGAATTAGGAATATAGGTTGAAAGTGATTTGTTTAAATCAAAAAAAATAGAATCTGCTATGAATTCTAAATCCGTAAATGGTTCTGTTGAATTATATATAATATTAAACTTTGTTCCTAATGCATATCCTGAGTAGGAATAAGTATTATACGAATCCGTACAACTAGATAAAAAACAAATAAAGAATAAAGAACTAATTAATTTCCTGAATACCCGCATAATTTACAATATAACTTGAATTCTTAAACAAAGGTAATTCATAATCATCAGAATTTGCTAATCCAACTTTTGCACATAATAATTTAGCTTCAAATTTAGTACAGTGATCTAAAATTTTATTAAGATTTTTGATCTCAAAAGTTTTTGGGTTTTCAGGATATAAAATTGCTTTTACTATAATAAAATAAAGCTGCTTATTTTTTGTGCATACAAACTGTGGATTTTTTTCTAAAGAACTATTAATAGATAGAAATTCATAATTATCTTTTTCTAGTTCCTTACCAATGATATTCATTGCTAATCTGTGAAGCTCTTCTTTGCCTAACGGAACTGGTAATAAATTATCCTCCAAAGTCGTCAAATCTGACATTTTCTGGCGGAACGCCAAAATCATCAGCCATTTTTTCAATTGCTTGATTCATAAGAGGGGGGCCACAAAAGTACACTTCTATATCTTCAGGGTTTTCGTGATGGTTCAAATAATTATCTATAACAGTTTGATGAACAAATCCAGTAAACCCGTCGCCTTCTCCTTCTAAACCTTCTTTCACTTTCCAACCATCTTCTTCAGATGGTTCTGAAAGAGCTATATAAAATTTGAAATTAGGAAAATCCTTTTCCAATGCTTTAAAGTGATCTACATAGAATAACTCTCTTTTAGATCTTCCACCATACCAAAAACTAACCTTTCTACCAGTCTTTAGTGTTCTGAAAAGATGATATAAATGAGATCTCATTGGAGCCATTCCTGCCCCACCACCAACATATAACATTTCAGAATCAGATTCATTGATAAAAAACTCTCCAAAAGGACCTGAAATAGTTACTTTATCTCCAGGTTTTTTAGAAAAAATATAGGATGAAGCAACACCTGGATTTACGTCCATCCAATTATTAGTAGCTCTGTCCCAAGGTGGAGTAGCAATTCTTACGTTTAACATTATTTCTTTACCTTCAGCAGGGTAAGAAGCCATAGAGTAAGCCCTTTCGACTGATTCAGTATTTTTCATTTTTAAATCCCAAAGCTTAAACTTGTCCCATTCTAATTGGAATTTATTTGGCTCACCTGGATGTTCTTCAGGGTGAGACTCGATGTTCATGTCTTTAAAATCTATATCACATTCTGGAATTTCGATTTGAATATAGCCACCTGCTTTATAACCCATATCTTCAGGTATTTTAACAACAAATTCTTTGATGAATGATGCTACATTCCAATTTCTTACAACAGTACCTTCCCATTTTTTAATTCCAAAAACTTCTTCAGGAACTTGAATGACCATGTCTTGTTTAACTTTAACTTGACATCCTAATCTCCATCCTTCTGCAATTTCTTTTCTAGAAAAATGAGGTGTTTCTGTTGGTAATATTTCACCACCACCCTCACTTATAATACACTTACATTGTACACAAGTACCACCCCCTCCACAGGCTGAGGGTAAGAAAATTTTATTATTACTTAAGGTTGAAAGAAGTGTATCTCCAGAGTTTACCTCAACTTCATTTTCACCATTAACTAATAAACTAACAGGACCTGATGGAACTAATTTAGCCTTAACACCAAGTAACATACCTACCAAAAGAAAAATAATTCCTAAAAAAATTATAATACTAAATAAAATATAAGTTGAAATTGTCATAAAAAAAATTAAAGTTTAATTCCCATAAAGCTCATAAAACCAATGGCCATTAGTCCAGTTATAATAAATGTTATTCCTAATCCCTTTAAAGGAGCAGGAACATTAGAGTACGCTATTTTTTCACGAATAGCAGCAATAGCAACAATAGCTAAAAGCCAACCTATTCCTGATCCAAATCCATAAATAGCTGATTCAGTAATACCTGAAAAATTTTTAATCTGCATAAAAAGTGATCCTCCTAGAATAGCACAATTAACAGCAATTAATGGTAAAAATATTCCAAGAGCTCCATATAAAGCTGGAGAGAATTTTTCAACAATCATTTCAACTAACTGAACCATAGAAGCAATAACGGCTATAAACATAATAAAACTTAAAAAACTTAAATCAAGTTCTGCATATTCTGGACCTATCCATTTTAATGCTCCGGCTTGTAAAAGATATTGATCAATTAAAAAGTTTAAAGGGACAGTAATGGTTAATACAAAAATTACTGCAAAACCCATTCCAATAGATGTTTTAACAGTTTTAGAAACAGCTAAATAAGAACACATTCCTAAGAAATATGCAAAAACCATGTTTTCTATGAAAATGCTTTTAATAAATAAATTTGCGTAATCCATTATGTTATTTTTTATCCTTGTTCAATAAGTTTTCTATTTCTTGATCTTTGTACCCAAATGATTAGACCAACTGTTATCAATGCCATTGGAGATAATAGCATAAGACCATTATCTATATAACCCATTTCATAAATAAAATCAGGAATAACTTGGATCCCTAATAATTTGCCAGATCCTAAAAGTTCTCTAAAAAAGGCAACCAATATCAAAATCCATGCATATCCAAATGCATTTCCAACACCATCCAAAAACGATCTCCAAACTCCATTACCAAGTGCAAAAGCTTCTAGTCTTCCCATTACAATACAATTTGTAATAATAAGTCCAATAAAAATTGATAGTTCTTTACTAACATCATACGCATATGCTCTTAAAACTTGATCAACCAATACAACCATAGAAGCTACTACCACAAGTTGAACTATAATTCTTATTCTATTTGGAATTAAATCTCTTAAAATTGAAATAGTGACATTACTAGCTGCCATTACTGCAACCACAGATAAACTCATTACAATAGCTGCTTTAAGTTGAACAGTAATTGCTAGAGCTGAACATATTCCTAAAACTTGAACAGTAATTGGGTTATTATCATCTAAAGGATCAGTAAGTAAAACTTTATTTTTAGACATATTAGTTAAGGTTTAAGTTATTGCCTGACATAACAGCAATGCTATTAGTTGACTTTATAAACTCAAAATAAGGAACATAATGTGTTATTCTTTCTTTTATCATATCAGTAACTCCATCTCCTGTAATTGTAGCCCCAGAAATTGCATCAACTTCGTGATCAGTTTTGTCAAGATTTGAAGGGTCATTATTAGTTTTTGAAACAGTTATACCCATAAGATTTCTGTTAGCATCAAATAATTTTTCATCGATAAATCTTTCTATAAACCAATCTTGGGTAATTTCAGCGCCAAGTCCTGCTGTTTCGCCAACGTGATCAAAGACTACTCCTTTAATGGTATTTAAATCTTCTTTTAAGGAAATATATCCAAAAATTGCATTCCAAAGGCCATTTCCTCTAATTGGAATTATATAGAATTTCTCAGAATCAATTTCAGCTACATATAAAGGGAAATCTTGAGAATCAGGAGATTTTTTTAATTCTAATGCAAGTTTAACTTCTTTGAAAACATTAACTGAATTATCTATTGAACCATCACTTTGAACAGCTAATTGTTCTTTAATATATTGATCAAAAAGTTTTTCAGCTCCTTCCCTATCTGTCTGAATTCCAACAGTTGAAAGAATATTTTGCATTTTTTCCTTTCTTACATTTTCATTTTGTAAATCTTTTAAAGAAAAAGAAGTGAATGCCAATACTGATGCTACAACAAAAACCATTAAAGCAGCAAATGTAAAAGTGTAAACGTTTGAGTCTCTATTCATATTAAGCTACATTTAAATTAGAATTTAATTTTCTGTTTAATCTTTTTTTGATGTTAGATTCAATAACATAATGATCAATTGTTGGTGCAAATACATTCATAAGTAAAATTGCTAACATAACTCCTTCAGGATAAGCCGGGTTAAAAACTCGTATTAGAATACAAAACAAACCAACTAGAATTCCGTAAATCCATTTTCCTTTTGTTGTTTGAGCTGCAGAAACAGGATCAGTAGCCATAAAAACTACACCAAAAGCAAAGCCACCAACAATTAGATGATTGAACCAACTAAAATTCATTAATTCATTCGCTCCCCATAGATTAAATAAAAGTCCCGTTACAGCAGCACCTATAACACTTCCTAACATTATTCTCCAACTTCCAACTCCGGTAAAAATTAAAATAAAAGCACCTATCACAACCATGAGAGTAGAAGTTTCTGCAATTGAACCAGGAATAGCACCATAAAACATCTGAGAAACGTCGTATGGAATTGTACTTTCACCTGAAGCTAACATCCCTAATATAGTTTCACCGGAAACACCGTCAATATTTGAAGCTTCAGAAACCCATACTTTATTGCCTGACATATAAGTAGGATAAGCAAAAAAAGCAAAAGCTCTAGCTGTTAGAGCAGGATTTAGAATATTCATCCCTGTACCACCAAATGCTTCTTTACCTATTAAAACAGCAAAAGCTACAGAAAGTCCGACCATCCACAAAGGAATATCAACTGGCATAATCATAGGAATTAAAAGACCTGTTACCAAGTAACCCTCATTAACCTCGTGACCTCTGTATATAGCAAAAGCAAATTCAATAGCTAGTCCTACAATATAAGAAACAGCTATCATTGGAACTATTTTAATAGATCCATGAATAATGGCATCAATTGTAGTAAAAGAAGTGTCTAACTGTGAATAATACTGGAATCCAGTATTATATATTCCGTAAAACAGAGCAGGCAAAAGTGCTAAAATAACTGTGATCATTGTTCTTTTTAAATCAACAGCATCTCTAATATGTGCTCCGTGTTTAGTAGTGTGGTTAGGAACAAATAAAAAAGTGTCAAAAGCATTTACAGCTGGTGCATACTTTTCAAATTTCTCACCCTTACCAAAAGGTTTTTTTACAGTATCTAAAATTTTTCTAATATTCATTTATTTATTACTATTTATTTTATCCAACTTCTGAAACCATTAAATCTAATCCCTCTCTTATTATTTTTTGAGCTTCAATTTTAGAAGATGACGAATAATCAATTAATGCGAAATCTTCGGGTGCAACTTCATAAATTCCTAAATTTTCCATTTTTTCTATGTTACCAGACATACATTCTTTCAATAATTGCATTGGAAAAATATCCATTGGAAAAACATCTTCCATTTCACCGGTAACTACAAAAGCTCTTTCCTCACCATTTAAGTTAGTGTCTAAATCATATTTTTTATTAGAAAATAACCAAGAAAAAGATGTTTTATAAATACTAGGAACTTTGTTATTAATAAAAGGAATCCATCCAAACATCCTGTAATGATTACCTTCTCTCAAAACCGATAGAGTGTTATTATAAAATCCTAGATAACTATCTTTATCTACAGAGTATCCTGTCAAAACATCTCCATTAATAAACCTTAAATTATCTTTGGCACTTATACCAGCATCACTAATAATGTTTGATAGTTTAGAACCAACAATTGTTTTATAATATTGAGGATACTTTACAGGAGGGCCAGAGACAGCTATTGTTCTTGTTGGTTCGTAGATTCCAGTTAAAAATAATTTACCAATTATTGCTACATCTTCGGCTCCGAGTATCCAAACTTTTTCACCACTATTAACAGGGTCGATGTGATGAATTTGTACACCAACATTTCCAGCAGGATGTAATCCTGAAACATTGTGAATGGAAATATTATCTATTTCTTGAATAAATGAATTATGATTTTTTTCAATACAAACATTTAAATCCCCATCGGTTAATTTATTTAAAACATTTAAACCTGCTTTAAATTCTTCTTTTTGATCATTTAAAATAATTTCAATGTCTGCTGCAATAGGTGCAGAACTAACGGCCGAAATAAAAATAGATTTAGGAGTATCATTTGGATTTGCTATAATATCATAAGGTCTTTGCTTAATAAATGGCCAACAACCCGAATTTAACAAAAGATCTAACACATCGTTTCTTAAGTAAGAATCTATTTTTGAAATTTTATGTTTTTTTATATTTTGATTATTATCACTATCAATAAGAATTTCTAAAATCTTTCTTTTGGCACCTCTAACTATATCGGAAATAGTTCCAGAAACAGGTGAACAAAATTTAATTTCAGGATTCTTTTTTGAATAAAAAACGACATCACCCATTTTAACTTTATCACCAACTTTAACAACCAGTTTAGGAGTTATAAGATGGAAATTTAACGGATTAATTGAAACAGATTTAGGAAACGAAGCTTTTTTTACGATGTTTTCAGGAGCTCCTTTTAAATTGATGGTTAAACCATTCTTAATTTGGATGTCATTTGACATAATTATTTGCTGTAAAATAGAGCGCAAATTTATCAATTAAAAGCTATTTTTAAAAGCTGATTTAGGATAATGTTTTTTATTTATATTCATTCTAAATAATATAATACAAATAAGTGAAGTATATAAAAAAACATAACTTTATTTTTTTATAAAAATGAATAAAATTTTAATTAGTATTACGCTTTTTTCACTATCGTTCACTATAAACTTTAGTCAAACTAAAAAAATACCTGAAAACATATACAATGTTAATATTCATGGATCAAGATTAAATTATCCAGTGTTTAATCTGAATGATAAAATATCTTTTTCATTTGATGATTTAAACATAAAAAAATCAAGTTATTATTACAAAATAAATCATTTTGACTATAAATGGAATCCCTCAAGAATTTTAAAATCTGAATATATTGATGGTTATGATGATAATTTAATTGAGGGTTTTGAAAATTCTTACAATACATTAATTGATTACACTCATTATCAAATTTCAATTCCAAATCAAGATCTTAAATTGAAGGTTTCAGGAAATTACTCAATCAGTATTCATGAAGGTAATGGAGATTTTCTATTTGAAAAAAAATTTTCTGTTTTAAATCAATTGATTTCAACAAGTATTAAAATAAAAAGATCCAATGATCTGAAAAAAATCGAAAGTCATCAAAGCATTGACATCTCCCTTAAGTGCGATAATTGTAACGAATTCAATGGTAATTCATCTGATTTAAAACTAGTACTTATCAAAAATAATAACTGGAATAATTTTAAAGTAATTCAAAAACCTGATTATTTCTTAAACAACACCCTGATTTTTAAAAATATTTTGTTTGAAGCCGGAAATGAATTTCTAAATTTCGATAATTCTAAAATAAATTCTACAAACATCAATGTTTACAAAACTGAACTAAACGATGTTTATGAAACTTTTTTAAGAACTGATGTTGATAGAAGGAATGGTATCTACCAATACAACCCTGACATCAATGGTTCATTTGTAATTAATAATAAATTTGATAACCCGGAAATTGAAAATGATTATTCGCTTGTAAAATTTAGTTTTAAGCCTAAGTTGCTAACCAAAAAAGACAGAGTATTTATTATTGGTGAATTTAATGATTTTACTTTATCAAAAAAGTATGAACTAAAGCTTATAAACGATAGATTTATTGGGGAATTTAAATTTAAGCAAGGGTTTTACAACTATACTTATTGCTTTATTGGACCAGGTGAAGAATTAATGTTTTATTCAGGAAATTTTTGGGAAACTGAAAATAATTATACCGCGCTAGTTTTTCATAAAAAATTTACTGAAAAATATTATAAATTAATTTCAATTAGTGAGAGTTCTAGTGTTAATATTAAAAATTAAATGAACTATTTAAATTCTTATTTTAAATATATAACTTAGCCACAATGATTAATCACGTTACTAGAGGAATTAATATTTCTGTCAAAGTTTTTTTTGATGGCTCTTATTTCAAAAACTATATTTTGAACTACTCTTTTAGTTATACAATTTCTATAGTAAATCAAAGTAAAAATTCAGTCCAACTTAAATCAAGACATTGGAGGATTTTTGATTCTTTAAATAGTGATATAATAATAGATGGTAAAGGTGTGATTGGTGAAAAACCAATTATTAAGCCTGGAGATTCTCATGAATATTCATCAGGTTGCTTAATTAAATCAACTGTTGGTGCTATGAGAGGATTTTATAATATGATAGATATAAATACAGGTAAAAAATTTAGAGCATATATTCCAACTTTTAAATTAAATTCTCCACAAGCCCTCAATTAAAAATACAAATAATAATGAAAAATTCTATGTTTAAGATCCCAGAATTAAAAAATGAAGATATTAAAGATTATTTAAAAAATTCTATTGAAAGAATTGAAGTTGAAAACACCTACGATTCGATGTATAGTCAAAATATAAAAATTCCACTTTACATTGGTGAAAATGAAATATATACTGATGAAAGAAAAAATATTACCCCTCCTCATGATCATAAAATAGTAGTCGGAAGTTTTTCTGTCTGCAACAAACAACATGTAAAAGATGCAATAAACAATTCATTAAGTGTTAAAACCAAATGGACAGAAACATCATGGCAAGAAAGAGCTTCAATATTTTTAAAAGCCGCAGAACTAATAGCTGGACCATATAGATCAAAAATAAATGCTGCAACTATGATCGGTCAATCAAAAACAATTTTTCAGGCAGAAATTGATGCTGCGTGTGAACTTGTAGATTTTCTTAAACTTAATATAGTTTATATGAACGATATTTATCAAGAACAGCCTATTACTGTTGGGGAAGTTTCAAATAGATTAGAATACAGACCATTAGAAGGGTTTGTTTATGCTATCACACCTTTTAACTTTACAGCTATTGGCGGAAACTTATGTGCTAGTGCTGCTCTTATGGGTAATGTTGTTTTATGGAAACCTAGCGACCATCAAGTTTACAGTGCTAAGATAATTATGGATGTTTTTAAAGAGGCAGGTCTTCCAAAAGGAGTTATAAATCTTGTTACTGGCGATCCAGTAATGATTTCTGATATTGCATTAAAAAACCCAAATCTTTCTGGTATTCATTTTACAGGGTCAACAGATGTGTTTAAATCTCTTTGGTCAAAAGTGGGATCCAATATTAACATTTATAGAGACTATCCTAGAATTGTTGGAGAAACTGGTGGAAAAGATTTTATCTTTTCACATCCAACAGCTGATTCAAAAATAGTTTCAACAGCGATAGTTAGAGGTGGATTTGAATATCAAGGGCAAAAATGTTCAGCAGCATCAAGAGTTTATATACCTAAATCAAAATCTAAAGAAATTATTCAAAATTTAGAAAATCAAATTAGTACTATCACTATGGGTTCTCCCAGAGATTTTGAGCATTTTATGACTGCAGTAATTCACGAAAATTCTTTTGATAAAATAGTTAAGTACATTGAAACAACTAAAAATTCTAGTGACGCAGAAATTATTATTGGAGGAGATTATGATAAATCTAAGGGGTATTTTATTTCACCTACAATAATCCTAACATCTAATCCAAATTTCATAACAATGGAAAAGGAAATATTTGGACCTGTTGTAACAATTTATATCTACGAAGATAATGACTGGAAGGAAACATTATCATTAGTAGACAAAACATCAATGTATGCTTTAACAGGAGCTTTTATTTCTAATGACAGAGAAACAATTGATTATGCGTTAAAAACTTTAAGATATAGTGCTGGTAATTTTTACATCAATGATAAACCATCTGGAGCTGTTGTAGGCCAACAGCCGTTTGGCGGATCAAGAGCATCAGGAACTAATGATAAAGCAGGATCAAAACTAAACCTTTTAAGATGGGTTTCTCCTAGATTAATTAAGGAAAATTTTAATCCTCCTAGTGAATATCCTTATCCGTATATGGCATAGGTAAGTAAACTATTTTTTTAGTATCAAAAAAAGTATCGTTAAAATAGCTATTGATTTTAAAGGATTTTACATGTTTAAAACCCTTTAATTCTTTTGTTAAATCACCTCCCTTTAAATATAAAATTCCGTTTTTCATTTGATGTTTGTTTTCAAATGAAAATTTACCATCAACTATTTTAACAAAATTTGACATATTTGTAACAGCTCTACTAATAATAAAATCGTATTGCTGATTAACATTCTCTGACCTAATTTTTTCAGCTATAACATTTTTAAGACCAAGGGCATTAGCAATCGCTTGAACTACTTTAATTTTTTTTCCAATTGAGTCAGTTAGATGAAATGAAACTTCAGGAAACATAATTGCTAAAGGAATTCCTGGGAACCCTCCTCCAGTACCAACGTCAAGTATTTTAGTCTCAGGCAAAAAATTGATTACTTTGGCAATACTTAAAGAATGCAAAACATGTCTAGTATTTAATTCTGAAATATCTTTTCTAGAAATAACATTTATTTTATTATTCCAGTTTTTATACAGCATTGTCAAATCATTAAATTGTGTAATTTGATAATTTGTTAGGTCAGGAAAATTAGATTTTATGATGTTCAAAACTTTTTTTAATTTATTCAAAATTACATCAATATTTTTATCAAAAAATATATCTTTATTTTAAATAAAGATATTTATGATCAATAATGTAAATGCAATTAAATTCTCAAGAAATGATTCTAAAGAATTTTTTAAAACTTTAAATAAAAGAGTTAATAATTATTTCAAAGAAAAAAATATTACAAAAAATGGTAATTGGAAACTTTGGGTAAAAACAATTGTTATGTTTAGTTTACTCATAACTCCTTACGTTTTGATTTCCGTTTTAACAATTCCAAGCTGGCTTCAGATATTATTTTCAATTGTTATGGGCATTGGCTTAGCTGGTATTGGAATGAATGTAATGCATGATGGAAATCATGGTTCATTTTCTAATAAAAAATGGATAAATAGACTAATGGGAGGTAGTATATATTTATTAGCTGGAAACAGGTATAACTGGCAAGTTCAACATAATGTTTTACATCATACATACACTAATATTCACGGTCATGATGAAGATTTAGAAGCAGGAAGAATTATAAGATTCTCAAGGCACTCAGAATGGAGATGGTTTCATAAATTCCAACATTATTATTCTGTTTTACTATATGGATTATTGACAATAAACTGGGCAATTACCACAGATTTTCTTCAAATGAAAAGATATATGAAAAAAAAATTATCACATGGTAAATTCCCGAACCCATTTGTAAATTGGACGAAACTGATAGTATCTAAAATACTTTATTTTTTGTTCTGGATTTTTATTCCAATTTTAATTTTCAATGTAGTTTGGTGGAAGGTTTTATTATCATTTCTCATAATGCACTACACCGCAGGACTAATATTAAGTTTAGTTTTTCAATTAGCTCATATTATGGATGAGGCTGATATGCCATTACCTGATTCAAATGGGAATATAAAAAATAGCTGGGCAATTCACCAACTAAACACTACTGTTAATTTTGCTGCAAAAAGTAAATTAGTGAATTGGTTTACAGGAGGTTTAAATTATCAAGTAGAGCATCATATTTTTCCAAATATTTCTCATGTACATTATGATAAAATTGCTAAAATTGTTAAAAAAACTTCTAGCGATTTCAACCTTCCCTACAACGAGTTTAACACATTTTTTGATGCAATAAAAGCTCACTTTAAATTTCTTAAAACCATGGGTGTAAAACCTCAAAATGCTTAATTTAAATGATAAATAAACTTTCTAAAAGAATTAATAATTTACCTGTTTCTGCAACACTCGCAATGGCTGCAAAAGCAAGAGAATTAAAGGAAAATGGTATAGACATAATTGGCTTAAGCCTTGGAGAACCAGACTTTAATACGCCTGATTTTATCAAAAATGCTGCTATTAAAGCAATAGAAGATAATTATAATTCATATACCCCTGTAGATGGATATGTTGATTTGAAAAAATCTATTTGTAAAAAATTTAAAAGAGATAACGATTTAGAGTACAAACTTGACCAAATTGTTGTTTCTACAGGAGCTAAACAATCTATTGCCAATACCGTTCAAGTATTAGTAAATCCAGGTGATGATGTTTTACTTGTAGCGCCATATTGGGTAAGTTATTCTGCAATTGTTACTCTAGCTGAAGGAAATCCGATTGAAATCAGATCTGATATTTCTAGTGATTTTAAAATCACTCCAGTTCAATTAGAAAATTCAATTACTAGTAAAACTAAACTCGTAATTATAAACTCTCCAAACAATCCCAGCGGTTCTGTATATTCGGAAAAAGAATACAAAGCACTGGCTAAAGTTTTAGAAAAATACCCAGATATATTTATACTATCTGATGAAATTTATGAGCACATAAATTATGGTATTCCACATTTTAGTTTTGCAAAAATTCCATCCATGTATGAAAGAACAATTACTATTAATGGGTTAGCAAAAGCATTTGCCATGACCGGATGGAGAGTTGGTTATATTGGTGCACCAAACTGGATAGCTAAAGCATGCACAAAAATGCAAGGACAAATCACTAGTGGAACAAACTGTATTGCTCAACGTGCTTGTATAGCTGCTCTTGAAGCACCTGTTAGCGAAATTAAATACATGATAGATGAATTCAAATCAAGAAGAGAATTGATAATTAAACTTTTAAAAGACATAAAAGGATTTAAATTAAATGAGCCAAAAGGGGCTTTTTATGTATTTCCTGATATATCATCATTTTTTGGCAAAACCTTGAAAAATAAAAAAATTAATAATGCCTCTGATTTTGCTATTTATTTACTTGAAAAAGCACATGTTGCAACTGTTACAGGAGAAGCTTTTGGTTCTCCAAATAATATAAGGATATCATATGCTGCTTCAACTGAAAATATTCAAAATGCTATTCAAAGAATTAAAAATGCAGTGGAAAATCAGTGATCTCTCCAAAAATAGGGTGTAAATAATATTAATACCGTAAATAATTCCAGCCTACCTATTAACATTAAAAAAGAGCACCAATATTTTCCAAGAACAGGCAAACTTTCAAAATTACTTATGGGACCAAGAGTTCCCAAAGCAGGACCTACATTTCCAATTGATGATGCTGCACCACCAATAGCAGATTCAAAGTCAAGACCTAATAAACTCAAAACTCCAGCACCTAAAATAAATAATATCAGGTATAAAATAAAGAAAGCTAAAACATGAATAATAATTGGTTTTTCTACAACAGAATTATTATGTCTTAAATGAAAAATAGCATTTGGATGTAGAGACCTTTTGAACTCTAACATACCATTTTTTATTAAAATCAAATGTCTCAATACTTTTACTCCTCCAGATGTTGAACCAGATGAGCCTCCCATGAACATAATACCAAAAAACAACATAGTTAAAAAAGGAGTCCAAGAAATAAAATCTCCAGTTACAAAGCCAGTCGTAGTAACTAATGCTACAACTTGAAAAAGTGAATGTCTAAAACTGCTTTCAAACTTTCCTAAAACCATGGGGTGAAAGACATCAGTTTCATTTAAATCAACTGAGAAAAATAATACCGAAGTAACAATTAAAGTAAAAACTAGAATAAAAGAAAAATACCATTTAAATTCAGTGTCTTGAATAATTTTCTTGAGTTTTCCTGTAAGTCCAAAATATATAAGTATAAAATTAGTTCCTGCTAAGAACATAAATATAATAATAATGTACTGAATAAGTGGAGTATCATTCCAATACCCAATACTTTCATTTTTAGATGAAAAACCACCAGAAGCAATATTACTCATCGAACTGTTAATTGCATCAAAAAAACTCATTCCAGCAAGTTTTAATAATACAGTCTCTAGAACTGTTAATCCAATATAAATCATCCAAAGTCTTTTAGCAGTATCACTAATTCTGGGGTGTATTTTATCACCACCTATCCCAGTGCCTGGTGCTTCAGCAGAAAAAAGTTGCATACCGCCAATGCCTAATAAAGGTAAAATAGCTATGGCCAATACAATAATACCCATACCACCAAGCCAATGAGTCATGCTTCTCCAAAAAATGATACTTTTTGGTAAAGCTTCAATATCATTTAGTATTGTTGAACCTGTTGTAGTGTAACCAGACATGGTTTCAAAAAGAAGGTTGGGAAAATAAGTAATAGAATTCGTTAAATAATAAGGAAGCATTCCTGAGAAAACCATAGTGAGCCAGCCAATTGTAACAATTAGATAACCGTCACGTTTATTAATTTGTCTAATATTACTTTTTGTCAATTTCATTAATAGCCAACCTATTACAATTGTAATAATAGCTGAGGTGGTAACTTCTTTCAAAACACCATCATTTGTAATAAAACTAACAAAAGAAGAAGAAAGCATAGCTAATCCGTTGAACAACAACAAAAGACCTATGATATATAAGATTAATTTTCTATTGAGTTTAAACATAAATAGTTATAAAAATAAACTTTCCACCTTATTTAATCCCTCTGGAGTTGAACAAACTAAAACTCTATCACCAATTTTAATTTCAAAATCACCTAGTACAATTAATCCATTTCCTCCTCTGATCACACCACCAATTATTGCGTCTAAAGGAAAATTTAAATCAATAATTTTTTTGTTTAATACTTTAGATTTTTCATTTACAACAAACTCAACAATTTCGGCATCCATATTGCTTAGTTTTGCTAATTCAACAATTTCACCCTTTCTTACATATTTAAAAATATCATTAGCAGCTAAAAGTTTTTTATTAATTAATGTATCAATTCCTATTGACTGCGAAAGATTGAAATAATCCATATTTTCAACAAGAGCTATAGTTTTTTTTATATTTTTAGACTTTGCCATTAAACAAGACATAATATTTGTTTCAGAATTTCCTGTAGCAGCAATAAAAGCATCCATATTATCTAAATTTTCTTCAACTAAAAAATCAATATTTCTTCCGTCAACATTTAAAACCATAACATTATTAAGATCTTCAGCTAATTGAGTTGCTTTATCTTTATTTTTTTCAACCAACTTAACATTTAGTCCTTTTTCACTTAGATCTTTTGCCAATTTTGATCCAACTCTTCCTGCACCAAGTATCATAACATTATTAATTTCTTGCTTTACAGTGCCAATTAAATTGTATAATTCATTTAATCCTTTTTTATTGGTTATAAAATAGACTTGATCCGATTCACAAAAAATAGTATTTCCTCTCGGAATTATGGTTGTTTCACTATCTTCTCTTTTAAGGGCAATAGGCATAAAGTGAATACCCGGAAAAACAGAAGCAGCTTCCATAACTGTTTTACCAATAAAAGGGGCGTTTTTTGATAATTTGATACCCATCATTTTTAATATACCCTCTTCAAAATCATGACTAGTGGAAAATGCTGATTCATTAATTAAATGTTTGATTTCCTCATTAGCTAAATTTTCTGGAGATATCAACACATCAATTCCAATAGAATTAAAATCTATTGAATTTGAATTTTCCATAAATTCAACGTTAGAAATTCTTGCAATAGTACGTTTTGCACCTAGTTGTTTTGATAAAAAACAAGTGGTAAAATTTGTAGATTCCGAACTTGTGAGTGAAACAACTAAATCAGAATTTTCAACATCAGCTTTTTTCAGAACTGAAATTGAGGTGGAATCTCCTTCAATAGTTTTAATATCAAGTTTATTTTCAGCAAAATTAATATTTGACTCATTATTATCAATTAAGGTAATATCTTGAGATTCAAATGAAAGCAACTTTGCTAAATGATATCCAACTTCGCCTGCTCCGGCAATTATGATTTTCATAAATACAACATGGTATTACAATACAAATATACTTGATTTTAAAAAATGAAGTATATTTTTTTAATTATTATCATTCTTAAACATAATTTTCTTTACTACATTTGAGTGTAAATGAAAATATTTTCACTTTTTTTGTCTATTTTTTTCTTGTCATTAAGTATTTATTCACAAAAAAACAACGCAAAAATCAGTAACCTTCAAAATTTTGATCAAAAAAAACTTCATTTTGGATACTATGTGGGTGTAAATAACTACAATTACAAACTAGATTATATATTAAATCCAGAAAAAAAAACTCTAATTAGTGATCAGACAGGTATTAATGTAGGTTTAATTGGAGATTTAAAATTGAAAAAAAATCTTAACTTAAGATTTGAACCCGGACTGTACACAAATAAATCTGATATAGTTTTTTATGATAGACAAAATTTCACAAAAAACAGTGATACTTTAAGATCAATAAAATCCACCTATATACATTTACCACTTTTAATAAAGTATAGTGCTAAAAGATATAATAATTTAAAACCATATGTCCTAGCTGGATTATCAACATCCTTTAATCTATCCAGTAATCAGAACAGTCCTGAAGACAATAATAATGATGTGTTTAGATTAAAAACCAATACCTTTTACTATGAGTTAGGTTTTGGAATTGATTTCTATCTTCAATATTTTAAATTTTCTCCCTCTATTAGAGGAGTTTTTTCATTGAAAAACGAATTGGTTCCTGACTTAGATCCTAACAGTCCCTGGACAGGGAATATTGATAAAATGTCTGTTAGAGCAATTTTTATAAACTTTTCTTTTCATTAAACTTTCTTGAAAACTCTGATAAAACAATGCCTACTGAATTGGAGAGGTTTAAACTTTCAGGATAACTATCATGATTGAATCTTGGAATTGTTAACTTAACATCAAGCAAAACCCTAAGATCATCAGAAATACCATTTGCCTCGTTTCCAAAAACTACAATTCCTTTAGCTACACTAATTTTATTTTCATAAACAGATTCACCAGCAATAAAAGTTCCAAATTTTTTTAACGATTTTGATTTTAAAAACTTTGATAAATCTAAGTATGTGATATTAATTCTAGATAAAGAACCCATTGCGGATTGAACAACTTTTGGGTTGTAACAATCTACTGAATCTAAAGAACATACTATGTCTTTAATTCCAAACCACTCGCATGTTCTTATAATAGTTCCTAGATTACCGGGGTCGTTTATTGATTCCAAACAAACTAATAAATAATTTTCATTTAAAGGTTTTTCGTCTGGCATTTTAAAAATTGCTAAATGATCATCTGGATTAGTTAAAAAACTAATTTTTCCTAGTTCAGATTTTGATATTTGATTTACATCAATCATATTAAAATCATTAATATTGATTGAAAACAATTTATGTAAATCAAATGATGAATTAATAAATTCAGAAACTGATTTTCTCCCTTCTACAACAAACATTTTATTCAAATGACGTTGTTTTTTGTTTTTTAAACTTTTAATCAGCTTAATTTCGTTTTTGCTAAGCATTAATAATGATGTATTTTTGAATTATAATTGTAATGTGAAAAAATTTATAACAAAAATAACATTATTTGTAACTATCAGTCTTTCAATTTTTAGCTGTAGTATAACAAAAGATCTAAATCAAGGTGATTTAATTCTAAGATCAAATGAGATTTTTATAAATGGTTTACAAATTTCAGCTGACTCATTGTCTCCCCTTTTAGCTCAAAAAAAAAATACTTACTTAATTGGATTTCCTTTAGCAGGCAAACTATATCAATCATCAAAAAAAAATAGTGATTCAATATTTAATACTTGGATTAACAAGAGAGTTTACAGAGAAAAAAAACTTAATTCAGTACTTTCTAAAAAACAAGTTTCACAATTAAACAAATATTATAAAGACTTAAACAATTGGAAAAAAAAGAATGGAGAAAAATTAGAAATTATTGATTCTGTAAAAACAAAAATTTCAATTGAAAATTTAAAATCATACTATAAAAATAATGGATATTTTAATTCTAAAATATCTTCAAAAGTAATTATTAATCAAAATAATAAAAAATTTGGTAAAGTTATATACGATGTAAAGACTGGTAATCAATATATATTAGACAGTATCTCAACAAATATTGAATCGGAAATTTTAGATTCTATATATAATTTAAACATAGAAAAATCAATATTAAAATCAAATACAATTTTTAATACTAAGAAGTTTGAATTAGAAAGAAACAGAATTGATAATTTATTTAAAAATTCTGGAATTTACGATTTTCAAATAAATTCTATTTCTTTTAAAATAAATCTAGATACAACAAATTTAAATTTCAATATTCCAGTTGAAATTATTATTAAAGAAAAAGATTTAAATAAAATTTATAAAAAACATACTGTAAACAAAATTAATTTATTCATAGAAAAAGAAGAGTTAATCAATGAAACTAAAAAATTATTTAAATACGATTCTATTAATTTTTTCTCTAATTCTACTTTAGATTATAACCCTAAGGTATTATCAGATTTGATTTTGGTAAAGGAAAATGATTTTTACAATGATTCTAAAAGATCCGAAACAATAAATCAGTTAAATAATTTTGATAATTTTCAATACCCATCAATTAATTATAGTTATGTAAACGAAACGGATAAACAATTGGAGGCTAATATATTTTTAGTACCTAAAAAAAAATATTCGTTTAGATTTGGTTTAGACCTGAAACACTCAAATATTGAGGATATTGGAATAGCTTTTGAAACTTCATTAATCAATAGAAACATTTTTAAATCTGGAGAAAAATTAGAATTTACCACTAGAGGAACAGTTGGAAAATCAGCAAATACTACTATTTCAGAATACGGATTTGACTTAAGGCTAAAATTCCCAAGACTTTTTCCAACAATTAACTTGAAAAAAATTATTAAGACAGAAAACAAACCAATTACATATTTGAATATTGGAACATCAAATCAAAAAAATATTGGTCTAGATAGACAAAATTTTAAATTTGATTTGAATTATGAATGGACAGATAAAAAATCTAGAAGAAACAATTTTAGTTTAATAAATATTGAATTTGTAAATAATAAAAACATCATTAATTACTATAATATATACTCAAATTCATTTAAATCTATTAACGATATTGCCAAAGCCTATAATACTCCCTCAAATTATTTTGATATAAATAACAACTTAATTATTCCTGATGGAATTAATTCATTTATCAATGATGTTGTTTTAGAAGAGTTTTCGGTATCAAAAGATGATTTCAATAGAGTTAATTACACAAATGACAGAAAAAACAGGTTAACATCTAATAATCTAATTATAGGTTCTAGTTTTTCTTATTCAAATAAGTTAAAACAAAATATCTTTGACAACAAGTTTTCGGAATTTAAATTAAAAGTAGAGCTCTCAGGAAATATTGCTAATATTGCTAGTAATCTTTTAAATGTTTCTAAAGATGAATTTGGTAAGAACAAATTATTAGGACTAGCCTACTCTCAATTTATCAAAACTGAGATGGGTTACATTAAACATTGGTCAATTGGATTAAACTCGAAAATAGCTTTCAGATCATTTTTTGGAATAGCTATCCCTTTTGGAAACTCAAATAATATTCCTTTTTCAAAATCCTTTTTTGCAGGGGGATCAAATGATAACAGAGCATGGGAGGTTTTTAGACTTGGACCTGGAAGTAGTGAAGCTTTAAGTGAATTTAACGAAGCTAATATGAAAATAGCTATGAACATTGAATATAGATTTAAAATTCTAGGCAAATTAGATGGCGCCGTTTTCGGAGATTTTGGAAATATATGGAATGTATTTGATGATACTGATAATTCTAAAAGAACATTTGATAGTTTTAAAGATTTTGATGAAATAGCTATTGGAAGTGGATTAGGATTACGATATAACCTTGGATATTTTATTTTGAGACTAGACATGGGGCTAAAAACCTATAATCCTATACTCGAAGCCAAAGATAGATGGTTCACTGATTTTAGTTTACAAAAGGCTGTATTCAACATTGGTTTAAATTATCCTTTTTAGGATCAATAATTCTTTTTATTTTAGCGCACTAATAAAAACTCAAAATGAATAATAAAATCAAAGGTGGTGTTGCTACGGGAGACGAAGTTCAAGAAATTTTTAAACTAGCAAAAGCGAAAAAATTTGCGCTTCCTGCAGTAAATGTAATAGGATCAAATTCAATTAATGGAGTTTTAGAAACAGCATCAAAATTAAATGCTCCAGTAATTATACAGTTTTCAAACGGTGGAGCCATATTTAATGCAGGAAAGGGACTGTCAAACGAAAATCAAAATGCTGCAATTAAAGGAGCTATAGCTGGTGCAAAGCATGTTCACGAACTTTCAGAAGCGTACAATGTTCCGGTAATTTTACATACAGATCATGCAGCAAAAAAACTTTTACCTTGGATTGACGGATTACTTTTAGCAAGTGAAGAACACTTTGAGAAAACAGGTAAATCTCTATTTAGTTCACATATGATAGATCTTTCTGAAGAACCAATTGAAGAAAATATTTCTATTTGTAAAGAATATTTAAAGAGAATGAGTAAAATTGGTATGACTTTAGAAATAGAATTAGGAATTACAGGTGGTGAAGAAGATGGAGTAGATAACACTGATGTAGATGACTCAAAACTTTATACTCAACCTGAAGAAGTTGCATATGCATATGAAGAATTATCTAAAATAAGTGATAAATTTACGATTGCTGCTGCATTTGGAAATGTTCACGGAGTTTACAAGCCTGGAAACGTAAAACTTACCCCAAAAATTTTAAAAAATTCTCAAGATTATGTTTCTAAAAAGTATAATTTAGATCATAATAGTATAAATTTTGTATTTCATGGAGGATCTGGGTCATCTGTTGAAGAAATTAGAGAAGCAATAGATTACGGTGCAATCAAAATGAATATAGATACTGATATGCAATATGCATTTATGTGTGGTATCCGAGATTATTTTAACAAAAATAATGATTACTTGAAATCTCAAATAGGAAATTCTGAAGGTATTGATATTCCTAATAAAAAATATTATGATCCAAGAGCTTGGTTAAGAAAAGCAGAAGAGAGTTTTATATCAAGACTTACTCAAGCATTTGAAGATCTAAATAACGTAAATACTTTGAACTAAATTTGGTTTAGTATATTTGAAAAAACATCCTTTATATGGCTTGGTTTAAAAGAAAAACAAAAGGAATACATACTTCTACAAAAGAAAAGAAGGACACGCCTGAGGGTTTATGGCATAAAACACCTACTGGAAAAATCATTGATACTGAAGAATTAGAAAATAATTCTTTTGTCTCACCAGAAGACGGTTTTCACATAAGAATTGGTAGCCAAGAATATTTTAATATATTATTTGATGACAAGTTTAAAGAAATAGATCAAAATATTAAATCTAAAGATCCTTTAAAATTCACAGATAAAAAATCTTATAAAGAAAGAGCAAAGGAAGCAAGAAAAAAAACAGGACTGAAAGATGCTATAAAAGTTGCTGTAGGAAAATCATATGGTGAAAATGTTGTAATAGCATGTATGGATTTTAATTTTATTGGTGGATCTATGGGTTCAGTTGTTGGTGAAAAAATTAGTAGAGCTATTGACACTGCAATTAAAAAGAATCTTCCTTTGATTATAATTTCAAAATCTGGAGGAGCTAGAATGATGGAGGGAGCCATTTCTTTAATGCAAATGGCCAAAACATCTGCTAAACTAGCTCAGTTAGCTAATAATAAATTACCATATGTATCTCTATGTACAGATCCAACAACTGGTGGTACAACAGCATCTTTTGCAATGCTTGGAGATATTAATATTTCTGAGCCTGGAGCGTTAATAGCTTTTGCTGGGCCAAGAGTTGTTAAAGATACCACAGGAAAAGACTTGCCAGAGGGTTTCCAAACTTCTGAATTTTTATTAGAACATGGGTTCTTAGATTTTATAAGTTCTAGAACTGAACTCAAGAAAAAAATTAATCTTTATTTTGATTTGATCCTTAATAGACCATTAAGGTCAATTTAAAATTACATATATACCAAATTTAATCTTATATTTGCCGCGCTAATTAAAAATTAATTAGCTACATAAGAATCATTTATAACAATATTGGCATGTATTTAACAAAAGAAAACAAAAAAGAAATTTTCAAAGAACACGGAAAATCAGAATCTGATACTGGTTCGGCTGAAGGTCAAATTGCATTATTCACAAAACGAATCAATCACTTAACTGAACATCTTAAAAACAACAGAAAAGATTTTAATACAGAAAGATCTTTAGTGATGATGGTTGGTAAAAGAAAGAGTTTATTGAGTTATCTAAAGAAAAAGGATATTAATAGATATCGTGAAATAATCAAAAAATTAAACTTACGTAAATAGTTTTACATAGTTTTTCATTGGTATTCTACTTAAGACACAACACAACTTAATTAATTTAATGAAAAATATGAAAATCAAAACTTATAATGAATCCATCGATTTAGGAGATGGAAGAGTAATAACTCTGGAAACTGGTAAACTTGCTAAACAAGCACACGGTTCAGTAGTTGTTCAAATGGGAAAAGCAATGCTTTTATGTACTGTAGTTTCTAACTACGAAGCAAGCAATGTTAATTTCCTTCCTCTTACTGTAGATTACAGAGAAAAATTTGCTGCTGCAGGAAGATATCCTGGTGGTTTTTTTAAAAGAGAAGCTAGACCAAGTGATGGCGAAGTGTTAACTATGAGGTTAGTAGACAGGGTTTTACGCCCTCTATTTCCAAAAGATTATCATTCTGAGGTTCAGGTTATGATACAATTAATGTCTCATGATGAAGATGTAATGCCTGATGCTCTTGCAGGACTTGCGGCATCTGCTGCTATCCAATTAAGTGATTTCCCTTTTGAATGCGCAATATCAGAAGCTCGTGTAGCGAGAATTGATGGTAAATTTGTTATTAACCCTAGCAGAGCTCAATTAGATAATGCTGATATTGAAATGATGGTTGGTGCTTCAGCTGATTCAGTAATGATGGTTGAAGGAGAAATGGATGAGTGTAGCGAAGAAGAAATGGCGGAAGCAATCAAATTCGCACATGAATCAATAAAAATTCAAATTAAGGCACAAGAGAGATTAGCAGATGCAGTTGGGAGAAAGCAAGTAAGAGAATATGAAACTAGTAGTAAAAACGAGGAATTAGCAAAAGTTATTCACGATGCTTCATATGATAAATGTTATACTATAGCTAAAAAAGGAACTTCTAAAGCTGAACGTAGTTTAGCTTTTTCAAATTTAAAAGAGGAAATCAAATCGTCTTTTAGTGAAGAGGAGATTGAAGAGCACGGAAAACTAATTGGAGAATACTTCAACAAGTCTCAAAAAGAAGCTATTCGTGAGCTCACGTTAAGTGAAGGAGTAAGACTTGATGGAAGAAAAACTGATGAAATAAGAGATATATGGTGTGAGGTAGACTACCTACCTTCTACTCATGGATCTGCTGTTTTTAC
>Ga0115006_10000162_pt1 | contig 33756 bp, 18 predicted proteins | sample ArcOceMetagenome_3_FD_88943 | JGI IMG/M metagenome (GOLD analysis project Ga0115006, IMG submission 88943) | Marine eukaryotic phytoplankton communities from Arctic Ocean - Arctic Ocean- Svalbard ARC20M Metagenome | ecosystem: Environmental > Aquatic > Marine > Oceanic | place: Arctic Ocean...
AATGCGTGTGCGCGCGCGTGCACCCGCATGATGTATGTGTATGTGTATGTGTATGTGTATGTGTATCTGTATGTGTATGTGAATGTGCATGTGCATGTGCATGTGCATGTATATGTGTATGTATATGTGCATGCGTACACGTGTGTGCGTATATGTGCAAGTGGGAGCACAAGAGTGTGTAGATATCGCGTGTGGGTTTACAAACACGCAACCAGCCTGTAGAGAACAATACGCGACTGCTTGCAGGTGCCTCCACTCTAAACCTCAACCCTGAACCTCAACCCTAAACCTAAACCCTAAACCCTAAACCTGCTTGCAGGGCACCGTACTTGACGTGCTTGCAGACGCCCTCCTCGCGGTAGATGCACACGAAAGCCATGCCGCCGAAGAGACGCGCTGCCGGAAATGTCTCGGCGAGCTTATCCTCGATGCCGAAGCCATTCATGATGGGGAGCAGGCGCGTGTTTGCGCCCACGAGCGGCTTGATCAGAGCGGAAGCCTGCCACAAGCGTGAGGATGACTGGGCATGTCACCGGGACGCTCTCTCTCTCACACACACACCGGCTCCTGGCGCGGGGCAGGCGCAGCAAACCCTGGCGCTCCTCACCGTCGGCAGTGCATAGGATTTCAGCGCCATGACGATCCAATCGACCTCGCCAATGTCCTGCGCACTCGCCACCGCCTTGACCGACTCGAAGCGCATGTTGCCGTCCACGGACTCGACCGTCAGCCCACTCTCCTGCAGCACCGCAAGCTCCGATCGCGCCAGGAAAGTGACGTCATGGCCTGCCTCGAGCAGCCGCGCGCCGTAGTACAGCCCGACTGCGCCGGCCCCGACCACGGCAATCTTCTTGCTGTCGGGCCGCGCCGCGCTGCTCACTGTCGCGAGGCATGGCACACTTCGCCGTCGTGGTGCCCGGGGTGCGGCGCGGCCGCAGGCCCCGGCGCGGGCGGCGTGGCAAAAACTGGCTCCCGTCTGGTACCCCTCCACGCAGACGACGAGCATCGGCACGCATAGCAGCGCTAGCGCAGAAGCCCGCATCGTTGATGGCGATACCAGAGTTCGTGCACTCCTAGCTAGCTACGCCCCACGCGACCAGCTCATGGCGGCACAGCGCCTCCCGTTCATGCTGGTGGGTCTAGATATGGTTTCAGTGCGTACGCACATGCCTGTACGAGGCGGCCTCGGCTTTCTTCCTATGCCTTCCACCGCGCTTCTGCCCGCGTTACGCACATGCCTGTGCGAGGCGGCCTGCCTGCGTACACTCACCGGCGGGCAGCGCATGACGTTGCGCGCGTGCAAAAATGCAGGCTGCGGCCGGCGGAGCGCTCTCCGCGTCGTACGTCTGGCTGCCGTCGCTCGAACAGGCCAAAGAGTTGCAGCCCCAATTGGACGAGCGGCAGAAGCAGCTGGACGACCTCCGGGATGCGAGACTCAGAGGCTGCCTCACCGAGACCGAGTACAAGGCCCAGAGTAAATGTCTCTGCCCCGCTTTGTGCACCCTTCTTGGCATGCCCAGCTGCCAGGCGGACAGACTAGTCTGCTCCTGCCCTTCTGCATGGGCACCTCCCCTTGACCCTTGGAGACGGCGTGCCGTGCGCAGTCGTGGTCGAGACGTACTCGGACATCGCCAGCATTCCCCCACGATGACCTCGGCGCGCACCGCACGCGCAGCCCCGCCCGCGCTCGTTGTCACAGTGACGGGGTTGGCAAAGGGAGACACGCGCGAGGATTGTAAACACGCACGCACACGCATGCATGCACACATTAAACGCGGATACCGGTCAACGTGTGCACGTATGTACGGACGCACAGATGCACACACACACACACACACACACACACACACACACACACACACATGTCTGTGCATTAAACGATCACTCAGCAGGCAGACACGCGCACGTGCGTGCTGCCATCATTGTCTTCCAAGATCAATTATTCCTTCATGTGCACCCGCGTCGGGGCTTATTTATTCATCTCCTCCTCCGCGGATGCCTCTCCTCGCACCACGCCCCTCCTGCTGGCCTGCTATCTTCTGGGCTCTCTCGTCTTGGCCCACTCCCTCTGCCTTTCCTCCTTCTCCTCCCTTTCCCGCTGAATCCTCTGTTCCCACACACTCTTGCCCTTTTTTACAAGGGGCCCCTTCTTCGCTTCTGTGTCCCCGCCCCCGCTCGCCGCCGAGCCACCGCGTTGCGCGGCGGCCAACTTGCGCTCTGCCTCATCAAGCTTTCGCTCTGCGTCCTCAGCGCGCTGCGACACAGCACGGCAATGAGGAGGCAAAAGGGGCGGGCGAGTGAGCGGAAGAGGGGGAAGCGCGGGAGGGACGGAGCGTAAGAGTCATACAACCTTGATTGCACTCCAACGCAAACACACACAGTTCAAAGTATGTCTACCCATCATGTGTGCGTGCATATACCTGGGTGCAATCCCAGAGCGCCGGGGCGTTGGTATGGTCAGAAGCAGCGTCTTGCGATATCTCATGCTGACAGGGAAAAGACAGACAGGTGCGGTAGATGGGTGCATTTCAAGCGGGGAGGAACGGGTACGTTACAGGGTTTCTGGATCGAATATGCAGAGGACAGAACGATAGAAGACGCAGTGAGACCGCCACTCCACAACAGGCAACGGTCCAAACCTACCTCTGCCAGGCCAACGCCCTCACTAGGTCCACCACCCGTGCTGTCGGAGGCGGAGTGACGTTTAGATGGCGCCATCGAGGGCAAATCGTTGCCTGCACGTCCCTGCTGCTTGGGTTTTTTTCCCGCCAGCTTAGTTTCGACATTGTTTGACACATTTTCAGCAGATCCCATCATGATTGGTTTGCCGCGCAAAAAGGAGGTGGATTCATCCTCTTCCTCATATTGGTCGCCATGGCCAATGAGGAAGTGTTTCAGAGCAAGCGCCGATGCCTCATCACCCTCCTCGGCTGTCAACGCCGCTGCCGCTGCCGATGCCGCTGCCGCTGTCGTCGACGAGTTCCGCGGCGGGTTTTGACGCGTCAGACTCCTAACCGTAGCGTTTGCTGCGACACCAGATCCGCCCTTGAGGGAGCCGTCAAGTGCGCCAATGTCATTCTCTTCAGGCCCCGAAAGCGATGCTGCAGCTTCGTGAGCAGAGGCAGCTACTTCCTTGTCCTGTGGCCTCATGCAGTGTGAGTACAGGCATCATGACACATTCTCAATGGGCGATCTACAACTTGGTACTCACTTTCACGTCTTGCTCGGCAAGGTGCGTACTGATTTGCTGGCTGCGCAATTGGTCTTGGATCAAAATTCTCTTGTGACCTGGCGTATCATACCCAGATTTGAGAACTGGCATGAGGATGACAAAGGACACAGGCCCACTTACTTTTTTCTCACACTCACTATTTCGCGGTGTGAGCTTCAGCGAGATGACAGGCGGGGCCGTCGCACGTGGACTTGCGTCCACTTGCTCCTCAATCACTCCAGTTGCCCACACGATACTGCCTTGAGGGGTGGTCACTGGAAATCGTGTGAGATCACGACCACTTGCAGGAAGCTTAATCCTCTGAGGTACTGGCGGCGGCGGAGGGGAGGGCTGCTGTAGCAGCCGCAAGAAAGGTGATGAGTCTTTCTGTCTCGCATTGTGATTCATTCGTTCTGATATTTGATCCGAGAGACGTAAACTTCTCTAGAAGCTAATCCCTCTTCGTCCACCCTTATATGTTTACATCTCCCCCTGAGACAGAAATTTTAACTGACCTGCCGTGGTGATTCCTGGCGTGGTGCTGGCAGCAAGGGAGGCGCTGAGAGATCGGTGCTTGCAAGCGACAAGACCGGCTGGCGAGGTGTTGCTGATCGAGATGGGGCCTGGAACATGGCATACGTGAGCTTAGAGTCGGTACATTTGACACGGCAGAAGCTAAAAAGAGAAGGTAAAGAGATGCCTGATCGGGTGGAGCAGGATCGCCGAGAGCTTGGGTGACAGGCGGTACCGAAATAGAGCGTCTTCCACAAGCTGGGCAGAAGAGAGCGGCAAATGGCAGTCTCGCACCACACTGCACGCACCAATTGGCTACTGCGCCATTCAGTGCCTCATCCTTGGGCCAACTGCGCATGTCCAAAAGCCCGGGTCAAGATTTGATGATACAACACTTTTGCTGACTACCCTCCTCCAACAAAATGATCGATTACCTGATACCAGCTGCGATTGCGGCTGCCTGTTGTGCCTCCTCTGCTGCGGTTACAGCTGCTGCCGCCGCACTTCTTTTCATGCCATTGATGTCTATGGATCGTGAGGTGGGCTGTGCCTGACCTGTTTCTGCGATCACCTTTTGTAGTCAGGCGCTCTGGGTGAGAGCAGGCAGGATATTTTACCGCAATGATCGATCTGCTGAGCTACCTGCAGGGGTCGATGGTGGAGAACGCGAAGGAGAGCGACTCGAAAACGAAGTCTGCGGCAGCTCTTCCTTTTCTTGAACTTTGATGGGCTTGCCGCCTGGTTTAATCTTCCACATGTCTCGCCGAACACGACGTTTTTTCTGATGTGAAGAGAGATGGTCGTACACAGATTGTCTCTCAGTGAGTTTGTAAGAACGCTTCTGCAGGTGCTGTGAGTGTATGTGTGTCCATTATCAAGAGCAACAACCTGCGGTGACGTACTCCTTGCGTTGGGAATGACTGGTGCTGTAGGCGTTGTCTGCATCTTGGCATTTCCTTCTTGCTCATACGCGGGCCGACGCACCTCTGAACCTGGCCCCTTTTGGTCCCGTTCTGGATTCTGCAGCGCGGGAGGTTCACGAGAGCGTGGCGAGCTTGCGCTATCTGCCCATGTGTCAGGGATCTCCGGATCATTGGCAGGCCGGAAGAAGCCAGCATTTGCGCTAAGACCCACGAACTCGTTCACAGATGCGTGCGCTGACAACACTCGCGGCCGTTGTATTGAGCTTGACAGCGACACGGATTCTCCAAAAACACTCCGGTCAAGAGCATCCTTGAGATCCAAAGGCGAGTCACGAATGCGTTTTGGAAATTTTTGTGGCGAGGGAGTGCTGCTTTCTTTGCTCAGCTCGGAGTAACCGGTCTGAGAGGATGGAGACCGCAGGCTTGCCACAGCTCGCTGCGTAGAACGCAGAAAACGTGCAATGCTACCCGCCATCGCACTGTCGTGTCCACTCATCCACCAGCCCCGTTCTTCGGGTGATACAGGGTCCATCCGATTTTCACGTGTCACAACCGAGGATGTAAGGGCGGGCGCAACAATCCCCTGTAGCCCAAGGGGAATATCCAAGTTGTCACACCTCGTGCTGACATGGATCTAAACGCACCGAGCAGCAAAAGCAGACTTTGTCTTACCAAACTTACCGATGGCGTAGGATTTGGCTGCACCGCATCTGCAGCACTCGCAGTGATGCGCCACGAGTTACGAGTGCTATTGCTCGGCATTCCTAAACGCTTCTGTCTCTCTTCTCGGGGCACCACGTCACTAGCCCTTGCTTCTCTTTCTGGATGCAGTATGTCTCTCGGCGTGTTCGACGCGGATTCTCCGGTTTCCACGTCAAATGTGAAATCCTTGGCGACACCGGTTTTGATTCCAGACGAAGGACCAAGTGGCAACTTGTCAAAGAGATTTCGCGCCACCCTGGAACTCCCAGCTAACCATGAGAGGCCGGTGGACTTTTCGCTGTTGGCCAGTTGCATGTCCTTTTCTGAGCTTGCAAGCAGGCGGCGCTCAGCAGCTTCTGAGGCCGGAAGATATGCTGTTTCATCAGCAGCCCATGCTGTCAGGTCGCCACCAAGAGTAGAATTGACGGATACAGGTGAGATGGGCGAAGCTGTCAAGGCCTCGGCCTCGTGGTAGGTGACACGGCAAACTTTTATCGCGTGCCGTGTGATGTTGCCATTCATGAGACGTGACTCTTTGACGTGCAACTGAGTCTGCAAATCATCAAGCAGATCGGAGAAAGTTCGGTCGTCTGGAACGAAGCCTTTTTCGAGCCGTATTTCAGCCACAATAGAGCCCCCTCGCAACGGCCCCACCCAAATCTTATGCGGATCCCCGCCAATGGCATACGCAATATCTCGCTGTATGCTTGCTCTGATGCTCTGTTCACGGCCAACAGAGTCCTTGAAGTCCAGAGCTAACGTAATCTGAATTTCATCATACATGCCCTCGTCTTGCTTTGGCTTCAGTAATTCTGAAAGCCCTTTCTGACCATCTGTTAAGATGCACGTGTTGACTCCGTTGAGAGTGCTGGGCGGATTTTGGCGTTTCGGGGGTTCAGGCGTCAAAGCACGCTCTTTGGCGATATAGTTTAGAGCTACTGACTTGATTGAAGCCACTCGTTCATCTACGTACTTTTCGGCATCCTGTAGGACCTGGCGAGGGAGATGACAGGACAAGAGGACACCAAAAACAAACAATGCGACATCTACGTAAGTTTTTCTCAGTTCAGGTCTCTTACTACCACGTGTCTCTCTACCCGGAAACGTGCCAAGAAACGGGCATTCTGCAAAACTTGCGCATATATTGTACAAGTCTCACTGTACACACTGCACACAATTTGCAGACACGAATGATAAATCAACGATAGCAAATTTCTTCCACTTTTGAAACTTACAGAAAGCATGTGCAAAATTGTGTCTCTCTGCTCGCCCACAGGCAATGGATTCTTGAACGAAAGCTCCAACGGACTTCCTGCTTGCACCCAGCAGCACGTGAGTGGGCTGCAAGAACACCGATCTGAACACGCAAAAATCTCATACCTGTTTCCAATGGCCCGTATGGCGAGGCTCCAAGAGATGTTTGCAATGTCATCGAATTGGAACCCTTTTGCGCAGGGGGATTGGTTCGAGGAGGCGGAGAACGGTCTGAAGAGGATGCCGAAGGTTCCGGGGGCAGAATATCTTTGACCACCATCGATCCAAGTTTACGGTCGTATTCGCTTGATAATGTCGTGAGCCCAACGTCCTGCAAGATATTCCGAACAAGAACAAGATCAAGATATCAGATTAAAAATGTCAGAAGCATAAAAAGTTGGGGAAGCCGAGCACAACAAAAGATATTTGTTTTTTTGAGATCACCATTGACTCGGCGTGCTTTTCTAGACAGGCTTCCTGCCATGCAACTGCTGGCTCCCACCCGGGTCTCAACTTTACGCTCTCAATCGCGTTGCGCAGAGCCTGCAGCGATTGAGATTAGCTGCGCGTGTAAATACAACATGTTTGAATTGAGGCATGCAGCATGTACATTTAAATTTTCTTGACATTATCAAAACCTGATCCCACAAGCCAAGTTGTCCACATGCGATGCTTCTATTGAAGAACAAAGCAGATCTGAGAAGATCGCCGTTTGCCATAGTCAGGCCTTTGTCGTAGTATTCGATAGAACTCTCAATGTGGTCGCTCTTTTGTAAATCGTTGGCGAGCGCAAGATAATCTATGGCCTCTTGTGACTCCTGCGCACCACGTGCTTGTGAGTGTACTTGATGATCATCGGGTACAGATGATTTTCTGAGCGTAATTTGGCTTGGCGCCGATAGTGGTTTGCGGGATTTTGGTCGCTCTTGCACCTGATCTCGTTTGTTCTGCGTCTCACGTGTGTCACTTGTGGGCAATAGCTCCACGGCTGAGGTTTCGGGACCTGATGTACCGTTTGACGTCAACTTATTGAGCTCCCACCCGCAGCCTGCACACAACAATTGTCCCTGGGCTAGCCGGCATCCACAAGCCGGGCACTGCATTATCTCCTCCATCTTGGTTCGGGACGAGGCCTGCGAGGATTGAACTCCTTGGAAAAGAAATGGTGCTTGAAATTTGAAGTGTGGCGAACGATTTGAATCATCTGGAAGTTCGCTCTCCCCTTGTGTTAGGGCTACAGGAAGCAATGATGAGGGTTCATCTTCGCGCGCAGATGGCTCCCGCGATTTGTCGACCTCACTGATTCTGGTCCCTGCCTCTTTTACTGAGCTTTCGTCCTTTTTTTCCTTCTCAAAGTGTCCAATCTGTCGTAGTGAGGCCAACAAATCGCCGAGCACGCCTCCACCCTCACCTTCAGCATCACCCTGATCCGATACTTTCTCCCCCTGACCACCATTATCGCCGTCTGCATGTTCCCTATCATGTCCGTGATCAAACTCGTTGTCGTTGACCGGAGTTTCCCTTACCGAAGAACCCTTCCCCGAAGATCCTTCCTCAGGGATAATTTCAAGCTGTCCTTCGCATGGAGAATTAGGAAACGAAGGAGTGCATTGCTCGAGCGGATCGATCAGACTGCACAAATCCATTGTCATCTGCGTTAACATTGTTTGCATGTGGGAGCACATCTGACGCACAGCACTACGATTTGTGGTTAGTAAGACTATGGCCTGAGTTTCACACTTGACCTAGATTCGGATCGGATGCTCTCCTTGTTTGTTGTCTTGGAAGACAGGCTTCCTGGAGGATTGATCAGGGGCACTGAGTCCAGGTTGAGCCTGAGACATTCGTTGATGTCATGAGGCAACGAAAATGATAAATAATGCCACTGAGTGCGCTGGATGAACGTCTATGCCCGGCAGCACAGTGCTCAACTAATTCTCACATTATGGGAAGGTGAAGCAACATTTGCAGGACACTTCGCACCTGTAAATTTCGAAGTCCTCTGCTGGAATGAGCTCAGGTACAAAGATTGCAACAGGCTGTTGATGTGCACCAGGTACTGCAGAAGGCGAAAGGGTTTCTTGCCCCCCCCTAGGTTCTTTGATGACGTGTGTTTCCCGCTGTTCATCTGCACTGCCTTCTTCTGCGACCGGCGCATTGCCTTGTGATTTCAGCTCCGCTTTGGAGGATTGTGCGGCTTCGAACTTGCCTGCTCCTCGAAGAGAGGACTGCCCGCAAAAAAGCAAATCAGAAGTGGAACAAGATGGACTAGAATGTGCTTATCGGTCGGGTACGAACCAGAATGTCCGTCAGATCCTCTTCCGCGGAAACTTCTTGGGTTGGTGAGGGCACCGAAGGGCTTCTGTCACTTTCGTAGAACGGTGAGTTTGGGTTGTTTTTGCGATATTCGCGAGGTGAAGTCAAAGCACTATCCCAGCCTTCGTCCAGCGGATCTTCTCTTGACAGCCGCAACAATAGCTCAAGGTGTACAAGCGCTGAGAGCAAAATATAAAGGGAGAGGGACCGAGATCGAAGAGAGACAAACGGTAGCAAAATCAGATCTAATCAACCGGGAGCAGGCAAACGGGAAGGACGACTGTTGCGATTGGATTCGGGCAGGGACCGTGGCACTTGAAGATGGCAATCCACGCAGCAGCACCGAAAGCCGACAGCGGGAGCAGCAGGGCCAACCAAAATCCCACTGGCCGACAGAATAATCAGGATGCATTCAAGCGCGGTGCCCGTGTTGACTAGTGCTGAACGTTCGCACGTGCAGCAGTTCACAAGGCAAGAATGGACCCATGGAACTTTGTGGGGGGCAACGCTTCGTGCCTGATGCAATGCACGGACCTGTGAAAGCACTCTCGCCAGCCACGTTCATCGGCAGGGGCAGCCCAGCGCTATACGCTCGAGGTTGAGAGCGCACGACCGCCCTCGGCAAGCCCCTCGCGAGCAAGGCCGATGCCAGCCGCCCATCGACGACGATCTCCCCTATCGTGCGCGCACAGTCGTCCGCCGCTTGAGCATCTTGCACGAGCACTTCGAACGTCACATCTGTCCGCTTGTCTGCTGAGTCCACATGCACGGACAGGATGGAGCAAGCCGAAGTTTGAAGCCCGGCGGCCTCAGCGAGACTCAGGACAAAGTCGTACTCTTGCCCCGCGTCCAGTCCGCGTATGCCCGCAACATTACCGCCCGCGCCTATTGCGTGCAAGAACGCCGAACGAAGCAGCTCAATCACGGCCCGGCGCGTGTCCACGCACTTTGCATGCGCGCAGGCGGCAGGACGCATCCTTGCTCGCGGCCGGCGGGAGAGGGAGGCGACCACCCAGGAGCAGAACGGGAGACACGGGTGGGAGGGGGGGCAAGCAGGGGGGGCGAGAGAGGAGGGAAGAGTGAAAGCACAACGTCGGCCAGAGTGCGCTGCCGAACCTGGAGGCTCGACGGGCCCGCCGAGGGACAACGTGCCCCGAACGCTGTGCGCTGGGGCTCGCCGGAGCCGGGGCGCGGTGCGCGTCGGCGCACGGGCACTGGCGCGGGAGCCGCCCGACGGGGTCTCCGCGGCCTTCACCACCTGTATCCTACTGGCGGCGCTGTGCGCCCCTGCACGCGCGTGGGGGGAGCACGCGGGGAGGGCGCTGAGCAGCAGGAGCGCCCCGAACAGAGCAAAACGGCCAGCCATCGAAGGTGAGGACACCCAGATCAGCGCACTTGCGGCATCTCCCCGCGACGAGCGCGCGCGCTCCCGGATGCGTCAGAAACGGCATCCTCGTCGCGGCCGCGGTCGGGCGCCGCCCCGCCGCGCCGGCCGCCCTGCCCCCGGCCTGACATGGCCTCGAGCCGGTTTGCGGGCTGCGACACACCGGGTTTGAAGTGTGCACGAACTGCTTCCGCACAGTGCAGGAGAGCCCGCACTTTTCCCGGTCTTCTCTTGTACGAGTGGCAGGACGAAGATAAAATTCAAATTTGTACTTGAATTTGAACCGGGAAACAATGTGCACTTTTGTGCATCTCATGATGCAAATCCCATGCGCTGACTCGCATCTTTGTGCGGGCTAATTACCCGTCGGGGACCGGCACCCGTCGGTCGGCCGACCGACGGGGCATGCGGGGGCGCCGCTGAGCGGGGTGGGCGCAGAGCGGGCGGCAGCAGCCGGCGCGGCGTGACGATGGGCGGCGCAGTCGCGAGGCCCAAGTACATGGGCCAGTTGCGCGACGGGCTGCGGCATGGCCAGGTTGGCGGGGGTGGCAGGCGTGCGTTCGCAGCTGCGCAGGCGCACCGCGTGCCGCCGCGCGCGTCCGCCAGCGCGCGCTCTGCCTCACACGCCGCGCGCCGGCCGTGCCGCAGGGACGCATGGTGTGGAAGGACGGCCGCAAGTACGACGGCGACTTTGTCAATGGCAACCGGTGCGCGCACACGCACCCAGCGCCCGCGTGCCCCTGCCCTAGACGCGGCGCGCGCGCACGCCCGCCGCCCCCCCCCTCGCGCTCTCGGATGGGCGGGCAGGCGTTGGCGTCTGAGCCCTTGATTCCGATTTCCGCCCCCCCTCCGCTGTCCAGAGAGGGCGTGGGCAAAATGGAGCTGGCCAACGGCGACAGGTACGTCGGCGAGTGGCGGAACGACCAGATGCACGGCAAGGGCAGGTACATTTCCGAGGACGGCGAATATGACGGCTACTGGGCCGCAGGCCTACGGGAGGGCCAGGTGCTTCCACGTGGCGCACACATACGGCCGAGCACGCGACTTGTGGAGCGGCCGCCCGTGCTCGCGCACGCACGCGCCTCCGGGTTTGCACAGTCTCACCGCGTTGTCACCGTCCTGTTCTCGTGCTCTTCCCCTGTGCAGGGCACGCTCACGCTCAAGGCCGGAACCGTGTACACCGGCGGGTTTTCGAGGCATCAGTACCACGGGCGCGGGCTTCTCAAGCTGCAGAACGGAACGTACTATGACGGCGAGTTTGTCCGCGGGCAGATGCAAGGACAGGGTTTTCGCACGTATCCCGATGGCAGCATCTATGAGGGCACCTTCCACCAAGGCACCTGCCATGGCAAGGGCCGGTGGTTCAGCACGACCCGCAACGGTTGGCTCTTTGACGGCCTGTTCACTTACGGGAGGCCGGTGGACGGCGAGATGACGCTGTCCGACGGCCAGGTGTGGCACCATGTCTACCCGGCGTCTGGCACAGATATCAAGGGCTTTGACGGGCAGCAACTGGACCCCACGGTGAGGAGACGTGTCGGCAAGTTTGGCCAGGGCTGGGATGGCCAACGCGACTTCACCGGAAACATGATTTGGACGTGGGACGACGGGCGCGAGTTCCGCGGGCAATTTGAAAACGGTGCGCCTGTGCGCGGCCGTCTGTTCGACTTGGACCAGAGCTGGTATGATGTCCAATATAACGAAGGCATCCGCATTTCGGACGAGTCCCTGGTGCCGAGCTTCAAGAAACTTGCGCCCGAGGAAGTCGAAAAGGACTTGCGCTTTTCCCAGAACCTGGAGGAAATCCACAAAAGACTCGAGTCTGAAGAGCAGGCATACGAGCAGATGCTGCAGGCAATAGAGCAAGAATTGGAGGCCCGGGTGCTAGCAGAAACGAAGCTCTGGGTCCCGCCTTCTCCTCCGACGCCGCCCGAGGTGGACCGTGGTGAATTTGAGGTCGCCTCCTCTGCGAAAAACATTTCGATCACATTTAAACTGAACCTCTCCTTCAACGTGACGGGCACGGCCGACAGTCCAGATCGGGCAGCATTCATGGCCGAGTTCATTCAGGATCTGGTGAATGCCACGGGGACACACGAGCGCTTGTTTCGCATCACCAAGTTGGCGGAAGGGAGCGTAATCATCAGCGTGGAAATTATACCCGACAGCTATGGTGAGTTCAAGGAGCGCACGCCGGCAGAGATCGCATTGTTTCTGCACGAGCAATCAAAGAAGCCTCTCTCCAAATTCATGCGTGGAAAATGGACGAAAAAGTTGGTTGATTTCGATCTCCCAGAGTCCGTCTTTCAAGTGCTAAAGGAAGAGGAGATTGCGCGGAGACCCAAAACGGTAGTTCAGCAGGTCGTGAAGGAGGAGCCGCCTCCGCCTCCAGCGCGTTGGTCTCCGGCCTTGGAAAATCTCTCGTGGCATCCTGATGTGCTGGGCGTTGGATTTCACATTGGGCGAGTTGATCTGCGCGCAGCTGCGCAGTACAAGTCACAGTTAAAAGCAATCCACGAGTACAACATGGAACAGTTGGCGAAACAGCCCAAACCACCGCCACGGGTACCAACTCCCGAGCCCGATTACCTATCAGGTACTGAGTTGGTCCAACAGATTCGTGAGTTTGTGGCATTTTTATACGCTGGGTCAACGATGGTAGACAAGACGATTTCAGACGATGAAAGATATGCAACTCACCCAACTAGTGCTGCTACTGGGATGCATCCCAAAACAGCACAGTCGAGTAGAACAAACAAGTCTTCTCACAGCAATCAGGGTGTAGTGCGAGAACGGCGAGATCAGCGCCGCGCTGCCAAGGGCTTGCTGGAACTGCTCGGCGGGAATCCTGAAGGGTGTTTCGACAGCAAGGATGGCTGGTATGTGGAGCCCTTTTTCAACAAGAAGCTCGCCCAGGCGACATCGACTTCGGAGCTGCTCTGGGCGCACGGGGGAATCAAGGCCTTGGTCTATGTTTTGCGGGGCGCCTACCCGGACCATGAGTTCACAGAGGATCTGTCCAAAGCTCGTAACGAGAAGGAGCGCGAGGAAATCGTAAAAAGTTCAGTGGTCAAAGGCAACGTGGATATCCGAGAGCTGGCGTCAGAATGTGTCGCCCGAGCTTGTGCACTCAATCCGGCTAATCGTATGCGCCTCCGTATGAAAATCGCAGCCAATCGCCCAGAGGGTGATGGTGTATTGGCGCTTGTGGAGTTGCTTTCGCGTGGCCCTGATGGTTCGCGAGAGCGGGCAGCTGCTGCACTGGCAGTCGTCTGCAAGGGTGATCTCCAAAACAAACAAGATGTCGCGCTCGAAGGTGGAATCGAAGCTCTGCTGGAGCTTTTCGCTGAGCACAGTCCGGCTGCTCTGAAGCTCGTTGAAGTAAATAGATTGTATGATATGGCTGAAAGTCGAAAGTTCCGTGCATCAGCGGCTGCCAACCAACAGATGCGGGTGACGTTGATGGAAGAGGCCCAGAAAGAGATGGATGTTCTTGGCGACTTGCGCAGAGTTCTTCAGCATCGCATGGTGAAGAACAAAGAGGCTGCGATCGAAGCGCTGTACACAGTGACAACGGATTGTCATTCTGCGTGCGAAAATATGTTGCTTGATGGTGGTCTCAAGGTGATGAAGGAGACAATCAAAGAACGGATGCAGACTGACCACACTTCACGTGAAGGCATCGTGGAGATTGAGTCAGCAACAGGCATTATCGAAAATGTATGTCGATCGTTTTTCCAGCCGGGAGTCTTGAAGGAACCATCCTCGATCCCTCAAAATTCAATCGGTAGCTCCTCTGTTGCTGCTGCTGTGCGAGACATGCAAGAACAAATCATATCAAGCGACCAGCTGCAGACACTGCGAAATGAGGTTGATAAGAACGATCTCCTGGGATTGTTGTTGGGTCTCCTGCGGCCAGAAATCGATCTTCGAATCCAGGCACGAGCTGCTGCCGCATTGTGGGCAATAGTAGATAGCGACAACAGCCGGTATACCGCACAAATTCTTGCAAGTGGTAGCTTGCCGATCATCATGAAGATTCTTTACTACGGTGAGCAAGATGAAATGGAAGCCCGTGAGCAATTCGTCGGTCTGCTGTCCAGCATGTTAAAGGGGAATGAGGAATGCGCCGTAGCTGCCAAGAGCCTTGGTGCGGTGGCACGGCTGATGCATCTCATGAATTTGGGTGATGACGGTCTCGGTGCATTCAGCACACAGGAGTTGGCCGCGAGCGGGCTTGTGGAAATGCTGGAAACTTCCGAAGACTGCCGCACAGAGGCACGCCGCTCCGGCATTAGAACAATGATTAAAGCACTCACGGAATCCCCGCTGCTGAACTCGCCCAACGACCTTGAACGACATCAAGCACAATCGTCAAAGGCCACGGCTCAGAAACTGCTCAGACTCGTCAATCTACCGCCACGCAGGGGCGAGCGAGGGTAAGTGTGAAATGCCACATAGCGTGCACATATATAGAAGGACATTTAGACAGGCCTTGCGCCCTGAAGGGCAGAGTGCTAGTGCTAGTCACCGCAGCGTGTGTTTTCGGTTACAGAGTTCTTGCATTCATTTCATCTTCCATTGCTTCCTCATTTGCGATTCGATCGTTCACATCATTATGAGCTGCGTGTCATCACACTCATTTGATCCCGTCGTATGAACAGGAAACAAAAGATTGATAAGTCGTGGGGAATTGCGCCAGCCATCTTGATCCAGTGCAACTTTCGAATGCATTTCTCACGGCGCAAGATGAACCAGCTAAGGGGTATGCCGATTACTCTGCGCCAATCGCTCTTACGTATCGAAAATGCCGTGAGCAATCAGGCTGCTTTCACTACATTTTGTGCACTTGAAACAGAAGAAGGGGATGGCGGACACTTGGGTGATCGTGCACTGACCATGGATATACATGAATGGGTGGAGGTCCTAAAGCACCTAGAAATTCTCCACTTGCATGCCGAGGATAAGCACAAAGTATCGAAGACACAGGCGATTGCTGCGTTCAAGAGCATCAATGCTGATGCGCAACAAACGATCAATGGACGCAAACTGCCGATGCCGCAAGAACTTGACTATGACCGGTATCAGAAGTGTCTGAAGCGCATTTTCAAAATGCTCAAAAGCGAAGCCGAGGCCGTGGGCGACGTTGAAGAGGAAGAGGATCGCTCTATCTCCCCTATGGCTACTGCTAGTGTAAGTCTGCTCATTGTGGCGTTTTGCATTGTTCTTGCACATCCTTCAAGCGTGCTCTGACTGTGCGCCATGAAATAGGCTCGAAAGGCCGGCACACGGGCTCCACCTCCGGGCATCATGTTCAAACGCACGCAGTCCACGGTTATGAAGAGAGTGCGAGGGCCTCTGGTCGGCAACAAATCAGTGCTCAATTTCCTCACAGCCGGTCCTGAAGGAGGTATGATGTGATTTTTTGGTTTGTTTTTTGGCCGCATCGATATTGCGACTTCTAAGCTGTTTTTCTCTAATCTTGTTCTCTGTGGGGTTGGCAGTTCTTGGTGAGAGCTTCGCTGGCTCGCCTTATTCGCCACAGCCTGCTGACTCGTCAGCATTTACTTCGTGACTAAAGCCATCGGTTAAGTCAACAGCCGTGCACGGTGTGTTTGCGGTGCGACTTGCGGATTGTAGCGCCATTCACTAAACACAAAGAAGAGAATGGCCCAACATGAGTTCAATACATGGAGGGGTGCGCGCGCGTGTGCGCGCGCCAAAGAGAGAGAGAGAGAGATTATTAGGAACCCTAGAGACCTCTGGCTAATGAATCGAGGCTTGTGTTTCAAGATTTAATGAAGAATGAAAAAGATGTACAGGTAAAAAATTTGGCAACGTGTGGATGCAAGCCAAAGCATATACATAGAATATGACATTTGTTCGCCCAGTACCCAAACCCTTCAATAAGGTAGTGCTGAGCACTCCTCGGAGAGCGAGGAGACGAGACATAGGCGTCCATCGCCATGCGGATGTAACATATCAGCCACCAGCGGGTGTTTCGATATGACGTCGATACGGGATGGATTCATCGCCAGCGTCTGCCGAAGAGATCCCTTAACCTCCCGCACCAGCGCCGGAACAGTCTGGCTGCCATCCAGAGGCCCAACAATCTGTCCGACCTTGACCGTCGTTTCCCCCAGAGGCTGGCGCTCAGACTCTTGAATCACGCAGCGATGCTGAAAGAGCTCGGTCACTTCTTCCGCCTGCACATCAAACGGCGTTGGGTCAAAACCCTGAAAACGGGAGGCAGACACTTCAGTACGCAAACAAAGCGACAACTTGTACCTCAGTCTGATAGTGCACGTGGCCATCCACAACGTGGAGAGGAGGGTCGCACGTCCACAGGCGTCCGTGGCGCACCTTGTGCTGGATTGAAATATCTGCTACACGATGCACTTCGGGATTGAGGCTGAAGAGCGCCTGCCATGACGTGCCTGCGAGTTTGGCACGCCAATGTCAGAGTGCAGCAATACCACGCGTGCACCTAAACTCTACACATCAAAGCACAGCGAAGCGCGATAAACGACGCGATGTTACCGTGGGTATTCGCGATTGACTGCAAGCTGTCGCCTTGGCGCACGTAGTGCTCGCAGAAGAGTACCAGAACTCGGAATCGTCTTTCCTCAATAAATTCTCCATCTGTTGCAACCCAAAAGTCAGCATCATGACACATAAGTTTTCACAGACCATCAATATGACTCTATGCACTCGCTCAAGCAAAAATGCTCCTTTGCCAGTCCCACCTGCGAAGAGGCCAAGGGACACGGTGTAGGACCCAGGAAGCATCGGGGTCCAAGAGATATTTGCAGACACCAGCGCAAGCTCAGCGTCGAACTGGGGCTGCAGAGCTGACGACGCTATCGCAGGCGACAGCACGGGATCCACGAATGATCGCAGAGCAGGTGACATCGAGAGCTGTGACAGCGTCACAGTCTTGTCTACACTATTAGATGCTGCTCGCACTGGCAGATGGAGCAGGTGCCCAGCGGTGATTACGAGCAGGTCCCCAGCGTGCGGAGTCGGGTCCTCAAAGCGCACGGGCTCTTCACGGAAACTGAGCGCAAATGTCGACAGGTGCGAGCAAGCACACACCACGGAGCCCAGACCCGGAACATCTTCCCCCCCTGCGTCCAACGCCCTGCGAACGGTCTCAATGCGGCAGCCTTTTGCAGTCCAGGGTTGGTTCTCGTTCAGGCCGGCTTCATCACCCTGCCATGTGACGCACGAAACACCCTCGCCACGGTACACGCGATCCATGTCGAGGGAGCTCAGTGAAGTGGCATTGAATGGCAGAGTCACATGCACCTCTTGATCCCCAAAGTCGACACTGAGCGGCAATGGTGAGCTGGCAGACGAGACTGAGAAAGAAACAGGATATGACAGCAGCCTTTCGCCCCCGGCCGCCCACATTGCCCGGTGCTGTGCAATGTGCAAGTCAGCAGTGCCTGTATGGTCCAGCGCTGCCGGCAGCTCAGAGGGGAGCACGAGCGTTGCCGTGGTGCCGTCGACAGGGATGTGGAAATGGAATTCAGAGGCGGGAAGATCGCGCGGTGCCACTTTGAGGAGAGCTACTGTGACGCGGTCCGCGTGTATGTTGAGCGCAGGGTCGTTGGAGGCCCGATACCGCAAAGTTGCCTTGCCAATGGAAGATGCAAATTTTTCCATAGCGAGAGCAAAGCGGAAATTCTCTGACGGCGTGTGTCCCGCCGTCTCTTCTTGTGCATAGATGTTGCTTATCAGCGTAACGCACTGGCGCAGCTCGCTTTCCGACAGCCCTTGCAATGAGGACTGATGCAAGACTGCCAGCAGCATTTCAGCCACAGCGTGCCTCAAGCCCGTCATCGGCGACATGATTTGCGTGGCAACAAGGAGCGTCGGGATCACCCGGAGAAAAAGCTCTGCCGACGGCGGCGCGGCTTGCACCATGGGCAGCAGCCGCAGAATAAGCGATGAGAGCAGCGTATCGTGAAGGGCGATCTGCGCAGAACGCGCATTGAGTGCCACGTTGAAAATATTGCGCATCACGATATCGTCTGTCACGGACTCGGTGAGCACTGCGCTGGCACCTGCTGCATCCAGCTGCGGTGTTGGTCCCGAAGTGCTCTGGGCTGTCTGCACAGGCACCAGTACTTCACGTGAAGCTCCCCTGCGATCAGTGATGCGCACTAGGACATTGGCCGTGTTGTAGAGGACCGGGACACTCTGTCTACTGTGATAAGACGGCTTGCCAGGCCACTTTTCGCCGTCTACCTGAGCCCCTACAGCATAGGTGAAAGGGGTATACAAGCCGGCAAAACCAGAGCAGTGTACTTCTGTCGGCATGATCAGCTGCCTGGGACCGGAGGCTATGGCAGTGCATGAGCCTCCCGACGGTGGCATGTTCAAGGTCACTGGGCACCATGACCGCCCCGTGCGGGTGGCAGCCACGAACACATACGTCGTCGGAATGCCAAAGCCTGTCGTGTCGATTGAAATTTCCGGAGCGATCTGGCCATCCACCTCTTGGATGCTCAGCGCCTGGGAATAGAGGTCCTGCACGTCTCCCTCGTCCTGCTCGTCTTCTGCCCACTGCAAGGCCCAGACCACTTGAGGTGCGCTGCTTGTTGAGGTGAAGAAGGCATTGCTTCCCACATTAATGGAGTCCACACCGCAGGTCAGTGAATTCCCTTGCTGAGCCAGGGCTAACCCGACGTGCTCAATGCTGCCTTGCCACACTGAGATGCGCGACGTCGCCGATGCCATGCGACCATCTTCGCTCGTAACCATCACAGCGAAGGAATAGGTTTTGCCAGCGAGCAGAGTCGCCTCGCTGATGACCAGGGTCTGTGTCATCGAGAGGTCTAGTAGCGACCCGTCCGCGCGACGGCAGGCTGAGAAAGTGTCACTGCTGCAGGACCATCGATACTGCAGCACTAGATTAGGATAATCTCGGTCGTAGGCAAGCACAGACAGCGAGACTACCTCTGCGGCAGACACCGCGCGGTCTCCCCCAGCGATCATCGCCACGATAGGGGCAGGCTGGAACGTGAAATGAATACGGGCTGTCGCGATGCTGACAGGATCACTACGCGCAAAGACTTCCACAGCTACCTGCTCGGACTTGGTGCCAATTTGCGGCACGCTGCGCAGATGCTTGAGGTCAGACCCGGTGTACGCCAGGGCCTGGGGTCCGTCTGCATTCGTCAGTGACCATGCGTAGCGGAGTTCAGCGTCCAATGCTCCGACCGAGGCCAGTCGCAAGCACTGAGAGGCGCGCGCCTCCGCAATTGCTTGCATGGGTTGAATGGTCGAGAACGATAGCGCCGAGAGCAGTTTTGCTGTGGGGATTGGCCATTCGGTCCTCAGCACTTGGTGCGTCCACATGGACGTCTTGCCCATAGCCGTGAGGATGCGGATCCGCAGCGTGAAGTCAACGTAATAAGTGGGGAGGTCTCCAGGTCTGAGCGTGAGCGATACTCCTGTCTCTGCTGACACTAGCTCCGACAGCTTCTCGAGTTCTCCGCTCTCTTGCACGGCAATGGAGTCCGAGGAGATGCTCCACTCGGCTGACACCGGCTCTTGAAGGGAACTCGTAATCAACTCAAATACAGCTGCCTCGCAAGGGCCGATCTGAGACGGCCCAACGATTCCGCCCCAAAGTGGGGCCTCATCTCCGAGCATGCCCGTCACCATGAACGTGACAAGGGCGGGCGTGTGTTGGGCCTGCTTGGGAGGCTGATTTGCTTCCGTCTCCTGCAGAGATTCAGATGCTTTAGCTTGGATGCCTTGATGAAGGGACCCGGTGAAGGATGGTAGAACCGATGGCATACGACCAAGCTGCACGTGAACGTGGCTCGATGAAACGACATAGCACTTCGGACCGGTGCCCATCATATTGAGTGTTTGCTGCTCGAATATGTCGGTGCAGTCAGTGTCAGGGCCTCCACCATCACCGACAGCATTTCTCAGCACCAGGTCGGCACGGGGCCGAAGATTTGAAGGTTGGTCAAAGTGGATGTCCAGCGAAGATGCATCCGCTGCCAGGGTAGAGCTCTCCACTCGAAGAGGCGTCAAGTATGTAAACATGAGATTCACTGCTGCTTCGCGCTCCTGCCGTACAGAAATTGTAACCTTGACCTGTGCACGCCCGCTCTGGGATGCGCCAGAGTAGGGTGGCGCAATAAAGGCCATCTTTGTCATAACGCCATCGTCATGAACCTCCCGAGCTTTCACGAACACAGCTGAGACGCCTTCTCCGAATCGAATGACGACATCATCGATAGCGTGGGGCCGAACACTGCCTGCCAATTCTACCGTCATCTTGGTCTGGCCGCTTGAAGCACCAGAGGTACCGTGCGCGCTAACGACCAGCAACGTCGTGTCCTCAACGTGCAAAACAAAGCTCGCTGACACGTCGGCTGTGCCTGCAAGGCCGTAGTCAACGGAGCACGTGTAGCCGCCAGCTCGTGCGGGCAGACGCGGTGTGTGCACTTGGAGGACAGTCAACTCTGAATCTGCCGAGATGACTTGAGCAGCTGAAGTTCGGATATCCCCAAACATTACTGACATGCTGTTAGAAAGCAATTCTGGGGGAAATCCTTCCACTTGTAGCACAATGGAGCTTTCAGTAAAGGCCGGTATCGATGCAGGCAGCACCGACACCACCTGCACCGGTGAAGCGATGAGCAAAAAGTCAAATGTGACCTTGTTATCGTCTCTTTCTTGCTGCGTATCAAACTCGAGCGGAATGATGGAAATCGGCAGAGAGCGCGTGTGAGGAGAAAACCTGCCAACGGGAGTGAAAATAACCAGTTTGGTCCGCTCATAATCAGAGGACACCAACATCGCTGACGCAGATACAGACTCGGGGCCAACTCCCATTTCAATCGCCAGCTTGCTCGCCGAGGACACGACGGGAAATTGTGAAATGGAAACTTCAATGCGCGTTCCGCCCGACGAAAGTCCATACGACGGCTCAGCCAAGTGGATTTCGGTGGCTCCAAAGTACTCAAACGTCACCTCGGCTGCTTGTTCAGAAATGAGGCTCCGAATGCGAACGACCACGCTAGATACCGACGGGCTGGCAGGCACCAGAAACGAAAATGTGGTCCTGCCGTCGAGGTAGTGGAGCGAATCAGGGATGACCGTGGCAGGGGTTTGCTCGAACAAGACCTCAAGCGCGCTCTCTCTCTCAACCGCAAAAGCGTATGAGGCCACAGAAACTACGATGCCACCCCGCGTGCTGCCTCGGGAAACGTCTAGGGAAGTCGGCATGTCAACGTAGGTGTGCGTGTAAGAGGCGGCAGAACTGATCGAGTCGGACGACCGGTAGATGAGAACGGTAGTGTCACCAGCGAGGGTGGATGAGGGAACACGATAATCCACAACAGTGCGCCCGGGATAAGGCGCGCTTTCTCGCACGCGCACAATCTCTGCTTTCAGTGACCCAAACGCAACGACAATTTCGTCCTCGTACCTGTTTCCTTCAGCTTCAACCAGCATTCGGGGCCGCAGCGCACGGAATCCGTACAAGGAAAGCATTACCAGAGAGCCACCCTCCCGTGGTGAGGTGCGCATGGTGACAGACTCAACCCCAGCGACAGTTTCTTTGACAAACTTCCATGTCAGGCGTACGGGCGACCCCAGGGTTCCTCCTCCAAACTTGAAGGGCACCTCTGCAGCGTCATAGTGTTGAGGGCTTCGGAACGTCATTTCTACCTCAGCACTGGAGTCTTGATTCACGGTTTCGAGATCCACGGGCACGTGTGAGCCATTCAAAACGAAGCTCACGTTCATGATCGCAGAGATTTGGTTGGTAAGCTGCTGAATTGTACTGGCATCTGTCGCCTGCCTAAGTGAAAGGAAGCTGGAATCTAGTCCAATGATATTGCTGACGCGCATCAAGACAAGGGTACCGCCCTCTTTCGGTCCAAGGCTCGGAAACATGGAGCGAAGTGCCAGCTGTGGCCGCTCGACAGACATGCCAAACGGGATCATCTTCATGGACACGTGCCCTTCAAATCCCTGCGGGCGCACAAGGGCAAGCGTTGTCTTGCCTTCCGCGATCGGGCATTGCAACGTGAAGCGAACTTTGGTGATCGACCAATCTGAAGTCACCACGGATGCATTCACAAAAGTATGAACAGGGCTCATATAGCTTGTGTCCACGTTCAACCGTTCTGCAGTTGCGACAGGTCTCCATCCTTGCACAGCCACCACGACCTCCGTCATGGAGCCTGGGTAACAGCTGCTAGGCGAAACCTGGGCAAGCGTTGCGTTCACAGTGGAAAAATATTGGAAGCGGAACGTGGCAGCGGGCAGCGCGTTGCCAGCAACTCTCACTGCGCCAGTGACCACGCCATTGCTCAGGTGCGGAGGACTGATAACACGGATATCCGCTATCATCTGACTCGCGGCAAGAGATGAGGAAGCATGTACCACGTGAGCTGCGGAATCTCCAAACATCACGAGCACGTCCTCTTGATTGATGCCCAGTCCCGACACGACAATTCTGACTGGGTCGCCTCCGATGTCGGCACCTTGGCTCACGGACAACATCTCCACGCGAGGCGTGTGTAATTGCGCAAGGCTGGTGCACACTGATGCATCGCACGTCTGCACCGTCGGGTCACGGGACAGTGACGTCTGTCCTGGCAAAAGCGGCAGCGGCGCAAGGTCTACGGCCCCGCAAACATGGGACGAGTCGCACGGCTTCAAGTACACAAAGTCCAAGTGCAGCACGGCAGGCACGGTGGAGCTTGACGACACAGATACGTGCGCGGGACCAGCGTTGGCGGCCTGCGGCATGGCAACGGTAAGACTCGTCACATCAGCTGACTTTGCGACGTCCAGGATCTCTGCTGCGCGTCCGCTCACCATCACCACAATGCGAGATTCGGCTGCGTAGTCAAAGCCGGCCAAGTGAATTGTGGTGACAGCACCCTGCATTGGCCCCTCTGACGGATCGAGCAGCACCAGGGGCGTACTTCCGTTCGGGACTACATGCAGCTCGAACTCAAGCACTGGCGTATCGCGAGCTATCAGTGTCACATGCTTTCGTCCAGGGTTGAGCGCCATGATGTCGAAACTGAGCTGGCTGGTGGCATTGACTGAGTATCCGCCTCGCGCAATCTTTGCGAGAACAAGGCTGGAGGCGCCTATGGTCTCTCCAGCCACCTGTAAGGAGGCAGGCTGCGGGCCAGAAATATCTTGATAATTCCTGTCGAAGCTTCCGAGAGGATACACCGGATAGTGGGCGACGATCAGATCCACTCTGCTTGCTCGCCCTGCCACAATGACGCTCGGCCACATGGACACCATGTACGGCTTTGAGGCGGGCTTGACCTCAAGAGCAAACTCTGCACTACCGTGTTGGCCCAGCAGGGGAACCAGATGGCAGGCGAGCTTGCCGTGGCTACTGGTCCGAGGTAGCATGAAGCTCACGGACGCACGCGCGGCTGCCTTTGACAAAAGCTGGACGGTCGCTCGATCAACCGCCTGCCCATCGACAAAGATCTGAAGCCCCATGGCGTTGTCAATCAAAGGGGCATTCTCAAGAACGATGAAAATCCTTTCACCGCTGTTCTGCGACACAAGCGAGGGCTCGACCGTGAGCACACGGGTGCCGGGAGCTTCGTAGGTGAAGGGAAACGCCACGGAGACTGCAGGATTTGACACTAAGGACACAGCCACGCTCACAGTGCACAAATCAGTGCATGTGCTTGCAGGAGTTACAATCTCCAATTCGGTTTCATCCCGTGTGACGCGAATCACGGTCTTAGAGCGCGCTGGCTCAAGCCCGAAACCGAAACGCACTTGCACGTCTGGACCCATGGATGCTACGGTCTCATTCGCTGACTGCGCAAAATTTTCGATAGCCAATCTCAGCACCGACCCCCCTGACGGGGCGCCGCGAGAAGTTGACACGCGCCTGACTGTTGGAGATGCAGACTGTTGCGTCGTGAACGCGTTCTTGAGATACATCGCAAAGTCGGCAGACGTCGAGAACCTGCCAGACCGAGAGAGACTGACACTTCCTTGTAACATGCCGCGAGCTGACAGAAGAGGCACCTCGAATGAAAGCACCGCATTTGACGAATCCTGCAGCACCAGGCGCAGAGGTTTGCAGGCGCGGCCATTCAGGGTGACAGACACATCAGACAGGAGAAGTTTGCTCGGCGTAGCGCTCAAAGACAGAGTGACGATCTCTGTGGCATCCGGCATTCTGATAGGTGCATGCACAGTGCGGACTTTCAACGACGTCGAGTCTTGGTATTTCACGCTGCCGACTGCTAGGAGCTGAGAAGCAAAAGCTGCTTCTGGATGCTGCGGGCTCGTGTAGACCTTCAATGCAGCCACGCCGGCGTCATGGGGAGGCACGATAATGCGCACTGTCATGGCGCCTCCGTCGCGCTGGGTCACCTCGGTGACGCGGCATACTACGTCATCTACATTCACTGTCAGGTGATCAGCATCTAGCGTTTGCTCGTGGAATAGATCGAGCGAGAGGTACCAACCACCTTCGAGAGCTCCTTGCGCGGGCTGCACATTTGTGATCTCAGCCGGCGGGGGCGGACTGTTATACTGCACAGTTCCGCTAACGTCGACCGCCGGAGCCAGAAGCCGCACCACATATGATCCGGCAGTGAGCTGCGCAGGCGCAATGAACTGAATAGTAGCGGTCGACTCATTTGGGGCGTCAGCATGGTGGCTTGCGCTGGGTCCTTGTAGATCCACAGTAGGATAGTGAATACCAACCACCTGCGCTGCTTGAGCGCCTACATGCACGGTAAGATCTGCGGCGATGACGTCTACGGGCATGGAAGAGACTGACACGACGACGGAATTTCCTCCAGACAGACGCAGTTGTGCCGGCGTGACCAGTGTCAAGGCAGGCACCGACGGCAGGTACTCGAAGTCGAAGCGCGGGGCGGACGATTCGTCCAGCTTGCCAAATGGTAAGATTTGCATCGTTGTGTTCGCCGGCTGCGGCCCGTTGAGAGGAAGGTTTTCGAACTCGATGAAAATGGACTCGTCAGATCTCTCCAGACGCAGAGCGCGAGTGCAGCCTTGGGGAGAACAGATGGTCACCTGATCTGGCAGGGAAACTTCATCGAAATGAAGTATTTCCATGACAACCCGAGTGCCTCCACGCATAGGGCCCATCGTCGGCCATGCTCGCACAACTTGCGCACGTGTTTGATCCTGCAGCGTGATTGCAGCGTCTGCGCGTGCATACTCAGTGCCGCCGCTGTCATATCGAACGGAAAGATGGACGACGTCTGAGCCACCCAAGGCGGAAAGGTCGGGAACCTCAACCTGCAGCGACAGATCGACGAGAGAAGAGCGAACCGAGCCGTCAACAATTGGGATGATCTGATCAGGTCCATTGGTCTGGATGAGCAAGACCATCAGCAGACTGGGATCTGCAACATGCATAAAGTTACCAATCTCCAGGTGCACTACAGTGCCTGTCGAGGGGATTGTTGCAGGGGAAACGGCGCGAACGACTGGATTTGTCGGTCGATTTTGGAAGTCCAAAAGACCAAAAGCTGAGAGGGCTTGTCCCTTGAGAGACGAGACGGCAACGAGAGCCAGCGATGCATTTCCTTTGCTCATCCTCGCCACAATAGAAATGGGCCCTGGAATACTGCGACCTGACGCACTTTTTCCCGCTCCCGGCTGCCCGCTGGTGAACGAAACAATTGTCATAGCTTCTCCATCCATGGTGACGTGGACATCTTCCATCGATGACACTTCAGGCATGCCTGAGACCTGGAGCGTAACGTCGACAGGGGAGGACACATATGCTCCAACAATAGGCGATAGTATGGACATTGCCGGGAGAGCGCTGTCCTGAAAATCCATGATCAGACTAGCACAGCTTTCTGTTCGGATCGATATCGTCACATTGGCAACCCCTATGCGAACAGCAGGAAGATCGATAGTGAGCTTGGTAGTGTCGGCACTCCATGTCATTGAGCCTGGCTCGAGATCAATGGCCGCTGCTGTCGCACCATAGTCCAACTCAATCTTGATATCTGCAAGGTTGTCTACGTAAGGAAAGTGCGACAGGTGTACTTCCAAGCGCGAACCGCCTGACGCGGGTGCTGTCGTCGAACTTGCCCACGTGACTGCACTCGGGCAAACGGATGCTGGCGCCTCTTCAATCAAGAAGGCGCAGCTTTCGACACCATTGGCACCGATGGCCTCGACATGCGCAACGTTTCCGGCGCCTCCAGCGGGCATGCGCATCACTAGAGTCGTAGACGTTGGGTTCGACTGCGTTGAAGTGATGGCGATGCCAGTTTCGCCAATAAAAGCCTGCAGCTGCTCTGTGGGGAAAGGTATGGGCAAATGTGAAGACGAAAATGCAAGAGTGACTGTCACCAAAAACGCGCTGTCGGCGGGGCCTGCTGACGGAGACACGGTGGCCTCGCACACGCCGCTAGGAAGCACTCTCAGGACACTCGACCGTTCGGACAGCGCACCATCAAAGTCTACCACTAAGTCATACACCTCAGGTATCAAGTTGTTGTAGACCGTCCCGTCCCAGAAGTCCGCTGTGTATTGAGAGACTCCCCACAACATCACGTCTACGCCGATCTCGCCCCCCGTCACATACGCCAAGCTCAGATGCTTCAAAGTGACGAGGAAGCCAGCAGAATCGCGCAAGAAACCAGTGACGCGCGAGGGGTCGGCTCTACCATCAACCTCATTCGTTCGAACGCTGAATCGCGCTGCAACGTTTTGTCCCACATACAAGACACCTTGTTCGGCCAACTCAGAGTATTCCGGCGCGTTTTTGCTGTTAATCTGCAGACTAGAGACCGTGGTGCGACTAAGAACTTGCCAATGCACAACCACTTTGCCCCGTTCAGATGCAACAGTTACCGGAATAGTTCCTGGATGATTGGCAAGGTCGGGTGCCGTACAGAGGAGACGCGTAGAGCTACCGGCTGCTGGCGCGCAGGAGGCAAACAGCGTGTCGAAGGTTGCGTTAGCGAGGGTCAAGTCGCCTGCATTTTTCAGGTGGATATGGAAAGGCTGACCAGCGGCGCCAAACGACGGAAGCATCTCTACCACGTGCATGCGCGTTGGGTCGGAGACGGTAAGGCGCAACGACACAGAGGCTCCAGTCATTGCTTCGGAGATGTTCACACGATAGATCCCCTCCAAAGTGTCGCCTGGGAGTGTCATGTGCACGAACGACGGACTGTCAGCAGAAGAAGCCAACATGACGTCCATGCGCTGCAGCGTTAATAAGTCTCCGCCCTGGTCAACTGTAACTTTCAGCGTCTGGAAAGCAGGAAAGCCCGCAGCCGCAACAACAACACTCGAGCCCGCCTCGGCTCCGATCCAGGTGTTGGATTCTGAACCCTTGACAACACCCGGGCCCGTGACTGATATTACGGACGGCGTGGATGCGTGCAGAGCAGTCACGGCAAATGGCGGGGTTTCGGTCACGGTGCCGTAGCTCAGAGTCCCAGCAATAGACCTGGTATCCCCGCCTGGGAGATGGGGACTGTCAAATTTGTACACTACGCGCTTAATCTCCACCGTTGCCGGTGTGAGGTAGGCCTGACCCACCCTGATATAGTCACCGACACGCAGACCACTGATGCTGAACGCATTCCATTCCTGTGACGTGAACTCAGTCTGTCTCATCAGAGCTTGTTGCAGCTGCGCGTTCGTCAACTCGCGGCCCTGACTGGGCTGGAATGTTCCCGAGCTTTCCCACTTGAGGCCAGAGGGTGGAATGGCTGCGCTGTACAGATAGCAGTCATTGGCATCACGCGGACTAAAACCCTGAAAGGTCACTTTGCACAATGAAGGATTGAGGATGGATGTCTCGCCCGCCAGCCAAGCGCCGTCCACTACCACAGTCATGGCCGTTGGACTTGAGGATGCGATAGACGCAGGAAGTACCGTCAAGACCCGTGGTGCTAAATCCAGAGACACGGCCCTGAACACGTGACTCGGATACCCGAAGCCAAGCGCGGTAATGCAGAGAACGCGGAAGAAATAGGTGGATCCACGCAGCAAACCCGTCTTCGTCAGGGTCAGAGTCGCAGGTCGCAACACAAAGTCGTACGCTTCCGTGAAGTCGGACTCGAATTCTTCGAAGTCCTTGCTGCGAGACGTCTGTACTTGGAAGAGGACTGGCTCCGACAATGCCATCCCCTCTCCGCTCCCAAAGTCAGCAGGCGGGCTCCATGAGATTCGTGCTCGAGGCTCGCCGGAACCAGAAGGCCAGACCACTGACAAGATACTCGGAGCTTCAGCTCGTCCAACGTATTCGACGTGTCCGCGATCAGATGGGGCACTCATACTCGCTATGTTGATGGCGATCACTTGGAATGAAAACAAGCGACCGAAATCCCTCAGGTCTTCATGCGGAATGGTCACAGACTGCCTGGTGCTGGCGACCTGTGTGAAGTTGATATGGCCACTGCTAAAGTTGTTGCCGGAGTAGCGGACAAGGTAGGATTCAAGCGCCAGTGCCGTGCCGCCGATTCCCGTTTCGAGAGGCGGATCCCATCGCAAGTAGACGCCCTTGAAGTTGACCTGGCCTCTCACATTCAGGGGCTCTGAGGGCCTTGAAATCGCTCGCTGGCTAATTGGCTGTGAATACACGCTGGCGCCAACGTTATTTACTGCACGTACGCGCAGGAAGTACAAGAGGCCCTTTACGAGTGGAAGTCCAGAGTTTTGCAGCAAAATGTCAATGGACTGTGCCTCCAGATTTGCCATGCGTGACACAGACGTCGTCATGCATGCGCGAAACCCTGCTGGTTCGAACTCGTCTGACACAGACGGGCATAGCTCAGCATTTACTACCTGGCAGACGGGCACGCCGATCACATGTGTGCACAGCGTAGTGCAGTCGCACGGTCTGGAATAGTTGACGACAGGTACAGTGCTGATGATATGTCCGATTGTACGAGAACCTGACATCTCCAGGAACTGGCCCTCGTTTGTGTACGTCATGGTGACCGGCTCAATACTTTCAGACACTTGTACTTGATGCATGGCAGGAACATACCGGTCCACGAACTCAGGATCCGAGAACGTGGCGCTGCTGGCAACCTCTACCTCGTAGATCTTGACGGGATAGTCAAATCCAGCATCCTGCCCGAGATCGCTCGGCAGCTTCCATGAAAGTTTGAGAGAGAGGTGGCCAGACACCTCAACAACCGGGCTCCTTGGCGCAGAAGGGGCCCCAACACCGCGCTCGGCAACGGTATTGGACCAAGTGCCCTGGCCAGCAAGCGACATGGCCGCGGCGCGGATGTTGTACATGACACCTGGCAACAAATCGCCAGCGGTATACACACCAGAGCTGTTTGCAATTGCCTCCTTCTCAACCAGGCTGTCTGAAAAGGTACTGCTGCGTGAAAATTGCACCTTGTATCCCAGGATAGGGAAAGCGGAATCGCCGTATCCAGTGTCCACTGGCGGGCTTATGTCAAGCGTGATTGAGTTTTCGGAGAAGACTCGAGTGCGCACTTGTGTTGGTGACGATGCCGAGGTCGCTGATCGCAAGGACACCGTTTCTGATGCGTTACTGGTCCCCGCAAGATTCTGAGCGAACACCCTGTAGTATGTCACCTTGTTTTTAACGAGCATCGACGACACCTCATACCAGAACCTGTACGGACTTGTGAAGAGCAGATTTTGATGTTCGGCTGACGCGTTGAAGGTATACAGGGGTGCAAATTCTTGGTTGTCAGAGGCCTGAACCATGTACGTGTAGATGTTATCAGAAAGGCAGTCGTTGCGATTTGAGCCTTCGCCGGAGTCCAGAGGATTTGCCCACGAAATGTTTACTTGCAAATTGCCAGACACTTGCCCAGTTGCGTCGCGGGGACGATCAGGCGGGAAAATGGCGCAGGCGGAAGCAGGCTCAAAGCTGCTGAGAAAAGCAGCGTTCTTGGCGCGCACGGCCACGTAGTAGCGGACGCCCTTTCGCAGAATGGATTTGTCGAGAGTGACAGAAGTGAGCGCACCGTCTATTACGTCGAATTCAAGATTGGTACCACTGGTGTTCAAAAACACAAGACTGTTATCGGGGTCAAGCTCCAGCGGACTCTCTGACACAGTCACGGTGTAGTTGAGCCAGAGACGGCGTTCCAGCCCAGTCACGAGCCGAAGCGGTCTGTTCGGACCGAGACCGTGATCAATGGGCTCATCCCAGGAAATGCAGAGCGTGGCTTGGCCGAGCAAGGGACTCACCTCCAAATTGCGCACAGGGCCTGGCGTTTCCAGGGCATAGAATTGCTTGCCCATGGCTGTTTCAAATCCTTTTCCCAGTACATTGGACGCCGCCACGGACACACAATAAAGCTCGCCACGCGTGATCGTTTGGAGTTCAATGTTTGCCTCCATGGTCAGAGATCCAAACTTTAGCTCTTCCACTTGTTCTCCGAACGTGCCGCAATATCCCAAGCGCACGACAACGTGGTAAAACGTGATGATGAGCTCTCGATTGTCTGGCCACACCTCACCGTCTGCTATGGGCTTGTGCCATTTGACATTCAGCATTCCTCCTAGGATAAAAAGGGGAGGACCATTCAGTTCTGGCGGCACCGACAGGCTGAGACTCCGGACGTAGATAGGCTCGGACTCAGGCGACTCCCCGACAGCGTTTGCTGTCGATACCGTAATCTTGTCTAGCGCTCCGAAGTAGGAGTAATGCGCGCCACCTGGCTGCTCCTGGGCGGCAGTGATAACGATAGTATTGTTGCAGGCATAATAATCCTCGACGGTGGTCTGGGGCCAGTGCTGATCCAGTGTAAAGATGGGAGCATATTGCGCCCTTTCCTTGTCTGGCACGTCGTAGTACCATTCTTGCGTTGATTTGGTAGCGGTGACGCCATCATACTGGTGACGACACCCGGCTCCCGCTTTCTCGCAGCAAGACATGGGACCAAGGTAGTCGCAAGAACTGAGCATCGACTCCCCAAATTCGACTGCACAAACGTGAGGGCAGGTTAGTTCCTGTGTAGCAGGGAACGCGTGCGCGTGAAACGCGTGCACATTGCATTTGGCTCAAAAGCAAAGCACACACCTGGCTCCGGGTTGCCAGACCCGTCCAAAAACTCGGACCCCGGTGTCAAACATGTTGTGGCCTGACACGTCGGCATTTGTGGGAAAGGGTTGCTTGACGTGGCCTCGAAGTGGCCAGCAGCTGCCAGGGCAGCAAATTGTCGCGACCCAGAAGCATGAACCGCCCAGCGGCGCGGCTCCTTTGTGTAAATCTCCCGCACCCGCGCGTAGCCTTGGAACAAAGGCAGGGACATTGCAGAGACAACTGTCTCCCATCGAAGGAGCACAGATTCGCTCGACGCCTCTCCGCCTACTGTGCCGCTGCCAGCCACAAGCAGGTAGTGGTCGTATTCAACCCCCCGGCGGGTAGACGGGCGAGTGAATGCAGTGACAGAGCGAGCTCCAAACACTGGCAGGATGTGCAGCAAAGTTAGCGACGAGTTGCGCCACTCATACACAACTGAGCAGCTACCGTCGGGGCCTACATAGGCAGCATTGTCTGTCGAAACGTCTACAGGATCCGAAGGCCGACCAGAGCTGCAGGCGCTTGATTGGCAGATAACAATGATGTGACGGCCGTCAACATTTGCGTTTTCGAGACACACCGCCCCGTCAGTGGGAAGCGCATTGAAGAGGGTAGGGTGCGGGACAAAGGAGGAGTAGGATGAATCCCATGTGTATAGCGAACCCTGCGGCATTCCGTTAATGGGGTCTGATGTGTTGACACGGCGCTCGTGCGCGACAATGAGGAGCGTCTCATTTTTGCCTCGGGACCACCAGTGAGGTTGATTCAAGACGTCCAGAATCTTGACAGCTGATGCTCCTGAAGACTGCAAGGTCGCCACGTCACGAAGACACATGCCGGCTCCAAAATATCCACTACAACCACCGATGGACATCATTCTGTATACCTGGACCGGGCCAGCGCCCTGGGCGATGGCTACAAAGGGCACATTGGTACCAATGTCGGTATTGTTGGAGACAAGGACAGCCAATGCCCGCGGTTGGTCTGCAGGCACGACCTGATGTACGTAAAACTCTGAAGTAGAAGAGTCATAACGGTACAAGACTGAATGCGCCGAGGTGTACAATGCGGAAGCGTCCGCGGCCTGGCTCCCGGCCGGATGGCCCATGCACCTTGTGGGCACGCTATTGGCATCTGCTGGGCACGTTGTGGTGTCGTTCCAATGCAGGCACCGCTTGACATTCTTCCAGTCTACAGGTTGATCGTTGGTCGCTTTTGCATCATCCGTGTACGGATACTCTTTCCGTCCAGACGCTCCCTGCACCGCCTCGACGCACATGAAGGTGTTCGGAATGCGCGTGTTGGTCACCATTAGGAACGTGTCCCCGTCGATGGAGAAACTCCTGATTGCGCTGGCGCCATAGGTACTGATCATCTGGTGTACATTGAGCCTGTGCAGCCCTGACGTTGTCTCAGGGCTGCGAATGAACGAACTAAACTGCGCCGAGTATTGATACGTTTTGAGAGGCGGATCCACAAATGCAGAACAGTGCGGCTGCTTCTCCCAATCCATCATGTTCAAGTACGAGGAGCACGGAAACACAGTACTTGCCCCAACACATGCAGGTTTGGACAGCAGCCCCAGCGTCCTGTGCTGATACCTGCACTCTCCGCCAAACGTCCCATTCCTGCTGTTGTACACGTACACCATTAGCGCCTCCATATCCTGGCCCACATAGCCCCAGTTGTCGTTTGCCTCTGACGAAGCACTGTCGAAGCCGTGGCTCAGTCCAGATGCATCCGAGCGATCGCTATCCACACCCAGGGGCTGACTGTTGATAACTGCCAAAAAGTCCTGACCACCTGCAGCGAAAAACTCAAGATCTACTGAGCCCCAAGTCCTCACGTGCTGGAATGAGTTGAATCCATCATCGGTCAAACTGTTGAAGCTCAGATTGGCGTGCGGGACAGGGGACTGCAGGCCTCCTTTGGGTGCAACGTTGAGGATGCCCTCTATCTTGTATTCAGGGTTGACATACTTACGGACATGGTAACTAAAGTCCTGTGGGGCAAGGCCCCCTGACGGTATGTGCCACGCCAACTCATACGTTAGGTTCCCAAGTACGACCGCACCCTCAAGCGGCAGGTCGGGAGTGGGAAACTGCGGTTGCGGAATAGGCATGTGCTGAGCTTGAACTGCGTCTGAAAGCGGCGACCAGCCACTGACGTTGTCGTCAGAATACGCCAATTCATTGGCCACTTTGATCCTGAAGCGGTAGGCTATGCCTCTGTCCAGGCCGCCAATGTCAAAGCTATAGTGCACGTTGCTGCTGCTATCAATGTGTCGCTGCAAGACAGGCTGAGCAAGGCTCCAAGTAGCTTCGAAGAAGGTGGTGTGGGATTGTACTGCCTGCGCACGGAACGTGAAGACGACTTGCAAGAAGCTTGCATTTGTGCT
>Ga0115006_10000163_pt1 | contig 33730 bp, 34 predicted proteins | sample ArcOceMetagenome_3_FD_88943 | JGI IMG/M metagenome (GOLD analysis project Ga0115006, IMG submission 88943) | Marine eukaryotic phytoplankton communities from Arctic Ocean - Arctic Ocean- Svalbard ARC20M Metagenome | ecosystem: Environmental > Aquatic > Marine > Oceanic | place: Arctic Ocean...
AAAGAGCCCTCAGCCCTAAATAAAGAGCCCTCAGCTCGGAATAAAGAGCCCTCAGCTAGGGATAAAGAGCCCTCAGCCCTAAATAAAGAGCCCTCAGCTCGGAATAAAGAGCCCTCAGCCCTAAATAAAGAGCCCTCAGCTCACGAATAAAGAGCCCTCAGCTCACGAATAAAGAGCCCTCAGCCCTTAATAAAGAGCCCTCGGTGTTGAAGCCCTATCGCGACAAACCACGACTAGCCCGCGGCTTCGCCCAACACCGCACTCAAGCACGCGATCAACCGCGTATTTTGCTCATCGCTACCGACCGTAATACGCAAAAAATTACTGATCCTAGGCTGCTTAAAATGCCGCACCAGCACCCCATGATCGCGCAGTTGCGCCGACAATTGCGCAGCGGCGTGGCGAGCATGACTGACAAAAACAAAGTTGGCCGCCGACGGCAGCACGTTGAAGCCCAGCGCTTCGAGACTCTCGGTCAGCACAGTGCGCGCTGACACCACCCGAGCGCACGTCGTCTCGAAGTAATCGACATCGTCAAACGAAGCCACCGCAGCGGCAACCTGCAGATGGCTGAGTGGGTATGAGTTAAAGCTATTTTTAATTCGATCCAAGCCCTCGATCAAGGCTGCTGAGCCGAGCGCGTAACCGATGCGCATTCCAGCCAGCGAGCGCGCTTTCGACAGAGTATGAACAACCAACAGATTGTCGTAATCATCGATCAACGATGCAGCACTGTCGCCGCCAAAATCAATGTAAGCCTCGTCGATCACCACCACCGAATCGCGGTTGCCATCGAGCAATTGAGCGATCTCGTCAAGCGGCAGCAGGCGGCCGGTGGGTGCGTTTGGGTTGGGAAAAATAATACCGCCATTGGCGCGCTGATAATCCTCTGTGCGCAATGAAAAATCATCCGCTAACGGCACCTGCGTGTAGTCGATGCCGTAAAGCTTGCAAAACACCGGATAAAAACTGTAACTAATATCTGGAAAGAGTATTGGCAAACGCTGCTTAAAAAACCCGTTAAAGGTATGCGCCAGCACCTCATCCGAGCCATTGCCAACAAATACCTCGGAGATATCGCGCTTAAAGTAACTGGCAATGGTCTCCTTCAAGCCCTCTGAACCGGGCGCGGGGTAGAGTCGCAAATCGTCGTTTAACCGCGCTTGAACGGCCTCGAGCGCGCGCGGCGAAGGCCCATAGGGGTTTTCGTTGGTGTTGAGCTTTAGCAGATTGTCCAACTGCGGTTGCTCGCCGGGCGTGTAGGGTTGCAAGCCGGCAACAAAATCACTCCAGTAGTTACTCATAATGTTCTTTCCACCTCGCGCTTGCCGCGAGCCATCGGGTTAATTATCACTTGCGATTAATCCAAAATACGGTACTCGGCAGAGCGCGCATGCGCCGTCAACGACTCGCCACGACCGAGTATCGAGGCGAGGCGACCGAGCTCCGAAGCACCCCTCGGCGAGCACTGAATCAATGAACTGCGTTTTTGAAAGTCGTAGACCCCCAACGGCGATGAAAACCGCGCTGTCGCCGATGTCGGCAGCACGTGGTTGGGGCCAGCGCAATAATCGCCGAGCGCCTCGGCAGTATGCCGGCCCATAAAAATAGCCCCGGCATGGCGTATTTTTGGCAGCCAGGTCTCCGGCTGATCAACCGAGAGTTCGAGGTGCTCGGGCGCCAGCCGGTTGGACAGCGCCGCAGCCTCATCGGCATCCGCGACTTTAATCAATGCACCGCGATTGGCCAACGCCTTGGCGATGATCTCGCGGCGCTCCATTTGCGGCAACAGACGGGTCATGCTGGCGTGTACGGCGGCGATATAATCGTCGTCCCAACTCAGCAGGATGGATTGCGCCTGCTCGTCGTGCTCTGCCTGAGAAAACAAATCCATAGCAATCCAGTCTGGATCGGTAAGCCCATCGCAGATGACCAAAATCTCGCTCGGCCCGGCGACCATATCGAGGCCGACGGCGCCAAATACCTTGCGTTTGGCAGTCGCCACATAGAGATTACCCGGCCCAACGATTTTGTCGACTTTGGGTACTAACTGGGTACCAAAGGCCAGCGCGGCAACCGCCTGGGCGCCGCCGACTGTAATCACCTGATCGACACCAGCGATCGCCGCTGCGGCCAATACCACTGGATTGAGCGTGCCGTCCGGCGCGGGTACCACCATGACGATCTGATCGACGCCGGCGACCCGTGCGGGAATACTGTTCATCAACACCGACGAAGGGTAGCTCGCCTTGCCCCCCGGCACATAGATACCCACGCGCTCCAACGCTGTGATCTGTTGGCCCAGAAGGGTGCCGTCTGGCTCGCTATACTGCCAAGACTGCTGCAACTGGTGGCGGTGATAATCGCGGATGCGCGCCGCCGCGGTCTCCAGAGCACCGCGCATGTCGCCGTCAAGTTCGTCAAGCGCGCGCTGCAATTCTTCGCCCGGCACCATCAACTGCTCGACGCTCTGACAATCGCGCCGATCAAAGCGGTTGGTGTACTCGAGTAGTGCATCGTCACCACGGGTTTTGACGCCGTGCAAAATCTCGTCGACCACACGCTCTACTTCACGATTTTCCTGCTCGTCCCAGGCGGTCAACTGCGCCAGGTTCGCGTCGAAAGTTGCATCGCTAGAATCCAGCAAATGAATCCCGCACAGCGCGCTCATTGGCATTCTTCCATTGCCGAGCGCAAAGCGCTAAGAATACTGTCGATCTCTGCGAACTTGGTTTTCATCGCCGCGCGATTGACAATCACCCGGGAACTGACGTCGGCAATGTGTTCGCGAGTCACCAAGCCATTGGCGCGCAGGGTGTTGCCGGTATCGACAATATCGACTATTTCATCGGCCAGATTGAGTATCGGAGCGAGCTCCATAGCGCCGTAGAGCTTGATAAATTCGGCTTGGCGACCACGCTGCGCGTAGTGCTGTCGCGCGATATTAATGTATTTTGTGGCAACAATAATACGGCCTTTTTTGGGCTGCGCATCGGCCGACACCGCCGTCATCAGTCGGCACTTGGCGATGCCCAGATCGATCGGTTCATAATACCCGTCGCCACCCTCCTCGAGCAGGGTGTCCTTGCCCGCCACACCGAGGTCGGCGGCACCAAACTGGACATAGGTCGGGACGTCGACGCCACGCAAAATAAGCAGTCTGACGTGCGCTTGATTGGTGCTAAACACCAGCTTGCGGCTACTAGCGATGTCTTCGCTGGGGACGATATCCGCCCGCCGCAAAAGCGGAAGCGTTTCTTTGAGTATGCGGCCCTTGGTCAGTGCCAATGTGATCTGTGTCATAGTGGTCTATTGCTGGTCTCTATACCGGTATACGTTTAATTTTCGCGCCCAGATGGTGAAGTTTCTCTTCTAGGCGCTCATAACCGCGGTCGATGTGATAAATTTCATCGACGCAGGTTTCGCCCTCGGCGGCCATACCGGCTATTACCAAACTGGCAGAGGCGCGAAGATCCGAGGCCATCACCTGTGCACCTTGCAACCGCACCACGCCCTTTACCCGCGCAGTATTGCCGTCAATGCTAATATCCGCTCCCATGCGGCGTAGCTCCTGCACCTGCATTAGACGGTTTTCAAACACCGTCTCCGTGACGATGCCAATCCCCTCTGCGATGGCATTGACCGCCGTCAGTTGGGCTTGCATATCGGTTGGAAATGCCGGGTATGGCGCGGTCGTTAAACTCACCGCCCGTGGCCTGCAACCGCGCATATCCAACTCAACCCAACCGTCGCCGGTGTCGATACGCGCGCCGGTTTCACGCAGTTTAGCCAATACCGCCTCGAGTGCCGACGGCGCGGCGCCGGTGACCCGAACTCTGCCGCGGGTTGCCGCCGCCGCCGCGAGGTAGGTGCCGATCTCAATCCTGTCCGGCATCACCCGATAGTCTCCCCCAGCCATGCTAGCAACACCCTCGATCGCAATGGTTTGGGTGCCGGCGCCGGTCACCCGAGCACCCCATGCATTGAGGCAATTCGCGAGGTCTAAAATCTCTGGTTCGCGAGCGGCATTTTCCAAAACCGTGGTCCCTTCGGCCAGCGCCGCGGCCATCATTAAGTTTTCGGTAGCGCCCACCGATACGGTGCTCATCCGGATGCCACAGCCGATCAGTCGACCCGAACGGGTCGCCCGAATGTAACCATCCTCAATGACGATCGTAGCGCCCATCGCCTCCAGCCCTTGCAGATGCAGATCGACCGGGCGACTGCCAATCGCGCAGCCACCGGGAAAGGACACGTTGGCCTCGCCCCAGCGACTCAACATCGGGCCCAACACCAAGATCGAGGCGCGCATTTTTCGCACCAAATCGTATGGCGCCGTGAGGCTATCGAGTCGTCCGGCATCCACCTCTATTCGATGTTGTTGATGCTCACCCACCTCCACTCCCAGCGCTCCGAGCAGTTCGATACTGGTGATCACATCTTGCAAGTGGGGTAAATTGGTTATCGTGGTCGGACCCTCGCACAACAGCGTCGCCGCAAGAATCGGCAGCGCGGCGTTTTTGGACCCAGAGGCAGGTATCTCGCCCTGCAAGCAAGTGCCGCCCTGAATGATCAGCTTTTCCATCGATGTCCTCTAACAGGGTCGCACGCAACCGGCGGAGCCAGAGCCGCGTGCACCACTGATAACTGCGTTTAAGCGCGTCGCTGCCACTCGTCGGGGGTAAATAGTTTCATGTGCACCGCGTGGATTGAGCCACTGGCGATCTGCTCTTTGAGCGCCGCGTAGATTACCTGCTGGCGCTGCACCGGACGCTTGCCGTCAAACACCTCACCTACAGCGCGGATTGCGTAGTGGCTGCCATCGCGCTGAACCACAAATTCACAATCTGGCAGGCCTTCTCGGAGGGTACTTTCAACTTCTTCGGGGGACATTAAAATTCCTTATCCAACAGCGCTAAGCGCTCGCAGACGACCAGTTTGCAATCACCACGTCGATATCACCAGCGTTCTTTTTCGCCGACTGAATAAACTGGTTCCTGAGGGTTTTACCCAAATTAATGCCGTTAATCACCACGTTGGTAATCATCCAACGACCGGTTTTCTTGCGCCGGACGGTGTACGACAGCGGGTACACCTTGTCGGCACCGTGAATTTCTTGCTTGACGACGATTTTACGCTGCGCCTCTTTTAATGGCTGCCGATTGACCACGACAATCTTTTCGTTGTTAAAACTCATCAACCCACGACCGTAGGTCTCTATTAATCCGAGTTGAAAGGCCTCGTTAAATCCGCGACGCTGCTGCGCATTGGCTTTTTTACCGTAGGGGCCCATGACGTTTTTAGCCATGTGTGAAAAATCCACGTGGGGCTCGAGTATTGCGGTAATTTGGGCAAAAAACACCTGCTCATTGGCCGGATATCCGCCCCGATACTGGCTGATCGCATCGACCAGCGCGACGGTCACCTGGTCGACCTGCTGAAATGGATCCAAGTCCGTCGTAACCACTTGAGGAAGCGCATTCAACACGCCGACTTTGGCGGTAGACAGCGACGCTTTGCCAGCAACCGCAGCCACCTCACCAGCGAGCCCCTCGGCTTTAACAACGGCATCGGCGGTCGTCTGAAGCGCAGCTTCACTCGACTCACTGGACCGTTCGTCTGCCACCACGGCGCCCGCGCCCGAGCCCAAAAACCATGCCAACATCAAAACATATCGCATCAAATACACTCCACAGAAAGACCCTAATTCGGTACAACTCAATCTTCGCGGTTAAAAATAACCGCGACGGAAACAAAAAACAGCTTGTTCTACAGACTTTATATACTAATCACTATACCATTCTGCGGCGTATAAAAAAACTCAACGATCGACACCCTGGAGACCCAATGATTCCTGTATTACTGCCATCGCTTGCCCTTATAACGGGCATTGTCGGACTACTATTGGGAGCCGATAAGTTCGTCGCTGGCGCCGCCGCCGCGGCGCGCAATTTCGGCATCTCCGCGATGGTTATCGGCCTCACGGTGGTCTCCATCGGCACCTCTGCTCCGGAAATCATCGTTTCGTTCAATGCCGCTCTCGACGGCGCGGGTGAACTCGCCGTCGGCAATGCGATCGGCTCTAACTTAGCCAACATCGGACTGGTACTTGGCATTACCGCGCTGATCGCACCGCTACCGGTCAGTCGTCACCTGCTGCGCGAGGAGAGCCCGGTGCTACTGGTTATTACCGCGCTCGCCGGACTCTGCCTCTACGATGGCGCACTCAACCGCATAGAGAGCGTGCTACTGGCGCTGCTGGTCATACCACTGCTGGTTATGGTGGTCAAATACAAGCGCGAACACAGCGATGACAACAGCTCAGAAAGTGACAACAGTGAAATCCCAGAGCTCAGTTCAAAGGCCGCAGCTCTGTGGTTTTTAGGCGGCCTCGTCCTGTTGTTAGTGAGCGCTAGAATCACCGTTTGGGGCGCGCGCGAAATCGCTGTTATTTGGGGCATTAGCGACTTGGTCATCGGCCTGACCGTGGTCGCGATTGGCACCAGCCTGCCGGAACTCGCCGCCTCGGTAGTCAGCGCCCTCCGCGGCCACCACGACATTGCGGTCGGCAACGTGTTTGGCTCCAATTTATTTAATCTCATGCTGGTCATGACAACCGCCGGCGCCATCGCGCCAATTGAACTCAGCGCCGAGGTGTTTTTACGCGACTATTTAAGTATGGCGCTGATGACCGTCATGCTGGTGTTGTTTGTTGCCGTGGCGCTGCGCAGGGGTAGCAATGGCGAACGACCCGCCCTAATCTCGCGACCCCTAGGGGCGGTTTTGCTGGCCGGCTATATAGGCTATTATGGGGTTCTGTGGATAACGCTGTCGACGGGTTAATCGCTGCTAATCGCGCAGAGTCGCCACCAACTGGATTGGCGGCGCACTAACTTTTTGATATAAATCAATAGACTACGCCCATGACATCGACGGACTATCGCAGTTCTGCTGCTCGAACCATACGCTTAGAAACCGACGCAATCGCCGCTATGGGCGCGACAATAGATGATCGTTTCGACCGCGCATGCGAACTTCTTCTGGCGTGCAGTGGGCGCGTGGTGGTCACCGGCATGGGCAAATCGGGCCACATTGCTAACAAAATAGCTGCCACCCTCGCCAGTACCGGTACCCCGGCGTTTTTTGTGCACCCGGGCGAAGCCTGCCATGGCGATCTGGGGATGATCACGCGCAACGACGTGGTCATTGCCATCTCTAGCTCCGGTTCAACCGCAGAAATTGTCACCTTGCTGCCCTTGATCAAGCGACTCGGCATCCCCTTGGTTAGCATGACCGGCAATCCCGATTCAGCTCTGGCCGAGGCGGCTACCACCAACCTCAGTATCGAAGTGGCACGCGAGGCATGCCCGCTCAATCTCGCGCCTACCACGAGCACCACGGTGACCTTGGTACTGGGCGATGCCCTCGCCATCGCCCTTCTTGAAGCACGCGGCTTTAGCGCCGAAGATTTCGCCTTCTCACACCCCGGCGGCGCCCTCGGCCGCAAGTTGCTCCTGCGGGTGGAAGACATTATGCACAGCGATCACCAAGTGCCGCAGGTCATCGCCTCGCAGCCAGTGCGTGACGCGCTCGTCGAGATGACGGCAAAAGGCTTTGGCATGACCGCAATAGTTGACGATCAACAGCGCCTAGTCGGGGTGTTTACCGACGGCGATTTGCGTCGAATGGTCGACCAGGGGGTCGACATCGACAGCAGCACTATGCAGCAAGTGATGTCGGTCCAACCAAAAACCGTGCGCGGTGAGATCCTTGCAGCCGAAGCGCTCAAAGTCATGGAAGATCTATCGATTACGGCTTTGTTGGTCGAGAATCACGAGCAGCGCGCAATCGGCGTGCTGCATATGCACGATCTTCTTCGCGCCGGAGTGGTCTAAAAATGTCTATCAGCCAGCGCATAATCCAGTCTGTCCCCGCCACCGTCCGCGATGCGGCGGCCAACATTCGACTGTTACTGGTTGACGTCGATGGCGTGCTAACCGACGGTAAACTTTATTACGGCAACGCCGGCGAAGAATTAAAGGCGTTTAATATCCAAGACGGCCTCGGCATCAAACTGTTAAAAACCGCCGGCATCGAGGTGGGTATTATTACCGGCCGGGTGTCAAAACTGCTCGAGCGACGCGCCAAAGAGCTCGGAATGCACCCGGTGATTCAAGGCCGCGAGGACAAACTGCAAGCCCTCGATGAGCTAGGCGATCAATATGCGCGGCACGAAATCGCTTTTGTCGGCGATGATTTGCCGGATATGGCGGTAATTAGTGCGGTCGGCCTCGGGCTTTGCGTCGCCAACGCCAACGCCGCAGTGGTCGATTGTGCCGACTGGCAAACCAAGGCCCCGGGCGGTTCTGGCGCGATTCGCGAAGTCGCCGAAATGCTGCTTGCGGCGCAGGGTAAACTCGACGCGCTGCTGGCGGCCTACCGATGATTAAACCGTTCGTACTGATGGCGACTGCGGCGACCATGATCGCAACTTTTTTGTTGATCTGGGATTCGCCACCGGAATCCTTTTTACGCCAACCCACTGGGCAGGTCGAGCAGGCACCAGTAGCCGACAGTTATATGCGCGATGTTCAAATGCGTGCTTTTTCGGTAAGCGGCACGCAACAGTTTGCCATCCTTGCCGAGCAGATAGACCTGTTTACCGGCAAACAGGAAGCCTATCTGGTCAAACCGCTGATATCGAGTCGCGAAAATAGCCCAGACCAATTGTCGATTACAGCTAGCCTAGGGGTGCTGGATCGCGCCAAAAATCGCTTTATGCTGAGCGGTGATGTGCGCCTAGAGACTTACCCGCCACCGCGCACCACGGTTCTAACAACCGACCAGTTGAGCTACTTTGGCGATACGGGCCTAGTCGCCAGCGAGGCACTTTTTGAGCTCACCAATCAACAAGCAAGGATTCGCGGCAAGGGTCTGACAGCCGATATACAGAACCGCATCTACCGGTTCGAAGAGCAAGTGAGTGCGGTGTATGACGTTCGCTAAATGCGCTATGGCGCTATTCGCCGGGATCGTCCTATGGCCACTGGCGTCCGCAGCGCAGTCCCTAGACAGTCAAGCGCCGATCGTTATCGACGCGGATAGTGGCGTGCGCAACGAACGTACCGGCGTCACCGAATACATCGGCAACGTCAATATTTCCCAGGGAGATCTATCGATAGCTGCCGACCGCGTGACCATCCTGTATAAAGATAACCAAGTCGCAACGATCCGCTGCGAGGGCGATCCCGCCATCTTTAGGCACCACGTCGACGCCGACAATGACCACTTGGTCGGCATGGCGCAATCGATCGACTACTCGCTCCTAGCACAGACCATCGACCTTACCAGTAATGCATCGCTGTCGCGCAACGGCACCAACCTCAAAGGCGACACCATCCACTACGACTTAAAGAATGAAATATGGCGCGCGCGGGGCAACGATACCGCCGATCAAAAGCGCATTCAATTGGTGATTCCTCCCTCCGCATCGATCGATCCAGCGACCCCTGTCGAACGCGACGCAACGGATACTCAGCCATGAAAATGTTAGAAGCGCACAACTTGGCAAAGTCATACGCTAAAAGACCGGTGGTCAAAGACGTCTCCCTAACGGTCAAACAAGGCGAAATTGTCGGTTTACTGGGGCCCAATGGCGCCGGCAAGACCACCTGTTTTTATATGCTGATCGGCCTGATTGAGCAGGACAGTGGCCGCATCACTATCGATGGCGAGGACATTGGAACGCTGCCGATGCACGGCCGCGCTCAACGCGGCCTCGGCTATCTCCCCCAGGAGCCGTCAATCTTTCGCAAACTCAGCGTCGAAGACAATATCCTGGCGATATTGGAAACCCGTCGCGACCTCAACCGACAAGACCGTCGGCGGCGGCTCGAGCAACTGATGGAGGAGCTAAATATAAGCCACCTCAGAAAAAGCCTTGGCATCAGCCTCTCGGGTGGCGAGCGGCGGCGGGCAGAAATAGCCCGAGCACTGGCCACCGAACCGAAATTTATCCTCCTCGACGAACCCTTCGCCGGCGTCGATCCGATATCGGTGAACGACATAAAAACCATTATCCGCTATCTTAGCCAACGCCAAATTGGCATTTTAATCACCGATCACAACGTCCGAGAAACGCTCGACATCTGCCAGAAAGCTTATATCATGGGTGAGGGAAAGGTCATCGCCAAAGGCTCACCCGAGCACATTCTCGAGGATCAAATCGTCCGCCAAACCTACCTTGGCGAGCATTTCAGCTTATAGCCGCTGACTGCCCCTGTAACAATGCGAGGATTGCCAACGCTCTACGCCGGCTCTCCGCATAACTGGATAGCCAAGCAATCCAGAAAAATCCCCCGACATGCCACGCACTAACAAGACCGGCAACTAATACCTATGGCTCCGCCGCTAGTCGAAATTTTGTCCATGGATGGGATGGGATGCGATGCGATGGGACACTGAGGATTTTCGCCTCGATCTAGAGGGTCCTAGTCGCCGCTCTTCGCTTGCGACCGATGCGCTCACAAGCGACGGTTCAGTCACTCGGCAACCGAACACTTGAAAAACATCCAGTAAAGTATGCCATCAAAAATCCAATAGAAAACCCAATAGAGTGTTCAACAGGGTGTTCGATGGGGCACTACAACCTTACTCATGAGCGGAAAAATGGCGCGGTGAAAATAGATCATTGCCATTTGAGGTGGTTCGGCACTAAACTTGCATAAATCCCTCGAGAGTTATGCTGTCTGCAATGAGACCCGGTTTACAGCTTAAAATTAACCAACAGCTGACGATGACGCCGCAGCTACAACAGGCCATTCGCCTGCTGCAACTGTCGACGCTCGAACTCCGTCAAGAAGTGATAGAGCAGCTCTACAGCAATCCGTTACTGGAGTTGGAAGACGAAGACAACCGCGAACTCAATGCGGCCGAACAACAGACCTCGGCAAACGAACAATCCAGCGCGCCAGACGGCCTCGAAACCGCCGAAGTGAATCGTGAACAGGCTCTCAATGAGGACGTTTTAAACGACTCTAACAACCTGCTGGCGTCGACCACCGAAGATACGCCGGACCACCAATGGGACGAAGATCTAGCCACCGACCTGCCGGTCGACGCCAATTGGGATGATGTATACAGCTCGTCATCGGCGGGAAGCGGTGGCGGAGAAATTGATTTAGAGCAGGTCTATCAAGTCACCGAGTCCCTGCAAGACCATTTGCATTGGCAGTTGAATTTAACGCCGTTCTCGGACCGCGACCGACAGGTTGCAACCGTTTTGATCGACTCTATCGATGCCAATGGATTGCTCTGCGAAGACGTTTTTTCGATCGCCGACCACCTGCGATATGAAGCGGGCGAGGAGGTACTTCAGCAGGACGAAATCATCGCCGTACTGCATCGACTTCAACAGTTCGATCCAGCCGGTGTATTCGCTCGGGACATCCGCGAGTGTCTGTTAATCCAAATCAATCAACTATCGCCTGAAATTCCGTTCGTCGAACAGGCTCGGCGCTTAATAAACGATTTTTTGCAAGACATTGCCTCCATCGATCAACTCAGATTGTGTAAAAAGACCGGCTACAGCCGCGACGAATTACAGGGCGCGATGCTGCTAATACGCAACTTGAACCCGCGTCCCGGCGAGGCGCTTTCAAACCAAAACATCGATTACATCGTGCCAGATGTGTTCGTCGAAAAGCTCGATGGGCGCTGGCGGGTGCGCCTCAATGACGCCAATATGCCACGCCTGCGAATCAATGACTCATACAGTCACCTGATCAAGCGCTCGGATACCAGCGACGACAACCAGTATCTGAAAGACAATTTAGCCGAGGCGCGCTGGTTCCTGCGCAGCCTCGAAAGCCGCAATGAAACCTTGATGCGCGTCACCATGACCATCGTCGAGTTGCAACAGAGCTTTTTAGATCAAGGCCCAGTGGCGATGAAACCGATGGTGCTCGCCGACATTGCCAGCCGTCTAGAATTGCACGAATCGACCATTTCTAGAGTCACCACCACCAAATACCTGGCAACACCGCAGGGCGTTTTTGAACTCAAGTATTTTTTTTCCAGCCACGTCGGCACCGCCGGTGGCGGAGAGTGTTCATCGACCGCTGTTTGCGCTATCCTGAAAGCTATGATTGGCGCAGAACCACCCTCCAAACCCCTCAGCGACAGTAAGCTGACCGCCCTGCTCGAAGAACAGGGAATTCGGGTTGCCCGACGTACCGTGGCTAAGTATCGAGAGAGCCTAGGGATTGCCTCCTCCAGCCAAAGAAAAAGATTCGAAAATACCCTATAAAAGGACGATCGTATGCAAATGACTATCAGCGGACACCACCTCACGATTACCGATCCAATACGCGATTATGTGACGGCTAAATTATCCAAGCTAGAACGACATTATGAACAAATCACTCGTGTTACGGTGATTTTAACCGTCGATAAATTGGTTCAAAAAGCCGAAGCCACCGTGCACGCAACGGGCGCTGACCTGTTTGCCAACGCCGAACACGAAGATTTATACGCAGCCATAGACGCCCTCTCCGATAAGCTCGACCGGCAAATCATTAAACACAAAGAAAAACACCGAGGTCATTAACACCCGCAATGAAAATCTCTGATGTATTAACCCCGGAAATGGCCCGTTGCGATGTTTCTGGCAGCAGCAAAAAGAAAGTGCTGGAGAACCTTGCCGAATTGATCGCCCAACAACTCGGTGGCGATGGCGATCAGGCGGATGCGTTGTTTCAACGTATGGTGGCGCGCGAGCGCTTGGGCAGCACCGGTATTGGCGAGGGCGTTGCGATTCCGCACTGCCGCGTCAATGGTATCAAACGCATCTGCGGTTGCCTGATAAAACTCGACCTATCGATTGATTTTGATGCCCTGGATGACCAACCGGTGGACTTAATTTTTGCCTTGGTGGTGCCCGAAGAACAGAACGATGAACATCTCGCGACGCTGGCACGGGTAGCGGCCGTATTGCAACAAGACAGCGCTCGCGAACGCCTCAGAGCCTGCAGTAATGGTCAGCAATTGTTCGATACCGCAATTCAAATAGAGCGCAATAGCTAGTCATGCGCCTAGTGGTCATTAGCGGTCACTCCGGATCGGGTAAAACCTCTGCACTCAACGTCCTCGAAGACATCGGCTTTACCTGCATCGACAACCTGCCGGCCAGTTTACTGCGTAACCTAATCGCCGAATTGCGCGCCCAACCGCTGGCGGATGAAAAAAAAGTGGCGGTGGGCATCGACGCTCGAAATCTGGTTGGCGACCTCGCAACCATCCCAGAAATCCTCCGCGAAATAGAAATTGGCGGCGTCGACGTCAGCGTCATCTTTATGTACGCGCGGCGCACCGATCTGGTCAGACGGTTTAGCGAGACTCGACGCAAACACCCATTGAGCAGCGATAGCGTCAGCCTGATTGGCGCCATCGAGTTAGAGGAAACGCTGCTTGCGCCGATTGCCAGCATTACCGACCGCAAGGTCGACACCACCGGTTTATCATTGCATCAGTTGCGCGATCTGATCAAAAATATTATCGCACCCGACAATCTTGAACATATGTCTATCCTATTTGAATCCTTTGGCTTCAAACGCGGTTTACCCGAGGATTCTGATTTTATCTTTGATGTCCGCTGCCTTCCCAACCCCTACTGGAAAATTGAGTTGCGCAACCAGACCGGTCTCGATAGCGGCGTCGTCGAGTTCCTTGAATCGCAGGTCGATGTCGCCGCCATGGTCGCGGATATTATCGGTTTATTGACCCGCTGGATTCCCAAGTTTCAAGCCAACAACCGCAGTTACCTGACCATTTGCATCGGCTGCACCGGCGGGCAGCATCGCTCTGTCTATATCGCCAATAGGCTCCACGAGCACTTCTCCCAACTACATCCCTACGTACAGATTGAACACAAGGAACTGACTTTGCCCAGGATGAGCCCGCAATGATTCGCCAACAACTGACAATTATCAACAAATTAGGGTTACACGCGCGAGCGGCAACCAAATTAGCGCGTTTAACCGGCGGTTTTGCCTGCCAGATTCGCGCCGGTAAAAGCCCCCCACTGATCGATGCCAAGAGCGTTATGTCATTGATGCTGCTGGCCGCCAGTCAGGGCACAGAACTGATGTTTGAATTCGAGGGCGACGACCAAGACCACGCCCGCGACGAAGTCGCAAAATTGATCGCCAATTATTTTGACGAGGGTGAATAGGCGATTTATTCCATCGAGCTATTTGACGCCACCGCGCGGTGTTATCTGACCGGGCAGTTTTAGCTGATGCTTCACCGTTAACTCATGGATCCGTGTTAACTGATGGAACTGTTCTCACTGATGTAGCGGTTTTAACTGATGTAGCTGTTTTAACTGATGTAGCTGTTTTAACTGATGTAGCTGTTTTAACTGATGTAGCTAGGAGTGCGCGGCAGAGATCGTTAATATAGACGCTCTGGAGTTGTAGTGTTGGTCGCGGAGCGCATCATGGTCACATCCACCGAAAATATTAACCTGCTGACCATTTTAGGTCACGCCATCGACTCCGGCACGCTCAATCGCGCGCGGGAAATGCTCAACCACCTATCGCCCCCGGATATTGCGCACGAACTCGAAACCGCTCCACCCAAGTACCGCCACGTGCTCTGGGAATTGATCGAGCATAAAAATAGCGGCGCGGTGCTACAGGAGTTATCCGACGATATTCAAGTCGAATTTCTCAATCAAATGAACGGCAGTGAAGTCGCCTCATTGACGGCTGGCCTCGACGTCGATGACGTCGTCGATATTTTGCAACAGTTGCCTGGCCAAGTTGTCTCAGAGGCCTTACAGTCGATGTCGATGCAGGACCGACTGCGCGTTGAGTCAGTACTTACTTACGACGAAGAGACCGCCGGTGGTATGATGGATACCGAGGTCATCACAGTACGCGCAGACATAAGCCTCGACGCGGTGTTGCGCTATCTGCGCCGACATCAGGAGATACCCGACGTCACCGACAATTTATTTGTGGTCAATAGAAAGGATAAATTTCTTGGCCTGTTGCCACTGGGTAAACTATTGACGTCGAGTCCGACAGCCATGGTTGAAGACGTTATGGACACTGCGGTGCAACCCATCCACGTCAATTTAACCGATTCTGATGTCGCGCAATTATTTCAACGACAAGACTTGGTCTCAGCCCCCGTGGTTGACGATGAAAACCATCTGCTCGGCCGCATCACTATCGATGACGTGGTGGATGTCATCATCGAAGACGCCGACCAGTCACTGCTCGCCATGGGTGGACTCACCAACGGCGAGGACACCTTTGGCTCTATCTCACGCACAGCGCCACGCCGAGCAGTCTGGCTGGGCGTCAACCTGGTCACAGCGATACTCGCCTCGACCGCAATCAGCCTATTTGAAGCCACTCTGGATAAGGTCGTGGCGCTGGCCATTTTGATGCCCATCGTCGCCAGTATGGGCGGCGTCGCCGGTAGCCAAACCCTGACATTGGTGATTCGCGGGATGGCTCTCGGGCAAGTTGAGCGCGGTAATATTGGGTGGTTGTTGAGTAAAGAGTTCGCCGTTGGCGCGCTCAATGGCCTGCTCTGGGCGGTGGTCATGGGCTGCGTTGTGTCGCTGTGGTTTGGCGACTGGAACATGGCACTGATCATCGGTTTGGCCATGGCCATTAATATCACCTCGGCAGCACTCGCAGGTACCCTGTTGCCGGTCTTGCTGCGCGCCATGTCGATCGATCCGGCGCTGGCCGGCAGCGTCATCTTAACGACGATCACCGACATTGTTGGTTTTGTCTCGTTTCTCGGTCTCGCCACTTGGCTATTAACCTGATGGAGGATTCGCATATCGACAACCCACCCGAGACGTTAGCTGACCCGAGCAAATCGCAGCGAAAACGGGATATGCTCGCCCTTCAAACCCTCGGCAGACAGCTCGTCGACCTCGCCGACGGCACGCTGAAAAAGCTCGAGCTACCAGAATCACTAGCCGAAGCAATTGCCGAGGCGCGCAAGCTAAAAAGCCGCGAGGCGAGACGGCGTCATTTGCAACTGATTGGCAAATTGATGCGCACCGTGGACGTTGAGGCATTGACGCTCGCGCTCGAGCGCATGGATCACCGATCGCCAGCTAACCAGCGACAGATACGAAAATTAGAGGAATGGCGAGACCGACTATCGAGCGGTGACAGCGCCCTGATCGAAGACATCATTGAGCAGCATCCAAGCGCCGACCGACAACAGTTGCGCAACCTACAACGGCGCGCTGTGCGTGAAGACAGCCCAGAAAAAATGTCCGCAGCCCGGCGCAAGTTGTTCGCTTATCTCGGGCAATTGTAATTCTTTTATGGGAGAGGCAAGGAGAGGCAAGGAGAGCAGAGCAGAAAAAAACACCCTGATCAGTCTAACCCGGGCTTCGCTGCCTCTTCGGGTTCTGGCTCGAGCGCAGCGGCAAAAATCTTGTCGACCTTAATATCCATTTCATCCCAAGGCCCCGAAAGCTTGTAGCTAATACTCGACAGTCGATCGACCTGCTTTTCAACCAGTTTACCGGTCAGATAAACCCCCAAGGCGGCAGGTAATCCGCCAAGCAGAGCGCCGACCCATGGCAGGTTAGTCGCCACCGGCAAGGTCGCCACTAATTGACCATCGATGGTCTCCTCGACCAGGTCAAAGTCGCCTGCCATGCTCATTCGTCCCGAGGGCATACGCATCCTCAACGGCTCTGCCAACTGCGCCATACCGCGATCAAAAGCAAAGCGTCCAGCGAGGCTGTTATAACTCATATTTTGCCCAACCACATCGGAAAAATCTAACTGTAAGCGCCGTAACCAGTTGGCAAAGTTCACCAAACTGATCATTTTCAACGCCACATCTGCGCCACTGGCAGATTTATAAAAACTGCCGCTATTCAGCTCGAAGCTAAAATCGCCGCTGATATTGTCGCGCCCATAGCGCCACGGTTGGGCTGGCCAATTGAGATCAAAAACCAGACTTCCAGATTCGCTATCGGCAATTTTTGGCAGTCGGAATTGCTTGAATACCGCGCCTATATCGCCGACCACCACCGGGCCTATCAATCGACTCGAGTAATTTTCACCATCGAAACCCCAAAAAAATTCGATCGGCGGTAGCGTCTCATCTGCGCCCATCTGCAACCCAAAAATATCGCCCTCGATGTCGGCAAATACCGCGCCAGAAATCTCCGACCGCACATCAAACGCCAGCTCCCCCCAGCGATCGCCGTCAACCCATAACTGCTCGATCTGCACATCTATATCGAGAAATTTGCGTGGATCGAAGCGACTTTTTAGTCCGTCGTCTGCCAACAGATTTTCTCCAAAGGTCAATCGCGACAAGCGTAAATTCGGCGGCTTTTTAGCGTCGCCGTGCAATCTCAAAAGACCGTCGGCAACATCGCTACGAAAGGCCAAATGGGTCTCATCTTGGTGTTGCGTGATCACTGCCTCGACGTCGCTGAAAGTGGTCTGTGCGAAGGTTGCCGTGTCAAATCTTAGATCGACCCGTGGTTCCCAATTGCCCACAGCGTCGCCGCGCGAAGGCCGATTGACTAGCGTTTTGCGGTGGCTACCAATCAACTGCACCAAGGGTTGCCAAAGTGCCAGGTCGGTATCTACCAAATAACCGGCAAACAACATCTGTCCTGACGCTGGAAGCGCCACGGCGCGGTCGTAACCGACCCATCCGCGATCAAAAAGGCCGTCCTCAAAGCGCGTATCTATCACCAGCTTATCGCCTAATACACCCTTGACCCGCTCTATTTTTTTACCGAAATCAATACGTATGTCGAGCGTTCTCTGCTCGTTAGCGGCTTTGCCGAGAGGTGCAGGCAGCGCAATCGACGTGCCCAACATATCGCCGGTAAGTTGCAAACTGGCGCCCGTGTCGTTGGCATCGGTGCCTGGGGGAATGCGCAACAAACCCTCCACTGGGATACTGCCCTCGAGCAACCCCTGCCACGGGAAATCGATCAGCTGAGCGATCTTTTCCGGCTGAATGCGGCTTTTGAGCGCTATCGTCTGGTCGCCATTGTCACGTGCTAGCTGCGCCGTCAAAGGACGCCCCCAAAACCTGCCAACCAGTTCGTCGGACTGAAAGCCGACATCCGAGGCAAAGCGCAAATTACCAAAGATTTCCGTAATCGCTAGCGCGCTATTGGGGATGATGAGTTGGCCGTCCAGTAGCGTGGTCGAGGCCCGATAAAACCCTCGATTAGAGCTGTTGCTTTGCGTATTGGTCGATGCCAGTGGAATATCCAGAGACAACTGCGTGGTTTGTTGACCATTGTATTGCCAGTCCACCAAGGGTCCCATCGAGGACTGCAGCGGCGACCGACTCAACACGCCGATCGCGGCGCCTATAGTGGATGAAAGCTGCGCGTCAACGACCACCCGCGCGCCAACGCTGGGATTGGTGTATTCAACCTCGACGTTCTGGATCGATAACTGGTCGATGCGAGCGCCATCTATGGTCGCCTGCACGTGGCTGTCATCAACCAGCACCACGCCATGGGCATGGGTTACTCTGGGCCAATCTGGATGATAGTTGAGCGCCGCATTTTCAACGTTTAAGTAAAGCTGACTGGTTCGCGAAATGCTCGCCCCGCGGGGGTTGCCAGTGCGCAATGCAAAGCCAAATTCGCGCAAATCGGTGGCAACCGCCGCATCGACCAACCATTCTTTCAATTTCGGCGACAAGTTTTCCGGCAGATACTTGGGGTAGTGTTGGGCATCGATATCGCTGCCGCCGATCAGTAACTGCACCTCTGGCGCTGCGCCATTGCTAGGAATTAGCGAGCGCGTCGAAAACTGTATGCTCACTAACCCAGCATCGACGGCCACCTGCATGACATCGCTGCTAATGGTGAGCGCCTTTAAAGCCGGCGCCCACGATAGCAATATCTCACCTTGGAGCGCATCCACGGCAAGGGCTGCCGGATAGATATTGGCAAAATCGATGGCAAAACCATCGCGATCGTCGATGTTTATCCGCGCGCTATGATCGCGGATTTTAAATTCACCATCTATTCCGGCGAGACCCGGAATCCCCCGGGTCGATAGGCTATGAACACCTTGCAAGCGAGCCTCAGCAAAGTATTCGCCGGCCTTTTTACCGATGCGTAAATCATCCAGCACGCCCTTCAGAGCCAGGCTTTGCAACCAAGCGGGTAGAGTGTCACTGCCAACCCACACCTCGGTTAGTAAGGTGCTAACCGCGTCCAGCTTAAAGCGCTCAACAGCCAGCATGACATCTTGCCGATTGGCGCCGACGCTCTGTGAATAGAGCATGTTGACCGGTTGAATGGCGATGTCACCTCGGGTAAATTTAAGGCCTTGCAGGCGCACGCCCCAATCGATTCCCGGGGTGTACCAGCCGGTAATATCAGTACCTATATCATGCAACGATGGCAGCTCCGCCTGGCCCGCTAGCGCCAACTGATCAATCGCCACACGACCTTCAAAATCGGTTGCCCCGCCCGGCTGCACGTCGAACCAAATTTCGCCATTGGCCTGCGCATCGAGGTTGGCAACCCGCGCCAGCAACTGCGGTAATAACTGTTGTGCCAACTGCAGATAAGGCTGTTGCAGATCGAACTGCTCGATCTTGATATAACCATCGGCATCAAAGGTCTCAAGGTCGAGGGGATCGCCGCGCCCTTCAACAATGACGTAGGCGGGTTTTTCCTGATCGCCCATCGATAAGGACAACTCAGCGCGATGAAAATTAGAATCATTCTCCAGCCGCAAAGCGCTACCGCCGACACGAACGGATTTTCCGGAATAAAACCGAAAATCAATGCTGATATGGTCTACAGAAATCGAACGGCTATAAAAAAGCGGCTCTAAGATAACGCGTAACTCTGTGTCACCATCGCCAGACAAGCCCATCAACTGCCAATTGCCGCGGTCATCCTCCTCGAAGGTGAGGTCGAGTCGGTGGATGGCAAACTCGCGCCAGATAGGGTTTAGATGTTGCAGACTACGAAATAGGTCGAGGTCGGCGCGCCCACCGCTAACCAACATGCCGGGCTCGGCATGCGTTGCGCCGAGCTGAATTTTATCGATCTCTACGATCGGCGTCAGACCCGTCCACTGCGCAGACAGCGTTCCCAATTCGACAGCGAGACCGGAATTTTCCGTGATAAACGTCTCTATGCGCTGTCGGTGGTCATCGATATTCGCCACCGAGTGTCGGCCGATAAACGCCAATACCAGTGCCAACACTATCATTAATACCGCGGAAATCACTGCGATGCGCAGCATAATGGCGGCAATTCTAGTGAAAGCAATCATAGTAACTCGGTATCTCTACGGGCGATATTTCAGATTATTTTAGCGTTAGCTGCGAGTTATGTAGACCCCTATTACCGGCAAAGATTCACCGGCCAAACCGCCCATACCGCCAGCAAAAAAACGGCCCGTGGCGCCAGCTAGACAAAACACTCTCGCGGCCATCAGTATGCCACCTGCGGCAGATAAATGTCCGCGTTATTTCTCAAATTGGTAAACAATGGCGGCGCTGGAGACTAGTCGCTCGGCAACCTCAAACCGTCAAGCCCTAATCAACCCAGAGACGCCCACACGGGCACATGGAACAATCGGAGTAACTGGTGGGTTAAATCAATCGGCAGCCCAACCACGCCGCTGTAACTTCCCTCTAGGTGCTCGACAAACACGCCACCAAAACCCTGAATAGCATAACCACCGGCCTTGTCCATAGGCTCGCCAGTTCGCACATAATCGCGACACTCGCAGGCCTCTAGACGGCGAAACGTGACTTCGCTCACCGACACCCTGCTAGCGCTGGAAACGCCATCGGTTACCGCCACTGCGGTCATCACCGAGTGCTTACGCCCAGAGAGCGCCGTCAACATCGACAACGCCTCATCGACATCGCTCGGCTTGCCAAAAATCTGTTGCCCCAAAATCACCGCGGTATCGGCTCCCAGCACGGGTGTGTTTGACGAACTCAGCGCAAATCCCCCTCGAGCCTTAGCTAAGGCCAGCCGAGAGACATAGTCTCGGGGTGTTTCAGCGGAGTGCAAAGACTCGTCCACACTGTTGGCGATCACCGAAAAGTTGACGCCCATCTGGGTTAACAGCTCTTTGCGTCTAGGCGAGTTGGAAGCCAATAGCAGATCTATAGCAGTTTTTGGCATGGCCTATAGCTCTCGAGACACACCGATAAATCTCTCCACCAACGGCAACATCAGCGCCGACATTAGCGCCATGCCAGGCAGGTAATCGAGCGCGATGGAAAAGCCCTGTAAATTAATCAGAACAGTCTGCGTAAAGGTCGCAAATAAACTCACACCAAATACCACCAAAAGGCGGTAGAGCAGCGCAAAGTAGCGGGTCCATCGGCTGAGTAACACCAAGATGGTCCCACACAGGGTAAATACCAGCATGAAATGCCCTACCGTAGTACCGAAAACGCCGTCGGCAAACAAGCCCACCGACGCCGCAAAAATCACGCCAAATTGATCCGGCTGATTAATCATCAACACCATAACGACCACCAGGATAAAGTTCGGCTTCCAATCCATCCAGCCACCGTAGGCGGGGACTAATTGCAGTACAGTCGCGATCAGCAAGGCGTATAAGATGGTCCCCAAGCGCGTCGAGATATCCATCAATCAAGGCCATCGCGATTATTTGAATCAGACGTAAATACCAACAATAAATGGGTGCTTCTATCCAATAGTGCCGAGGGATCGACCGCGATATCCATAAATACCGATCCCGGTTTCTGCTCGATGCTGGATACTATACCGACCGGATAGCCGGCCGGAAACCGTCCTCCCAATCCAGAACTCAACAGCTGATCACCCAGTTTGATGTCAGCGGTGGGCGAGACATAGCGCAGATTCAAGCGATTAAAATCAGCGGTGCCCTCGGCAATCGAGCGAACCCCGTTTCTCAGCACCTTGACCGGCAGTGCATGACTGCCATCGGTAATCAGCAACGCCACGCTGTGGGAGTCAAATACTGTCACCAGTTGGCCCATTAAACCCTCAGAATCGAGCAGTGGTTGGCCGACATAGGCACCGTCGTCAGCGCCGCGATCGATGGTTAAAGTATGCCGTTGCGGTGTCGGGGAAACGCCGATCACCTGCGTCACCAGAACGCTGTCGATCAGCAGTTCAGAGGCGTTCAACAACTGTAACAACCGTAGATTCTCGGCGGCCAATTCCGACATGCGTTGCAATCGCCCGCGGTATATCAGACGCTCTTGGCGAAGTCGTTTATTGTCGTCTATGAGTTGTTCTTTGCTGGCTAGATTGAGATCGCTCCACTGTTGAATATTGCGCGGAATGTGGCCGATCCAATTGAGCGGGCGGAGCACATAATCGGCACCCATGCGAAGCGGTTGCAACCAGGTGGTCGAGCGGTCGACGATCATCAGTGCCGTGGCGATCAGGCAAAGAATCAACATGCGTCGAAGAAGCGGCGAATACATCTTTATACGATCCTTGCGGATTATTCCATGGCTGCTGTCTGTGGATGCCGTTTACACCGCCACGGGCCTATATTTCGTGGGTCAAAGCATCCAATCTGTGGGTACTCATAAGATCGAGGGCCTCGCCACCGCCGCGCGCGACGCAAGTGAGCGGGTCTTCGGCAAGAATCACCGGCAGTCCGGTCTCAGAACTCAACAGGCGATCGAGATCACGCAACAGCGAGCCGCCACCGGTGAGAACGATGCCGGTATCGGCGATATCAGATGCCAGTTCCGGGGGCGACTGCTCGAGAACGCGTTTGACCGCGGTTACAATGCCGGCCAACGGTTCCTGCAGTGACTCCAAAATTTCATCACTACTCAGTGTGAAACTGCGCGGCACACCCTCTGCGAGGTTGCGACCACGGACATCAATTTCGCGCACTTCCTCGGCCAAAAAAGCAGTGCCGACTTCAATTTTTACGCGCTCGGCCGTGCTGTCGCCGATAACGCTGCCATACTTGCGGCGTACAAAGTTAACGATTGCCTCATCAAAGCGATCACCGCCGATGCGGACGGAATCTGAGAACACTACGCCATTTAGCGACAGTATGGCAATTTCCGTGGTACCACCGCCGATATCGACAACCATCGACCCGACGGCTTCCTCAACCGGGAGACCAGCACCGATGGCGGCCGCCATGGGCTCCTCGATCAAAAAGACTTCACGCGCGCCGGCGCTAAAAGCAGATTCTTTAATCGCTCGCTTCTCCACCTCGGTGGCCATACAAGGGACGCAAATCAATACCCTTGGGCTCGGTGGCATAAAGTTGTTGGTAATCGCCGCCGAGTGCACTTTTTTGATAAAGTGTTGGAGCATTTTCTCGGTGACTTGGAAATCGGCAATCACACCGTCTTTGAGGGGCCGAATAGCGGTGATATTGCCCGGCGTGCGACCCAACATTCGCTTGGCATCGATACCCACTGCCTCGACAATCTTTTGGCCTAAATGATGGCGAATGGCCACCACCGATGGCTCGTTTAATACAATCCCTTTGTCACGCACATAGATGAGTGTATTGGCCGTCCCCAAATCGATCGACAAATCGCTTGAGAAAAACCCTCGAATTTTTTTGAAAATCATGAAAAACCGGCCCTTTATACGAATATTCGAACGCGCTACATTAACCGCGCAAAGTATAACCTTGGAAGATAACAGCGGGAAACTAACAGGGCAAGTGCGAAGTGTAGTTATGCGCCAAAATATGCATAATTATTGCACATATGCGTGGCATTGGCTGTGCAAGGGGCGGTTAGCTGTATAAATGTGCCAAATACTCCACCGACATCGACATCGACACTTAACCTAAACCTGACTTCTGTGATACCGTTACCGCCGTCGGAATCACCCCCTAATTCCAAGCCCACGGACACCTTCATGAGCCTCGACAAAGACCAAATACACAAACTCGCCACGCTGTCGAGAATAGCCATCGACGAGGCGACGCTCGAGTCGGTTGGCGAGCGCTTGAGCGCTGTGCTCGATCTCGTCGATCAACTGCAGGCGGCTGACACCACCGGCGTTGAACCCATGGCGCACCCGCTGCAGACGACCCAAAAACTGCGCGATGATGTAGTCAGCGAACCCAACCACCAGGAAGCCTTTCAAACGCTGAGCGACAGCATGCACGACGGCCTCTATCTGGTGCCTAAAGTGATAGAATAAGAGTAGCTTTTATGCACAACATGTCGATCGCCGAACTCGGCCTCGGATTGCGCTCGAAAACCTTTTCGAGCCGAGAACTAACAGAACATTTTTTACGCCGCATCGCCACGCTCAATCCGCGCTATAACGCCGTAATTACTGTTACCGAAGAGAGTGCTCTTGCCAGCGCCGAGCGCTCGGATGAACAATTGCGCAATGGCGCAGGCGGTGACCTCTGCGGCATTCCGGTGCTGCACAAAGATATTTTCTGTACCCGCAACGTGCGCACCAGTTGCGGTTCAAAAATGCTCGACAACTTTATACCGCCCTACGATGCGACCGTAGTAGAAAACTTTGCCGACGCCGGTGCAGTCATGCTGGGCAAAACCAATATGGATGAATTTGCCATGGGTTCGTCCAACGAGACGAGTTTCTACGGCCCGGTCAAGAACCCCTGGGACATCACCCGTGTGCCCGGCGGATCGTCCGGCGGATCAGCCGCGGCGGTGGCCGCTCGCCTAGGTGCGGCGGCGACCGCGACCGACACCGGCGGATCGATTCGACAACCGGCCGCGCTGTGCGGTGTCAGCGGGCTCAAACCAACCTATGGCAGGGTGTCGCGCTGGGGTATGATCGCCTTTGCCTCGAGCCTCGACCAAGCGGGGCCGATCGCCAAATCCGCCGAAGACTGCGCCATTTTGCTGCAGTGTATGGCCAGCTACGATCCTCGCGACTCGACCAGCGTCGAGCGCGCGGTCCCCGACTATCGAGCGACGCTCAACGATTCGGTGGCGGGCGTCAAAATTGGCATTCCCAAAGAGTACTTTTCAGACGGGTTAGATCCGAGTGTCGAGGCGGCAGTGATGGATTCGCTAGCGGCTCTGCGCGAGCTAGGCGCGGAGTTAGTCGACATCAGCCTACCCAACAGCCACCTTTCGGTACCCGCCTACTATGTGATCGCCCCCGCCGAGGCATCAGCTAACCTATCCCGATTTGACGGCGTACGCTACGGACATCGCTGTGACAATCCCGTGGACTTGGAGGATATGTACCGTCGCAGCCGAGCCGAGGGCTTTGGCGAAGAGGTACAACGGCGCATTTTGATTGGCAGCTACTGCCTGTCGGCGGGTTACTACGACGCCTACTATCGAAAAGCTCAACAGGTTCGGCAATTGATTCGCCAGGATTTTGTCAATGCCTTCGAACAAGTCGACATTATCATGGGCCCAACTTGCCCATCACCGGCCTTCAAATTTGGCGCCAAAGGCGATGACCCAGTGGCTATGTACCTAGAGGATATCTACACCATTGCGACCAATCTAGCCGGACTTCCTGGCATGTCGGTACCCTGCGGGTTGGTAGATGGCAATCCGGCAGGGATCCAATTGATCGGTAACTACTTTGACGAAGCGTCGTTATTGAACGTTGCCCATCGCCTGCAGCAGGCGACCGATTGGCACAAGTTACAACCCGGGGGGCTCGATTAATGCAATGGGAAACCGTGATCGGCCTAGAGATTCACGTGCAACTGGCCACCGCGACAAAAATCTTTTCCGGCGCCAGCACCCGCTTTGGGGGAGCCGCCAACAGCCAGGCCTGCGCCATCGATCTGGCCATGCCGGGCACGCTGCCGGTTCTAAACGCGCAGGCGGTGGATTTTGCCCTGATGTTTGGGCTCGCCATCGACGCCGATATCCCAATGATGTCGGTGTTTGAGCGCAAAAATTATTTTTACCCCGACCTCCCCAAGGGATACCAGACGACCCAGCTGGACAAACCGATCGTCGGTGCTGGTCGCGTCACAATAGCGACCGCAGACGGCGGTACCAAGGAGATACGAATCCACCACGCACACCTCGAAGAGGACGCTGGAAAATCGCTCCACGAGGGCGACTTCGGGAGCCAATTTTCGGCTATCGATCTCAACCGCGCGGGGACTCCGCTAATTGAAATAGTCACCGAACCAGATTTATCAAACGCCACCGAAGCGGTGACCTTTGCCAAAAAATTGCACGCGCTGGTGACCTCACTGGGGATCTGCGACGGTCGCATGGCCGAGGGCTCGTTGCGCTTCGACGTCAACGTCTCGGTGCGGCCCTTAGGCAGCGAGACCCTCGGCACCCGCACCGAGACCAAAAATCTCAATTCGTTCAAGTTTATGGAGGAGGCGATTGTTCGTGAAGTAGCGCGGCAGATCGATGTCCTCGAAGACGGCGGCAGCATTATTCAACAGACCCGTCTATACAATGGCGACACCAAGGTCGCCCGCTCGATGCGCAGCAAGGAAGAGGCCAACGACTACCGCTACTTCCCGTGCCCAGACCTTCTCCCGGTGGTGATCACCGAGGCGCGCTTGCAACGCTTGCGAGACGCCCTTCCGGAATTGCCAGATGCGCGAGTCGCACGCCTGATTGAGCGCTACGCCATCGCCGCAAAGGACGCGCAGATACTCGCCAGTGACGTCGCCCTAGCAAACTATTTTGAAACCGTCGCCAAGCATTGCGACGACCCACGACTGGCCGCCAACTGGACCACGGGGGAATTGATCGGGCGCCTCAACGGCGAGGGCCTAGAACTTGCCGAGAGCCCCATAGATGCCGAGCAATTGGGCATTTTAATCCAGCGAATCGGCGATCAAACGATCTCGGGTAAAATGGCCAAACAGGTGTTTGACGGCGTCTGGAGCGGCGCTGGCGAGGTCGACCAGATCATTAAAGAGCGTGGCCTCAAACAGGTCTCTGACAGTGGTGCACTAGAGCAGCTCGTGGCCGACGTTCTGGCCAAAAATCCGGCCATGATAGACGATTACCTTGCCACCGAAGAGGGGCGTCGCAAGAAAAAATTGGGGGGCTTTATGGGTCAAATCATGCAGGCCTCAAAGGGTCAAGCAAACCCCCAGCAGGTCAATCAAATACTATTGGCTCAATTGCAAAGCCTTATCCAATCACGCGGAGACTAAGCCACCCATGAGCGCGAAAAAAGACAAGCAAAAAATCCTCGGCGAAGTGTTCGATGACCAACGAGTTCGCAGCTTTCTCGAACTGCAACCACCTGCCGGTGTCGACCGTGACTTTCACCTTATGGAGCGCGCTTATCGGAGCATGAACATTGACAATTTTGCCACCTTTATGGGCTTCTTTTGCGCCGCCGGGCACCGCGTAGAGGCCCAGAGTAACGACGGTAAAACGCTGCTACAGATCGTGCGCGAGCACCGGCTCGGCCAACCCTACGCAGAGATTCTCGGCGCCCATGGCGCGCAGACGAGCGCAGTCGCCCAGAGCAGTCCATAACCCGCGATGGGCGCGACCAAATAGATAATCATAAAGAATTAATAATTAAGCACAGTCAGATTTTGTTATGCTAAAATCTTTGACCGAGCAATGTCTGGCGCAGAGCACTGCGGACGCAGAGACTAAATTGCTATGAGATCGCCACGAGCGATCTTAAATATTATATGGGAGGATTTTTGAGTGAGTGAATACGACAAAGAATTTGAGTTTTACGTAGGGCCGGCGACTCACCTTGAGGGAGCCTCACTAGCGATCGACGGCACCGCGCGCATCGACGGTAAAATCGTTGGCAAAGTCTCTGTAAAGCACCTCATCGTCGGCGTCGACGGTGTTGTTCAGGGCGACATATCTGGCGAGACCGCGACCATCGAAGGCACGGTAGAAGACACCCTATCGCTGACCGGAAAATTGCTCGTGTGCGCGTCGGGCCGCATTCGGGGTAAAATTCAGTACGGGTCCATCCAGACCGAAGAGGGCGCAAAACTGATCGGCGAAATCACTACCGATTGGGATCAAGGCACGGCCGCACCTGAAGTCTCTAGTCGACTGGAAGCCTTCAAGTCTGGTTTGACCATGGACGCCGACAGCGAACAGCTGGAAATCTAAGTTACTTTTTTAGTGCCCGAGGACCCTTTTTGAGCAATTTACTTTCAGGCTCAGGAGCAAGATCCACCGCTCGACCCAAGACGGTCATTTTTGCCAACTCTAAAGGTGGCGTGGGCAAGAGTACCCTCGCGCTTTTGATGGGCCTAGGACTGGCGACGCGGCATCAAGATGCCAGCGTCAAACTAATCGATCTCGACCCCCAAGCGACCAGCAGTGATTCACTGCGCCGCTTTTGCGACATGCGCTTTTCGGTGGTCAACGACAAGCGACTGAATTTGGCCGACGGTGGGCCGGATAATGAAAACATCGTCAAAAGTATCGATGCCGAGCGCAACAGCCGATACAACAAGCGCTTCGTAGTCCTCGACAGCGCCGCGGGCAGCGATCCGAGCCGCAGTCCATTCCTATTCCAATGCGACATCATGCTAATTCCTACATCGGTAAGCGATGCCGACATCTTCGCCACCAAAAAATATCTTGCCGATTTACACAACCTCTTCAGCACCCACGAAATTCGCCGCACAACACCGCCACCGGCGTTGGTGGTATTGCCGAATCTGGTCGACAGTCGCGAGGAATTTAACGAACTGCGCCACTCCTTAGTCAAGGAACAGGTGTATCTCGGCAAGCCGCTGTATTATTCACCTGCGTTTCGCCGCGCTTTTCGCGAACAGCGCAACGATGAAAACATCCGCACCATATTTCAACAGGCGCAGCCCTATACGCTATGGTTGACGAGTCTGCTGACACAATCTCACCGACTTGAGAAAAGACCCAAGAAACTGTTTCAATTATAACCGGCGCAGGGCGCACAGCCGCGCTCTGGGTGATCCCAATTGCCGAGGATGCAGCCGAACATGTGCGCGATGCGAAAAAAGTCCGATCTTCCGAAAAAAATCTGCGCAAGCTGCCAACTACCTTTTGCGTGGCGTAAAAAATGGCGTAACAACTGGCCCGATGTGCGCTACTGTTCCGAGCGTTGCCGAAAGCGTCGAGTCACCACCTAATCACCTCCCCTGACGGTATACGAGATTATGCAAACACCCAAAAACCCGCGCAAAGAAACTGACATCCTGATCATTGGCGCCGGACTCGCAGGGCTTAGCGCAGCGCAGAAGCTGGTCGAGCACGGTCGCCAAGTACTGGTGGTAGACAAGGGCCGAGGTCTCGGCGGACGTCTAGCGGGCCGCCGCATTGGCACTGCGACCTTCGACCATGGCGCGCAGTTTATGACCGCACGTGATCCGCGCTTTGCGGCCCTTGTCGAGCGCTGGGTGGACGCCGGTGTCGCCGAGGAGTGGTATCGCAGTTACCCAGGTCAACCGCAAGCACACCCCCGCTGGCGTGGTGTGCCGACCATGACTGCGTTGGCCAAAGATCTGGCGCGCGGCATCGAAGTGTGGTCGAGCACGAGAGTCGTTGAAATGCGCCAATCCGAGCGCGCTTGGCATATTGCATTAGATAGTGGCGACAGCCTCACCGCCGGCACAGTGATATTAACCGCGCCGGTGCCGCAGTCGATCGACCTCATCGATGGCGGTGCCATCGCGCTGTCTAGCGATCACCGGCGGCGTCTCGAACACATCGAGTACGACGCCTGCATCGCGGTAATGGCGGTCCTCGACGGCCCTAGCATGATCCCAGCGCCGGGCGCGGTGGCGCCGCAAAATGGCATCCTCGACTGGATTAGTGACAACCAACAAAAGGGCGTCTCCGGCGTGCCGGCAGTGACGCTGCACGCCAGTGCCGCATTTAGCGCAGAGCATATAGACGCGCCGCGCGAGGTCGTTGGTAAACGCATCATCGAGGCCGCGCAACCTTGGATACAAGCGACGGTGACCGACTATCAGGTGCACGGTTGGCGCTACAGTAAACCCAGCCGCGTGGATGAGAAAACCTGCTTGGTGGTCTGCCAAGATCCGCCGTTGGTGCTCGCCGGCGATGCCTTTGCCGGCCCCCGCGTCGAAGGTGCCGTTGTCTCGGGTTGGGCGGCCGCACAAGCACTTCACAACGACATCCCGTGATCCTGCAGGACTGCATGCCGATTGCCGGCTGCGGTCATTGGTACAATCAGCGTCTGTGATCGTCGTATAACGACCTGCCAACAAGCGTCGCTAAAACCGGATCGTGGATAACATTATGTTATTGATGATTGCTTTTCTGACGTAAATAGCGCGAAGATTTAGTGATATACTTTTTTTAGTAAATCACTAGCGGTAAAGCGAACCGCGCGCACAATCGGCAACCCATAGCCGCCGCGCCAGGCAAATTCATAGAGGGCTTGATCAATGGCAGACACTGAACAAACATTGCGGGTGCAACTGGCAGCCTGCTACCGTATCTTTGACTATCTCGGTTGGACCGAATCGATCTACAACCACATCACCGTAAAGTTGCCTGGCGAGCATGAGCATTTTTTGATCAACCCCTATGGTCTCCATTTTAGCGAGGTCTGCGCGTCAAACCTGGTCAAGGTCGATATCAACGGGCAGATCGTCGAGCACAGCGAGTACCCGGTAAATCCGGCCGGCATGCTGATTCACACTGCCATCCACGGCGCCCGCGGCGACACCCGGTGCATTGCCCATACCCACACCGATGCCGGCATGGCCGTCGCCTGTCAGGCGCGAGGACTGCGCCATGAGAACTTTTATTCAGCGCTGATGCAAGGTCAGATAGCCTACCACCCGTTCGAGGGAATTACCGTGTTAGACGGCGAAAAACAGCGTCTAATAGCCAATCTTGGCGATAAGAACCTGTTGATATTGCGCAACCATGGTCTGCTCAGTTGCGGCCGTTCGATCCCCGAGGCCTACCAAAACCTCTGGGGCCTACAGCGCGCTTGCGAAATACAGGTGGCCACCGATGCCTGCGGTGAAGCCATTACGCCAATTTCGGCAGAGGTGCTGGAAAAAGCTGAGCAGGTAATGAAAATCCAGACTATGGGGCAACCCGCAGGACAACTCGAATTCGACGCTATGCAGCGTATCGTCGATAAAATCGATCCCAGTTACCGCGAGTAAAACGGCGGTTAATGGGCCCGCTATTTGAATAATCCGCGAGCAATGATGAGCTTCATGATTTCATTGCTGCCGGCATAGATGCGCTGCACGCGCGCATCGGCAAACGCCCGACAGACCTGATATTCCCACATGTAACCCCAGCCCCCGTGAAGCTGGAGACACTCGTCGGCAGTTCGACACTGCAATTCGGTGACCAGTAATTTGGCCTTCGAGGCGGTCACTGTGTCGAGCTCGTTGGCCAGCAGTAACTCGGTACACCGGTCGACGAAGACTTCTGCGGACGTCACCTCGGTATCCAATTCGGCGAGTTTAAACTGGGTATTTTGGAACGCCGCCAAGTTGCTACCAAACGCCTTGCGCTGCTGGGTATAGGCCACCGTCTGCTCGATCAGCGCCTTGCAGGAGCCAATACCACTGATCGCGACCGATAGCCGCTCCTGCGGGAGGTCTTGCATTAGATAAACGAATCCGCGACCCTCCTCGCCGAGCAAATTGTCAGCCGCGACTCGCACATCCTGAAAGAACAGTTCGGCGGTATCCTGCGCCTTCATGCCTAACTTCTCCAGGTTTTGACCCTTGGTAAAGCCTGCCAGTCCGGCCTCGACCAAAAACAGACTGATTCCCTTGGCACCGGCGGTTGGGTCGGTTTTAGCCACCACAATCACCAGATCGCTCATAATGCCATTGGTAATAAAGGTCTTTGAGCCATTTAAAATATAGTCGTCACCGGAGCGCACCGCGGTGGTGGTAATCGCCTGTAAATCCGAGCCGGTGCCCGGTTCTGTCATGGCGATGGCCATAATCAACTGTCCAGAAATACATCGCGGTAGGTATTTTTTCTTTTGCGCATCGGACCCATAGCGCACTAAATAAGGCACCGCAATATCCGAGTGTAGGGTCCAGCCAAGGCCCGACGCGCCGGCCCGACCGATCTCCTCGCCGACGATCGCATTGTATCTAAAATCGGCGCCAACACCGCCGTATTCCTCGGGTACCGTCGGGCATAAAATACCTTGGGCGCCGGCCTGTAACCAGATATCACGACTGACACAGCCGTCTTTCTCCCACTGCGCATGCTGCGGAAGCGCCTCGTTTTCGATCAGTTTGCGCACCGAATCACGAAACATCTGATGGTCTGAATCGTAGAGGGTTCTGGGAATCATTGGGCGCTCCATAGCGATAAAAAAACAGGCTGGAGCGGCTATGTCGAACGACTTAAACCGTATCTGTGCGCAGACAGGCGCCCCGCCATGACTGCGTGTAGCATAACACGCGAGGCCAAGGTGCGTTCAATCGGGCAAAGCACAAAAGGCGGTTAACGCCAGCGAGGCAATCCCGCCGCCCGGGGCTGGCTAAAAACGCTTGGCCAGCATCGCGGTGGGCATTAGGTAGGCCAACCATGCGACCAGACGCCAGCGGCGAGTGATGTAGACATGGTTCTTTTTACGCACGATGGCGACCATTATCTGCCGCACCGCACGGTCGACCGGCGCCATCCAAGGGGGCGAGCCGAGGACCATCGGGGTGCGCACAAAACCCGGTTCAACCACGGTGACAGTAATCGGTACCCGACGGCGGTCGACGCGGCCCCGGAGACCGTTCAAGTAGCTCGAAACGAACGCCTTAGAAGCGTGATAGGTGGGCATTGACGCCCCAGAAATATGCGCTGCAAGCGATGAAATACCGACCAGATGGCCTTTGCCCGTCGCCTCGAAGTGCTGCATCGCAACCACCGCTAAGGCGCAAAAGCCGCGCACATTGACATCGATAATGGTGCGCTGATTCTCCCATTCAAGACGGCCTTCGAGAAAGCCCACGCCAGAATTCAGCACCACCATATCAACGCCGCCCATCCGCTCGATCAACCCCTGCAACTGCGCCTGCGCGTGTTCACACTCGGTGACATCAGAACACTGCACCCAATGCTCACCGGGCAGTTGTTCTATCAGTTCGTTGAGACGATCCTCGCGCCGCGCCATCAAACCCAACTGATAGCCCGCGTCGGCCAACTGAATCGCCAGCTCCCAGCCGATGCCGGAACTCGCTCCGACAATAATTGCTTTGCTCATAGAGGCCTCTGAAGTCAGTAGAAAAACGCGCAGTTTAGCTGCATCGCGCCGATCTGAGAAGGCGCGATCGACAATCGGGCGGCGCGCTACATATTCCTGCGATACAGCCCGCCAACGCTGTACAAAGCATAGCTCATCTGGCCCAGCGTGCAACATTTTGAGGCGTTCATAAGTTCGGCAAAAATATTCTCTCGATTGAGTGCCGCAGATTGCAATTGCACCACGGCTGCTGCGTGCGCCTCGCGATTGCGCGCCTGGCAATCGGCGACGTTATCCACCTGCATCTGTTTTTCGTCGTCGCCAGAACGCGCCAATTCGCGACCTTCGATGACCTCTTCGGAGCCGGCTTCCGGTAAAAAGGTATTAACGCCGATCAGCGGCAGGCTGCCATCGTGTTTTTTGTGTTCGTAATACATACTCTCTTCTTGAATTTTTCCCCGCTGATACATGGTATCCATGGCGCCGAGCACACCGCCACGCTCAGAAATCTTTTCAAATTCCTCGTACACAGCAGTCTCCACCATGTCGGTGAGTTTTTCGACGATAAAGGACCCTTGCCACGGA
>Ga0115006_10000164_pt1 | contig 33641 bp, 22 predicted proteins | sample ArcOceMetagenome_3_FD_88943 | JGI IMG/M metagenome (GOLD analysis project Ga0115006, IMG submission 88943) | Marine eukaryotic phytoplankton communities from Arctic Ocean - Arctic Ocean- Svalbard ARC20M Metagenome | ecosystem: Environmental > Aquatic > Marine > Oceanic | place: Arctic Ocean...
ACCAATTGCTTATTTTTCTCGCTTTGTCAGGCCTTTTGACTATTTTACATCATCTCAGAAACCTTTTCCAAGGGTGAGCCAGGGCAAAAGAAGAGCTTTAATTTGCATTGTAGGTGTAGTTCCAAGGTCAATACGACAATAGATCACTCAGTATTAGGTAGTCATTGGTCTCATAGGACTTGGCATGCAGGTGTGCGGTCCTTTGGCCCCTGGTTGAGGATAAAATGTCTCTTCTACGAGCAGAACAGGTCGTGCATGTGCCACGTCACCATCAAAATAGCAATTGCTTATCCCAGGCCTCCTGTTATGGGCACAAATAAGCAATTTGAGACCAAGGAAAAAATCCCAATTGCTTATAGGCGAGAACAGACTGTACCGGTACAGTCCGTCCCCACCTATATATAAGGATATATTTTATCCTTAGTAAAGGCTTGGAATTTGGGCAGAGGTAAGGATATTGTAAGGTTTGCCAAAACACGGCCTCTCCTTTTATCCTTATTTTCGAGTCGATACGTACACCATGGCGGAGAGGACCCGTCATGTCTTTCTTGGGAGGATTTTGATAAGCTTCGTTCCGGTGAGGAAGAGGAATCTCTGGAGGTTGGGCTTAAGTCTTGGTGCATTGTAAAGCTGGATGGAGTGAGGCCGGCAGGTAGATCTACTACATGTGCATGCAGTCTGGAGAGCTAGATAGAGGTTTACATGTATGTCCATGCTGGTACCGGTACATGTAGCCAGCCAGACAGCTAGCTACTACTAGATCTACATGTACGTGGCAGCACACGCACTGCATGTAGGCACGCGTAAGATATCCTTATCTAGGAATTCCTAAAGGCTTACAATTTCACAAGACTTAAGGATATTGTAAGCTTTGCTCGTGAAAATTGATACATGTATCCTTATAGGTGGGGACGGACTGTAGAGTCTAAGTGTGGTGGTCTCATTTAGATCTAGAGCTTTATGGGGACGGAGCGCCGCCTCTCTTACTTACCGTACTACGGTACGTAATACCGGGACTCCCGGTACCTTCAATGTACCTTGCCTCTACCGTAAGTGTAAGCCCAGTCAGCCTGAAAGACGCTCTCGTATCTCTAGATCTAGCTACGTAGATCTACTTGATCGTTCGTACATGTAGATCTAGCTTTTTACATGTACTACGGTACGTAGATCTAGAGACTACATGTACGTGTAGCTAACCATATCTCTAGATCTACGTGTAGAGTGTTATGGAATACGGTACATCATCCTGTTTAATTGGCAGCGATTGCTTATGACATTATGAGTAAACACTCTGAGTTTGGGTCTGGGTAACACTTATGCTGAGATCAGAGAACATGGGAGACACATCGTCAACAACCTTGAAGAGCCGGGGAATGTTGCAGGGCTTGCTCTCCATCACATCTAAACCTGCCTCCTTGAACTTCATCAATTCCTCCCGTTCGAAGTCATCAACATATGCGGCAGTTAAGGCGCAGATAGGCTGTCGAGCACCTGGTCTTTTCCTGTCCTCCCACTCTCTGAGAGCCTTAGTGGCATCGAAGCCATTCATAACGGGCATGTCTATGTCCATGAACGCAATGTCATAGATCGACTCTTTCAGCTTTGCAACCCCTTCCATTCCATTCTCGGCCGTGTCAACAATGAAATTTGCCTTCTCAAATGCTCTTGCTACCATCTTCCGAGTTACCATGCTATCATCAACTATCAGGACCTTGCGGCGAATCTTTCCTTGTCGCCAACCGTCAAGACCTTGGTTCATGCAGTGATAACGGAGCTGACGCATCAGAGTGAGCGACGCCTCGGCAAATTGCTGAGCTATTATATCTTGTTGGTTCGGATCTTCCTCCCTGTCCATCATTTCTTGCGCGCTTGCTTTGAGCATGTCCAGCTTAGCTGCGAACTGGGGGAACATGGTGATGCGGGCTTTCAGTGCATTGCTGCTTCCAGTTCTCTCTCCTTGTGAATTGGTACTCCTAGCCGAGCCTCCAGACATCATGCTTTGACGGGACAACGAAGACATGGTCGAACTGTTTTGCATCGTGGAGTCTTGATTGGCCGCTAAAGAAGCAACGATGCCCGCAGAGTGTGGAGCAGGGGTCGGAGCGATCGGCTCGGGCCTGGGCTTGTTATCCCGAGCTTCCTTGGCACGCTTTCTTCTCGAACCTGACTCCAAGAGAGCACGATCCGGATTGCAAGCACTGCCCCATACCCAATCTCTGTCAACATCATCGTCGTCGATATTTTCTTCAGGTTCAAGAAATAAACCAACAAAGCTTGCACCCTCAAACTCAAAGATAGGATCGGCATCCCTGATTTCGTCAGCAATTTCGCTCCCCAGCGCCGCAAGTAGGTCCCCACGATGCTTGAGATTGATATTTCCGTCGCTGCCGCGCATTCCATCACCTTCGCCTCCATCGCCGTCATAAAAGTAACGCCGAAGATCATTCAATTCATCCTCGTCGAAAGGTATGCGGCTCAACCAGTCCAACATGAGATATGCACTTTGCGATGCGGCGCCACGGACATCAGAGACGAAGTCAGCGGTTAGGAAATTGTCACCACCGGCCTCTTCACATTCCATTTGGGTGTCCGAGGATTGATTGGCCTCGGCCGCCATCTTTGCGGCACGATTGCTTTCCATCCATTGGAGTATTGTCTTCATTTGTATGTCACGCCTTATGCGAAAGCATTCTTCGTTGCTCAGATGTTGAGCGAGAACCTCAAGTGCACCAATTGCGACCATGGGAGGGCCGACACGGAACCCGTTCAGCCGTTTCATTGGGACCCAACGATTGGAAATGACACCGGCAACAATATGGCACTGTGCCACCTGGCTTAGGCAGCAGTTGTCAAGCTCCAACTCAGCGAGACGCGGGTGCTGCGCAAGAGCAAAGCCCGTGGCTATGGCGCCGGAAATCTTCAGAACATTCCCCGAAAGGCCAGGGAGGTGATGCTCTCACTGCCTATTAGGGCCCTCATTAGCGTCGTTATTCCTCTACTGCCGATCTGATTGAAACTTAAATTCAAACGCGAAAGATGGTGCATGCTTGGAAGTGATGCCGCTACCAGCTGGCATCCTCGATCCCCGATGGTGTTGTTATCAAGAGAGAGGCTCACCAGATTGTGCTGCAGAAGTTTGTTCATTATTGTTTCGATCCCTCCAGCACCAATGTTGTTCGTCGATAGGCGTAGATCGAAGATGTTTACATTCACGCGTTTGGATATTGCCCGGGTCAATTTTGCGGTCCCATCATTTCCCAAATCATTATTGGATAGATCCAAACGATCAAGATTCGGCATTACTGATCTCCCTCTTTTGTATTTCAGAATTCCTTTCCCCTCGAGGAATGCCACAAGGAGCGTGGCCCCAGAGGACCCAATGCGATTGGATGGGATGCTCAGTTCTCGTATCGGGCAGTCCTGGCCCAGACCCAATAAGATCTGGTGAAGGGACTCCGGGGTGATTGATGAACATCCGAGATGCAATAGCTGCAATCCGACATCGTCAGCGCGATAATGTCTTTCGAGATGCACAGCCTGCTTCGTTCCAGTTTCACTTTTGTCAGAATCCTCCACTATCCGTCTCCCCCCCCCACCGCCGAACAATATGTCGTCGTCGCCCTCATCATCTTCTTCGTCGTCGAACTCCTCGTCATCTTCGTCGTATCCGGTCATCTCACGCCGGACTTGCCGCCTCTTGCCTATCTTCTTCTCTGGTGATAAGGAGAGGGCTTGACCGAGTTCTTTGGCTGCTCGATACGAAATATAGTTCCCGCTTAGGAGTAAGCCCTGGAGACTCGGTAGGCCAAACTTTTTCCGCTTCCGAAAGGCCCGGCAAAGAGCTATGATCCCGGTCTCGCGGAGAGAGCAAAAGCTTAAGTCCAGCGTTTTCAGGACAACGGTATTTGAGTACAGGATCTCACAAAGCAACTCAACACCAGAACTGCCAACGTTCGAAAAGGAAAGATTGACAACTGATATGTTGGGTGGGCGCAGCGACTTGAACTCCAGCATCATCTTGTCATCGCGGCGAAGATTCGGAAAGGATCCGTCAGTGAAATGTGCCGATTGGTGCCGCGGGTGTTTCGGCCTTGGTGCTGTGGCGAGAGCAGCTGGTAGAGACTCGGTTCTTAAGTGGCGCGGAGATTGGCTCGAGAGAGACCTCGAAGTTCTTTTCCTTGAAGTGTGTCCATGCCGTTCCGCCGCGGCTCTGCTTTGCTGGAGATCAAAATCAGTTGGATATCCTTCCAAGACCGAAACCAGAGAACGTGAGGGACTGTTCATAGCAGTAAAGACAAGCTTCGGAAGGTCCTCGATTTGCATCCGACCCGTCAGTACTAAAGTCAACAGCTTCACCTCGACTGTTGTAAGTGATATTTTGCTCATGTCAATACAGGCCCCTGCACGGAGTATGTCAAGAACACTTAATGGATCTAGTCGTTTCTTCTTCGAATTCATGACATTTGATACATTTCCTGCGCTCGGCATGGCTCCTCCGCTTGCTGCGGCATTCATCAGTTGCTGCAATGGGTTGGAGCTTCCGGATAGATCAATTCCCCATTCTCCCGCAGCATTTTCCAGAAGTGATTGCAAGGCAGCTGCATCGTCTGCAACGCCAGGAATGGCAATAGCAGGCACTTCCGGAGCACCATCAGGGCCGTCGGACATTGACTCTGCTCCGGACAGCTCATCTCTACGAGAGTCGAGCACCGCTTCTGTCAGCATGGCTGCTATTCTCGTCGTCCGACTTACTGTTGCAGCTAATTCTACATTCTCAACCCTACACTCGTGTAAAATGACCCCCGGAACTGGATTGTCAATGAAGGAAACAACTTTCGATGCAAGCCATATCCAATCCCCCTCAACTGTCTGGCGGCGGAGGTAGACTTCAACATCTGGCCTTCCCCGGTCCCAAAAGTGTTTTTTCACGGATTGTAGCCCAACATTGTCCTCCTCATGTACCGAATCATATCTGTTGAGTGATATCGCGGACAAATAAGGATATTAGCGGCATTCTTTTGCTTGATTTGTAAAATATGTATAATACATATATATTATATAATATATAAATATGAAAAGGTGGTACAGTAGGAAGGCCCAGTCGACGCCACCTCACAAAAATCAACAATTGATCTAGCAAAACAACAAACTCACACCGAGGTCATCAATAAATTGTTCGGTGGGAATCCAGTCGCAGTTTCCGTTATGCCAAGGATTGTCCCTAGGAGGCATCAGGAAGAGAGTGGGGGCGGAGGAGAGCGGGTTAGAGAGCAATGAGAAGAGAACGAAGACAAGACATACCAATTCCAACAAATTCAAAAGCACGAACTTCGCGACTAAAACATAAAATATTTCCGAGAAGCGTTAACCCAAAAAAGGAGAGGAAAGAGGTCAAGGATGATGGGAACTCACCATTCGATGCTATCGTTATGAAGTGTTCGTGTGGCCGGTTCAATCTCGCAGCTTCCGCAACGGCAGCAGCAGCGAGTTGCTCGCGAAACTGTTGCTCCCGCTCAACTTGCTGCTGTTCCGCCACCATCTGTTGAAGCAAGTGATCCATTCCAACCTCTGACATTGGCTCTACTGCCATGCTGGTTGGCGCTTCATACCCTCCCAGCTGCTGCTCGTGTCCGTATAGATCCTGCCCCATGGTGGAAGCAGCGTCCCCTCCATCGCCTGCCATTGCGGACATGGCCACCGACAAGACTGCATCGCTACCTTGCTGTGCTTCCGTCTCGGCCGCATCACGGGCAGCTGCTTCCGCAGCTGCTGCCGCGGCTGCTGCAGCAAGCATGCTACAACTTATTTATCTTGGGCCGCTCCTTGTAACTCAACTCTAACCCCCTCCCCCCTTGTCTCTGGATACATTTATCGGTACGTACTGTACTCTACGTGTAGCCTACCTAGGTACTAGCTCTAGTAGGTACGTACTCGTATGCGAGTACACACGAGTACCTACGTACCCGTACATTCTCCTCCTCGAGTCCGTATACGAACTCGTGTACGTAGCCTACGATCAAGTACCGTAGGCCCAATCTCGCATAAGAGGCCGAGACGGCAGCGCGCGGGTACATGTAGGAATTATCTGATCAGAGATGAAAGCTTACGACGATCTCGATCAAGAAGAGCTTACCCAGCAGTTGCTGGAGCGCGACGAAAGAATTGCAAGTCTTGAGCGACAGAGAACGAAACAAGATGAGGCGACAGCCATGCTTCGATCCGAGCTTGGTGCTGTCCAAATCAAGCACAAGGAGGAATTCTATTGGCTAAGACTGGAAGTCGATAACCTTCGCAAGGATAAGGAGGCCGTAGAAGATCGGATGGCGGAGCTTTATCGCGATATGCGGGAGATTGATAACATGAACGAGGAACATGATCTCATGGGTGGTGGAGCGGCTCCAGTTTGTGTGGATGCTGGATACGTTCTTCATCTCCAATCGCAGCTGTCCAAATCGATGCAAACCATGGGAGTTCTCGACAATCAGATTGGAATGGTAAAACGGTCCTGTGATGAGGTGGTCAAAAGTCTTAAGGAGGAAATTGCTGATGTAATGGACGACAAGTGTCGAGTTGAAATGGAGCTCCTAAATCAGCTTGCCGTTCTTGATAACGAAAAAAAGAATCTGGAGGACGAATGCGAAGAGCGCGTGAGCGTGGAGAAGAGCAAGATTCAATGCAAAGAAGAGCATATAGCAAAATTAAAGGAAGAGATCCGTTTGCTTCGTCAAATCAAGGATGGCCGACGAGGAACGCAGAATGGAACACACGAGAACAAGGGTGGAGAAAGAGAAAGGGGCGCTGCGTCTGTGGGGGAGACAGTAGCGACGGCATCTCACTTTGATAATCCAGGCCCTTCGAGGACTGGGATCAGCAGCAGAGGACGCGAGTCCGATCTTCTCGACGAAATCCATAGTCTCGAGGTTGAAATCGACCATCTACGGACAAATAACAATGACCAGAACGATGATAAGTTGTTAGCCCTTGAGGACACAATAGCTGACCAAGATGATCAGATCGAAAGATTGATAGCAGAGGTAGATGGGTTGCGTCAATCAAGCTCTGATGAGGCAGAGGCAGTACTCACGGCTGTCCAGAACAACCGCGACGATGCCCTGGAGACTCTGGACCGCATCGCAGAATACTGGGAAAAAGCTGATGAGTCAATCCAGGTGTTGGAAGATGTAATGGAAGAATTGAGACCAGTAGATGATGACCCCCAATCTTCGGGGCTGAGGGAGATGGATAGATACCGAACCCTATCCACCTTAGAAACCGCGACACTCGTACACAGCCAGATTAAGTTGTCACTTCTTCTGGTTGAGCTCAAATGCAGGAATCAGTTGACAACATTGAGAAGTGACGTAAGGCTTGTCAGTTCTGGTTGTCTTGGTTGTGATGGGGGAGGCAAATTTGGCCAAATTACAGCTCTGCATGAAGAAACCATCGATGAGATAGCGGAGAAAGTGGATGAGATTCAGGCCGAGACCATGATTGCCCTGCAGCAGGTTGAGGCGAACATGACGGGGCTTATTCAGAGTCTTGAAGGAGGAGGTGAGTTCGAGGCTGCGGCAGAAGATTTGCGCATTGAACTGGGTGAACGGATTGATACATATATGATGCCGCAAGAAAAGTTTGCCAAACTCGAAGCTGACTATGAGGTGCTAATGAAGAAGGAAAGATCGTCAAACGATGATAAGGTATCTCAAACCACTGAATTTGAACGACGCTCTTCTCGTGATAAGAAAATGTTCGAGTTACTTGAGAGAGAAGTGTTTGCAGTGGTGGGTAAGATCAAGGACAAGAACAAAGAAATTGCCAAGCTCACTACTGCTGCGGAGGACCACAAAGTAAGGGAGCTTACGTTGAAAAAGGAACTGAAGAGAATTATGAAACGCGTTAGAGCGATTGAAGATGGGACTTAAAAAATCTAGCACCCCTTATCGGCATCCTTTGAAAAACGATTTTGTTCTGAGTTCTTGGAGATTCCTGTGAATAGAGTCTAGCTACGTAGAAATCTACATCATAGATCTACTACATGTACCGGTACGTAGATCTAGTACATGTAGATCTAGCACGGGTAGGTACATGTATCGCAAAAGAGTGAACTAGAGTAAAAGTTACATATGTAGAGTCTACCGAAATCTCCTGTCCCGGTCAGTCGGCGAGCAGAGAAGCACTGGACGTACCGGTACATGTACGGTAGATCTACATGTACTAGTAGATCTATCTACGGTAGATCTACATATGTACGGTGCATGATGTGCTCTGCGCATGCGGTGGTACGCGGGCGGTCGGTGCGGTATAGGTAGGCCTACATAATGTACTAGGTACGGCGTGGACGGTACCAGCTACTATACGTACGTACGATCAAGTACGTAGCTACCGGTAGCAGGAGCTACGTAGGAATTCCTACGTTACTACTACCGGTGGAGTAGGGTACGGACGCGCCAACCGCTACGTGTAGCTCTTCACAACGCACGCGTGTACCAAACGAACAAGCAAGATGAGTAGTGACGAGGAATCTATCTCCGGAGAGGAGGCGACCAGCGATGAGGAAGAGGTCGAACAGCCGGTCGTCATCATCAAGAAGAAGAGGAAGACTAAGAAGAAGGTAAGGTTTCCGAGCGTTACCCGACTGCCTGCTCACGCTGCTCACTGTGCATGTTGCGCATCATCGTCCGTTTGACTGGCCGTTTATGACACTCGGTGGTTCCATTGCGAAGAATTATTGAAAGGCCGAGCTGCAGATCGACAGAAGATATTGTTCGGTGTAGTGGCGTGGCGTTGATGCGCTTGACAGATGGCCATTTCTCCCAATACTTCCTTGATTGCTTCCGCCTCGGAGGCTGGCTCATCGAGAGTTATTGCGAGGCTGCGGGGTCTCATCTCTCTCTAAGTTTGACAGCTATTTTTTTCGCACGAGCACGCTCGAAGATTTCAGTTCAAAGTCAAAATCTAATCCGAAGCACTTTTCATTTATTTCTTTTATATCTATTATCTGACTTCTTCAGAAGGACCCCAACAAGCCCAAGCGGAACATGTCTGCTTTCTTTCTGTACTCCAAGTAAGTCGACCGCCTCCCATATCATGCATGCCCGCCCGTCCCGTGCTGAATTTTTCTGGTCGGTATCTAGATATCTACACGTACATGTAGAGAGAATTCTCTGACCTTTCGTCACTAACTTTTCTTCTTGTCTTCCTTTATCTTAATTGTAGTGCAAACCGCGAGAGAGTCAAGACTGAGAATCCAGAAGCCAAGTTCGGCGACATTGCCAAGATCCTGTCCCAGGAGTTTAAGGGTCTTCCTGAGAATGAGAAGGAGCAGTGGAAGGATCTCGCTGCGAAGGACAAGGAGAGGTACCAGAGGGAGATGGAAGACTACGTCCCTCCCAGCGATGACAGCGAGGATGACGGTAAGCGCAAGAAGAAGAAGAAGAAGAAGGATCCCAATGCCCCCAAGCGCAATCAGACGGCGTTCTTCATCTACTCCAACATGCACCGTGCGACCGTCAAGGAGACCAACCCCGAAGCAGGCTTCGGAGACATTGCCAAGATCATCTCCAAGCTTTTCAAGGCCCTGTCCGAGAAGGAACGCGAGAAGTACGACAAGCTTGCGGTGGAGGACAAGGCGCGTTACCAGCGCCAGATGGCTGCCTACAAAGGAGGCTCCGCTTGAATTGGGGACGATTTTGAGCCTTACACTTGAGACTATGCCAACCTATTTGTTTATTTTCGACTTTTATGTCGTGGGGTAACATGTTTTATTCTCCGGTATCACATGTACAACACTCTAAGTACGTTTATCTATCTACCTTTGCTGGCATTGAGGGCGAAGAAGACCCCGACTGATGCCTCGAAAGCTCGCGATCCTATCGAAATTATTGATGGGGAATACTCAGGTCTTGGAACAGTTGCGTAGAACTACCGTACTACTAGTAGTAATCTATTTATTGACTCCTCGAATACATGTACCATAGTAGAGTCTACATGTATGTAGATCTAGATCTACACGTACCATAGAGTCTACATGATCCAGATGAAAAACATGTTGTCGCAATACATGTACATGTACCGGTACCGCTCGGTAGAAGAATGCACGATGAAGAGAAAGGAGACGTCCAAGGCAAAGCTATTCGACTTCAAAGTCGGCTGTGAGACCGAGTTGAGCCGGTCTGTTCCTCCTGGTACCGTCGTAGATCTAGATTACTGTAGTTCTCCCTATTGCGGAAGACATGGCAGTGCGCTCGGTACCGGTACTTTGGACGTCTTTGAGGGGACAGATCTAATACTTAGTGCCGTCCTATAGAGATCTACCTACCGACCGGTAGATCTACTTGCAATGTAGGTTTCTACCACCGGTTCCAAGGAACATGTGTACCGGTAGTACGTACCGGTAGCTGTGTGTGGTTCTAGATCTACTAGATCTAGATCTAGATCTACGTGTAGCTTACAAGTAGCGGATTCTTTTGCTGATTATATATGTATATTATATTATTGACATGCTTTCTTACATGAAAAGACTTGTACCGGTACGGTACATATATTTTATAGGAAGCCGGGGTCATTGCGATGCACAAATAAGTCAATTCACGGTATCGAAGAAGCGCCTCCCAGAGACAGGAATGACGCTCCTTCGCTTAGTGTCAGCTCTCTCTAGCTAGCTTCCTACTGCAAAGAAGCGAGTTGTTTCAGAAAGGCTTCAGGCGATACAAGCTCGCAGCAGCCATAAATGACATTGTCAATCTGTTGGTTCAAATTAGCGTGTTCAGAATACGATCCAGGCCCAATGACAAAAGCAACAACTTCTCCAACAGGAGCGCGGGCGATCTGGCGAACTTCAGATAAGTTGACTTCTCCTCCTCTGGAAGAAATTCTTGGGTCCAAGTAAAGATATTCGTCGTCCTCAGTACCGGGCTTCTGGTTGATAAGGTTTTCAACAACGCAAGTTACATGATGCTTGTGGATTTTACCCAGCATAGAACTGACACGTTCTGTTGCCTTGGCAAGGAGGCCCGTCGCCTGGTTAGTCGCTGATTTCATCAGCGTCGAGAGCATGTCTCCTGATGCACCAGCACCAGCGTAGCTCGATTCTACTGCTGACAATTGATCGGACATCGTAGTGATCATGTTCATTGATCGAAGACGTTTCAAGTATGTGATGGCGGCCAGTCCCTGGGATAGCTTTTCCTCATCTTCTCTTGCGATCTTTGGCGATGGCCCGCCACCTGCCGCGGAGTTTCCCAGGCTGTCCCTCATGCCGCAGACGACCTCGTCGATGTCGCTGCCTGGGGCGGTTGTCGCGAGACAAAATACAATAATGAGGCGGATCTTATCGGCGACTTTTCCCTTGGTAGCGTCCGTTACAAGCTCCATAACATCTCGTTTCGCCTTGGATTGGTCATTCTTGTAGCTTCCGGTAGCCAGTGCCGATTCGAGCTCATAGAATTGAGGTATATCTCTGGAAGCGACCTGGGTCATAACAGCCTGAAGAATAGACGTGTGGACCTCAAGCTGGCGCTTCCTCTCAATTAACGCAGGAAGTGAGTCGACAGCCGTGGCAAGGTCATTCGTTCCTGCAGAAGCAGAAGCGTCAGCGTCAAATACAACAGCGCCACTTTGACTTTCCCGCTCACTAACTCCACCACCAATAGCCTTCGATCGAATTTCCTCCGTTTTCTTCGTAACGTTCTGAAGTTCGACTCCGTTGGATTCTATGGCCTCTGGAAAAGGATTGAACTTGTGTCTGCTGTAGAAAGGGTCTTCATCTGCATCCAAATCAAAACGCTTGCCCATTGTCTTTACTCGACCTGCCGCGTCTTCCGTCTTCGACTCAAATTCTACCCTGTTCCCTTTGTGCGTGAGGACGTCATCGATGAGAGCCTGGTAGGTAGATGTATGCTGCACTGGGGTGATAAGATCGGTATTGCGGTCCATTATAACCATGAGTGGTCGACGATGGGCGGCAGCGGAAGCGCTGGCAGCGCCAGCCCTTCCTTTGTGTCTGTCAAAGATCATTGGTCGATCAGATATCATCTTCATGAGCTTTCGAGCGACCATTTCTGGCGCTCCACCCTTAGCACAGCGGATGACGGGCAGCTGACCGATGGTGGATATCACGCTAAGAAGGCCGTTTGCAACATCAAGCATTGCTCGCTCCATCATGTGCTCGGTCGTAGTGGGGTCATTGTACAGGACATACGAGTTCGTTTTGTTCAGAGTGAAAAGATTTCGTTCCAGACAAACATAGTCCAGGTACTGGTCGAAAACAAGGGCCACTTTTTCTACCGAGTTCGACTGGACAACGAGCCTTGCGAATTCTTCGAGAAGCGAGCGGTCAAGCCTTGTGACGAAGTTGAGGTAGGCCGCTTTGTAGAGCCCAAGAGCACAGTCTTGGGCAATTATGGAAAGATTGGAGCGCGTGGGTTCAACGAAGTACACTGCAGGAACGTCGGGGATGGGTTCACGCTCAGAATCAAGGAGAAGATGAAGTGTCACGCCCCTACGACGAAGGTCGGAAACGGAAAGCAAGGGGGAAATGATAGACCTACACGTTTTGTCGTAAATGAGGATTTTCCACTGATTTTGGGCAGGAGGGCCCCGAGGGAGCATGTTGTAAGAGCCGATGTCTACGGACGAAGCTTCAGCTCCGGTTGAAGTGTTGGCCGTGGAGCCGGGCGATTTCGATGCGACATTGTTCAAGGCAAGCATTCGTGTGACGCTGTTGAGCTGCTTCCGCTTCAAGGATGACAAGGGATCAGACGCCGGAGAGGGCAGTGTAGGCGGACCGGACGATGCCATGCTGCAATTGTAAAGACCGATGATTGGTAACAACTACCCTGGAGGACAACCACGTGGCTAAAGTAAAGAAGTAAGGTCACGACGTCGCGGACCAAAAACTCAGATTGTGGTGTCCTGAGGAGCGGAGGAAGAATTTCTACGTACCTAGTACATGTAACCTACATGTTACGAGCGTACCTAGCTAAGTACATACATACGGTAGCCTACATGTACGGCCCGGTACCGTAGCATGTACCTATGTATTCGAGTATGTACCTATTCCGTACGAATATCGTACAGTTACATTATGTAAATCGTACCTACGGTGCTACTCCACCGGTAGCTAGGTTACGATCGTACCGTAGTACCAGCCGTACATGTAGGTACTCTTATTTTATTTTGACACCATCGTGTCAGTCTCTCAATTTTGCAGCAAATCGGTTTGCAGCACAAACGGATGAATAGGAATTCCTAGCCTAACTACGCCTCTTTCACCTCCCTTCTCCTGTGCACCAGCTCTTCCTTCAGAATCCAAAGCTTCGTTGATTCCGGTAAGAAACGCAAAAAAACATCATGGACGACGGATCGAGCGGAAAAAAGAAAGGGTCGAAATCCCGGAGGGAACTCCCTGAGGGAGCCGTCGCCACTCTCAAGGCCTGGTTGCTATCTCCCGAGCATTTCACCCACCCGTACCCTACTCCTCAGGACCAGGTCATGCTGATGCAGAAGACGGGGATCGATAAGAAACAGCTCAAGAACTGGTTCACCAACGCCCGGAGGAGGATATGGAAGCCCATGCTGAAGAAACAACTAGAACAGGGCAAGCTGGCCACCACGGGTGCAGGTGGAGGGGTGGTTACCATCCCGCCCGGAGGTTCCGGAGGAGCTGCCGCTGCCGCCGCCGCCGCCGCAGCAGCTATGGCTCAACCGCCGCAGCCACCTGTTGTACCAGCTGCCGGGCCGGGGGGAGAACCACCGTACGGCATGCCTCCGGCCGATGGGAATGTCCATGCCATGCAGCAGCAGCAGTACCAACAGCCGACCCATCAGTTGTACGATGCCTACGGCAATCCAACGCAATCGTTCTCAGGACAGGCAAGGGCATCCTCCTCGCACTCTCAGGGGCATCAGCAACAGTATGGACAATGGCCGCAGGGGCAGGGACAGCAGTACGGCCAGCCGGGGATGGCCCAATCCAACTCCATTGGTTCGCTCCCACCCATCGCCCCCTCCGGTGGTTCTACTGGCAACGTCTCTCAGATGAACAAAACTGACAGCCACGCGGTCCTCATGGAGCTGTTTGCGCGGGATCAGGATTTGGTGCGCCAGGCGACGGAAGGTGCCAAACTAAAGGCCCAGGCTGCTCTGGGAGGCACTGGCGGGAGCGGCGGAGGCATCGGTCCTGGGGGCATCGCCATTGGCGACGGCCAGGATGACGTGGTCGATGCTAGTAGGCAACAGCAGAGTGGTGGGCAGGGTATCCCGTCTCAGCATCCCATGATGGCATCCTCGGGCTCTGGCAGCAGTGGAGCGGTGGCGAAGATGGGTAGCGCCCCTTCGTTCAACTCGTGGCCCCACTTTTCCAGTGTTTCCTCGCTAAACAATTTGGGCACCATGACCGGTGTTAAATCAATCACGAACATGAGCGGTGCCGACCTTGTCAGCCAGGGAAGCCTCAACAAGAAAGGCAATCTGGCGCAGGTAAAGTCAATTGAGTCCATGGGCCGAGCTGATTCCTACGCCTTTTTGGAGGTATTCTTCGAGGATCGTGGCAGTGTCGGGACGACTGGCGGCACCACTGGAGCTGGGAACAGCCTTGGTGCTGCCGGAGAAGGCGGCGGCGGCGGCATCACTACGTCCGGACTTCTTTCAGAGCAGTCGCAGCAGAAACAGCAGCAGTGCGGTGTGAAGAGGGAACGGGAGGAGGAAAGTGATGACATCGGACTTTCGCTGGACGGACCTGACGAGTCGCCCTCTTCTTCGGCGGTTGTAAATCCTGCGGTGCTGGATGGTGACAACGATGAGAAGCTGCCAAACAACGTGGGTATGAACGGCGCGAGTGATGAAGCAGCATTGACGGCACCCCCTCGTCTTAACGGCAATGGGAACGATATGGAACAGACGGATATGGGCGATCACAAAGGCAACCTGAAGCGTGCGTACGACGATGCCCTCGCTGCTCGCGGCCTAATCTCTGTCCGTCGATCTTGCGAAAAACTAACAGACCTCGCTCTACCGGCGAAAATGCAGCGGACTCTGTCGCAGGAGTTCTTGCGACAACAGATGAATCCTATCGCAGCACCCGGAATGAATCCGAGCTTTAGTGGAGGAGGTTTTGCCTCATCCGTCCCCGATGATCCTAATCAAACAGTTTCCAATAATGTTGGATCAAACGAGGGACGACCGGCTGATAGAGGCATCATGAATGGGGAACAGTCCGCAGGACAGCCACCGTCGCAAGATGGCACTGGCTTCGCAGGTGGGGATGGCGCCAAGGATCAAGCTGTCGGTGCGACCTGCGGGACTGTCCAGAGTTCGTCGGTAAATGTACCCGCTACGACGAAGTGCTCCCTTTGTCGCTGCATTAATGTGGATACTCAGCTCCGTCCCTGTGGACACATGTTCCATGGCCGTTGTCTTAAGCCGAGTCTCCAGAACGCTGTGGGTCCTCCAAAGTGTCCCATCGATCACATACCCATGCAAAGTGCCGTTCTTGCGATACCAACACAGGAAGGTAGGGGAGCGGACCAATGAAGACAGGCTCGCTGAGAGAGCGCGAAGAACTCAGACATGTGAAGGGTCTGTGATTTCCCTGTGTATTTGAGGGTTCTCTTGTTTGGCAATGTGACTTGAGAGAAGTGGAGATGCGAATGATAAAAGGCCGATAGGTAATAAAAATTGAGCTACACAAAAACTTAAAATTCATTATTGGCCAATCGATTGTGTAGATCTACATGGGCCAGTACGGGCACTCAATGTATATACATGTACATATAGATATTAGAAGAGATGCATGGGCACTCCAACCAATTTTAAGATCTACTATCTACTCTAGTAGATCTAGTCTAGCTAGATCTACTAGCTACGTAGTCTAGCTAGCTAGCTAGCTAGCTAGATCTGGACAGTATTAACAATTTTAAAAGTTTTGGCGGTCCGCGCCCGAAATCAGCGGGGGTAGATCTAGCACATGTATTATTTATAAAAGGTGACAGCCGCACTCATCCATGTCATGTCAAGAATGAGAATGAGTGACGCTGATCAGCCGGTAGCGAGCTCAGGCGGAGCGCCGAAGGCAGCGGCCCAGTGCCGATTGAAGCGAGGCACACAATGTCCAAGCGACAGCGACGACAGGCCACAACTACCGTAGTTTTATATATATTATATAAGTATATATATACATGATGTGTGTGTGTGTGTGTGTGTGTGTGGGGGGGGTCGTCCCGCTAAGTACCGTTATATACGTAATGAAAAAGCTTTTAATCTACGGTAGATCTACATGTTGTAGAACCAAACATAAACTAAGCCGCACCCACATTAGATCTAGATCTAGAGTAGAACGTTTAATCAATCAATCAATCAATCAATCGCATAGATCATCAATATACCTACTAAGTACATGACGGTTGAGACGTCTTTACGTGTAGATCTAAGATCTCTAGACTAATCGTCAATAAGAGACATACACATTGTATGTAGATTTAAGAGATCTACTGTAGAACCGACCGGTACTACCGACCGTACTAGATGTACATGTACCGTAGAATCTCTAGACTCTGGATCTAGCTAGCTAGCTAGAATAGAGAGCTATAGATCTAGCTAGATCTAGATCTACGCAGATAGAGAATCTTGATCCACACCCATGTTTAACTTTCATCAGGGGGGAGAGCTACTCTTCTTTTTTCAACAGCGGAAAGGCAATAACATCTCGAATCGAAGCCGAATCGGTGAGTAGCATTATCACTGTGTGAGTTGAGAAGGAATTCAAATGCAAGGGTGAGAAATGCTCGGTGAAACATGCGTTGCGCAGACAAGTCGGTTACCATTTACTTACCTCTGTCAATGCCAATACCAAGACCACCAGTTGGTGGCATTCCCTGCTCCAACGCTAATAGGAAATCTTCGTCTACCCCGCATGCCTCCTCGTCGCCAGCGGCTTTCTTTAATGCTTGCGCCTCGAAACGCTCCCGTTGATCAATAGGATCCGTGAGCTCACTGAACGAATTTGCTATTTCTCTACCAGTAGCAAAGAGCTCGAATCGTTCCGTTAGGCCGGGTTTGGTTCGATGTGGTTTCGCAAGGGGGCTCACTTCCACGGGGTAATCAATAACGAACGTGGGCTGGATCAAAGTTGGCTCGCACAGCTCTTCGAAGCAAGCATTCAACACCTCGCCAACCGTACCCAACAATTCAACCTTCGGAACACCTCTAGCAGATGCTGCACCCTTGGCAGCCTCGACCGATGCAGGATCTGTTGGATCCAGAGCGGCAAAATCGAACTCAGGCATCTGCCCCTTGACGATGTCGTGCATCGTAATGCGTCGCCAGGGTTTCTCAAGGTTGATGTCGTGCTCGCCATACTGCACGCGAAGGGAGTTATGTACGCTTTGACACATGCCTGTTGCGGTCGAGGAAACAAAGCAAATATGACAAACCAAGTTACCAAATCACGTAATTCTGACAACGCATTTTAGTCCAAATAATTCGTATCCTCACGCACATACTCACCACAAATTAGGTCTTCCGTCAGCTCCATCATATCGTTGTAATCTGCGTATGCTTGATACAGCTCTACGGATGTAAACTCCGGGTTGTGACGAGTCGAAATGCCTTCGTTGCGGAAAATTCTCCCCAATTCATACACTCTGTGAAATCCACCAACAATAAGGCGTTTCAAATGCAGCTCAGTAGCAATTCGAAGGGTAAGGTCCATCCCCATGCTGTTGTGATAAGTTTCAAATGGTTTGGCTTCCGCACCTCCTGGCTCATTGTGGAGGACCGGCGTCTCAATTTCGAGGAAGCCCAAGTCATTGAGCTGCTGCCGAAGTGCCGACGTCATCAAAGCCCGCTTTCGGAACGTGTCCCTCACATCTGAATTGACAATGAGATCCAAATGACGCTGTCGGTATCGCTTCGAAATGTCGGTGAGACCATGAAACTTATCCGGCAACGGCAGGGCAGACTTGGTTAGCATTTTCCACTCTGTGCAATAAACGCTTAGCTCTCCCTTGTCCGTGCGTCGAATCGTGCCGCGGACTCCAATAATGTCCCCACTGTCCGTCCATGCCTTCAGATCCTATCAATATTGTTTCGTCGGTATGGAAGTGAGGCATCGATGATCCCAAGAAGAAGCAATCAGAGAAATGATTAGGAGATATCATGGATCAAACCCACATGTGACTGTCGTTCGCATACAAACTCACCTTGAAGGCGGCGCCTAGACGCTTCTTGTCCAATTGGAGCTGAATCGTTCCAGATTCGTCGAGGAGAGTGAAGAAAGCCAACTTTCCGAAAACTCTCCTGGTCATGACCCGCCCAGCCACTGAAACGTCGGCGTTTTCGTCCTCTTCTCCTCCCTCCAAATTCCCTTCATAGATGCATTTCAATTCCGCGGCGGTGTGTGTAGGGTTAAAGGAATACGCATACGGATTTTGCCCCGCTTCTACCATAGCTGTCACCTTATCCAACCTCGCCTGTCGAATTTCAGATTCACTGGCGTCACCACCTCCGTTCTTGTTTCCTGACTTTTTCACCTTGTCTCTCCCCTCCGTCTTTTTCACAACTTCCCTTTTCGATTCCTCGCCGGGGTTGGCAAGTGCTTTCAGTGCCAAAAGTTCCTCGACATGGGGTGCAAGGTCCTCCTTCGACATGCCATCAGCCTTAAGCTGACGGATCTGGTCCCCTTTTGCAGCAATGCGCCTCTCGATTAATTGGTCTTCAGTGCCGCCGGCGGTTTCAGAATCTGACCCTTTAGATGAAGATATAGCGGATACAAGGGCCGAGGAAGTGAGCGGACGGACAGGCGGACTATTCAGCAGTCTCAATACCAATTGTGAATGTTGGCTTTCCTCCCGCCGAAGTGTCGTGTGTCCAGACGGCAGGATGCCTATGTGCCTTGGAACTCTCCTGAACGTTTGCACAAAGCCTTTCACATCCCGGCGGAAAACGATAAAAAAGCTCATCACTGAGGCGACAATTCGCCTTCGCCACCAGAAAGTTGAATTCATCATCGAGGGGAGGGCAAGAAGGAAAAATGAATGGCCCCGCGGGGGTGGGGGGGGCCGCCGCCGCGTCGTGCGTCATGGTCAGATTTTTACTGCAGTACCCCTATCTAAACATTCGGGAATAAGATGTCAGGTACCGTGTACCGTGCGCATACTACATGTACGTAGGCCTACTACGTACATGTAGGCCTACGTAGGCTACGTAGTAATAGTACTACGTAGTACATGCCCCCGTCACATGGATCACATTTGCCCCCCCTCTCTTGTATTGTCTTGCCTCTGACGGCCTGCGCGCGTCTGGGGCGCGCATTCAATGGGTTGTTCCAGCAGCAAGGAAGCGGTGCCATCATCGTCCGCTAGTGAGAAGAAAGGCACTCCGGTATCACCATCGGCGCAGCACGGAAGCCAGGGAATCGCCCAGGACAACATGGTGCGCTGAACATAAAATTTTATCGTGCTCCATGTTTTTAATATAGAATTTCCCCCTAATTCCCCCCTTTTCTCGTTGAAAATGCATCGGCATGGACCTCATCAAATTGTGCTCTCGTTTACCTTAATTCCGCGAACAGGACAACTCGTCGCAGGGCTCCCGCCACGATGACACCAAGCAACACGATGCCGTCGAACGAGAGAAGATGATCAACATTCACAGCCGCGTGAAGCCCCAACGTGGGCAGAACATCTTCTCTGAGCCCATCAAGATGGACGAAGAGTTCGTTGCTCCAGTGCATGCAAAATCTGATGCCGCCATCCACTTCATCGACAACTCCCTGGCAGATAATTTTATCTTTGCGAGCCTAACTTCCGAGGAGCGGCGTCAGCTCATCGACGCGATGATAATGGATACCGTGGCTGCGGGGACTGTCATTATCCAGCAGGGCGACATCGGTGACTTCTTCTACGTCGTAGAAGAGGGCCACGTTAGCTTTTCCGTCGACGGAAATCACGTTGGCGCCTGTACTCGCGGTGCATCATTCGGTGAGCTGGCATTGTTGTACAACTGTCCCCGCGCAGCGACGTGCCTCGCCAATACTGACTGTCGTCTCTGGAAGGTTGACCAGAAGACGTTTCGTTACATGCTGGCGAATAATCAGGCAAATACCCAGAAGGATATCCACGACGTTCTTCGGAAGGTTCCGTTCCTATCGGAACTCGAGGATCAGATGCTGACAAGGATCTCTGATGCTCTTACCACGGTGACCTTCCCAACCGGTGAGCGCATCATCAACAAAGGTGATGTGGGCGAGGTTTTCTATATTCTTCGCGAAGGCAACGTAAAGGTTCATGATATCGGATTCGGAGACAGTCAGTATGTCGATCAGGTGCTCTCGCCGGGCGACTGGTTTGGAGAACGAGCTCTCCTCACTGGAGAGCCCCGTGTGGCCAATGTAACCGCAGAAACCCCATGTTCGACTCTTTGCTTGTCTCGAGAGACGTTCGAAAAGACACTTGGTCCGCTGCAGAGCCTCATTGACCATGCCATGAAGAAACGTGTTCTAATGGGCGTGCCAATCTTTGCGAACTCACACTTCCAGCCATATGAGATGGCTAGGCTGACAGATCTCGTCACGGAGGTTACCTTCCACAACGGTGAGGTTTTGGCGGAAGAAGGCCAGCCAGCGAAGCAGAATCTCTACATCATTCGTTCTGGTAAGATTGTCATTGCCAACGACAATGGAATGATCAACAACCTGGGCACTGGTGATTACTTTGGCGCGACTGCGATTCAGACCGAAGATGCGGTCATTAGCCACCAAACGATCACGGCTGAAGAAGAGACTACCTGCGGTGTTCTCACTAAGAGCGCTATTGAGAGCGTCATCGGGAACGTATCCAGACTTGGGAAGCCCCTCCCTCCCATCAGTTCCAAGCTGGATCGCAGCATCAAGCTCAAAGACCTGATCAAGTTCAGGATCTTGGGCGTTGGTACCTTTGGCAAGGTCTGGCTTGTCAGTCACAAGAAGACTGGCAAGCCCTATGCACTTAAAATGCTGAGCAAGAGAGAGATCATTGGGCATCACCAAGTCGAGGGAGTCATTCGTGAGAAGAATATCATGTCTTCCATCGACCACCCTTTCGTGGTCAATCTGATATGCACCTTTCAGGATGACCGTAGCCTTTACATGCTCATTGAGCTTGTGCAGGGCGGAGAACTCTTCTCAGTGATCCACACCGAAACCAGAGATGGAGTCCCAAACGCCAACTCTCGATTCTATGCAGCGTGCATTCTTGAGTCTCTAAGTCACCTCCACCACAGACACATCGCTTATCGTGATCTCAAGCCAGAGAATATCCTCATTGATCATCTCGGATATTGTGTACTTGTCGACCTTGGCTTTGCCAAGATCGTTATGGACAAAACCTACACCTTATGTGGTACGCCAGAGTATCTTGCCCCCGAGATTATTCTCTCTAAGGGTCACGACAAAGGCGTCGATTACTGGGCCCTAGGTGTTCTTGTGTACGAAATGCTAGTTGGTCGCTCCCCGTTCTACTCTTATGGCACCGACCAAGTCAGCCTTTTCAAGAGGATCGTACAAGTCAAGTATTCCTTCCCCCCCGGAGGTGTGGTGAATGAAGTTGCGCAGGATTTGATCCAACGCCTCATTGTCAGGAGGCAGGCAAATCGATTCGGTTGCCTTGCGCGGGGTGACATGGATATCCGCGATCATGCTTGGTTTAGCGTTATTGATCATGACAAGCTCCTTAGGAAGAAGATTCCTGCCCCCTGGATCCCCCAGATTAAAGATCCTCTGGATGCGTCGCACTTCGATTCGTACAGGCATGTGGAGAACGAGCCACCTTCAAATAAACCTCACCTCTCGGCCCATCAGCAGGATCTTTTCAAGGACTTTTGATTGATCAACCCTTACCCGGGACAGAAATTATATCTAGCATCAAAAAATGTAATCTCATTGATATTCTACCAATTACGTCGATACATATATATACATACTAGTTGTGGGCCCGTCGTCGCTGTCGCTCGGACATTGTGTGCCTCGCTTCAATCGGCACTGGGCTCCGCTTCCTTCGGCGCTCCGCCTGAGCTCGCTACCGGCTGATCAGCGCCACTCATTCTCATCAATGACATGGCATATATGAGTGCGGCTGTCACCTTTTATAAATAATACATGTGCTACCCCCGCTGATTTCGGGCGCGGACCGCCCAAACTTTTATAATTGTTAATATTAATAATACACTGGCACGTGGTAAAACAATTACGATCTCGCCAGGAAGTACCTCCAAAGGACCTCCATAGTTAGCTAGTTATGTACCGGTACCAAGTTTTATCTTTATCAAAACAATCCTCACGGCGCTTGCCAATCTTGTACATGGTTGATCTACATGTCATGTGCACGAGCTCAGTGAGGGAAAACATTGTCAATGACCAAGCTAAAAACAGCAAATCCACCGCAACCAATTGCTGCAGCTTGGGGGCCTTGTTTTGCTTGTAGGGCGGCGCCCGTCACACACCCGCCAATGGCAGAGTTCCAAACGTCGTGCTTGCCGCGATATTTTTCAACAAGACATTCTGCACCGCCGAAAACACCGGTGATGAAAGCAAAGTTACGGCTCCAGTAGATACATTTCTCTCCCGTGGCCCTCATCGTTGTCCGCATTTGCTCCTTGAGGGGTGCTGTAGGTACTTCTTTGCCATTTATTATGGTGACGGGAGGAGTCATGTCCGACATGGCGCCAAGAAATACACCCATCAAGAGCCCACATACTGCACCACCAAAGATACCAATTGCAGCCTTACTCCCGCAGGACTCTGACAACCACGAAAAGTCCGGAGGGACGTCAGAATTTGAGTAGGATTTCGGATACCAGGGCGTCAAGTAGGGTAGGCGACCCAATGTGAACGATGTCCTCTTCAGTTCATTCGGTTGTCGCAGCTTGTTTCCACCCGAAAGCGATATCGATGCGTCAACTTTGTTCGGCAGAGTTGTCAACGCGGAAACAGGACGATGTAAAGCTGCAGAAGCATTATAGAAATACGCAGTCTTTTCAGAAGAATCGATTCTCTCAGAGCTGGACATTGGTGGATGATTGGCGTTCGGTGATGCTCCCATTGTTCTCTTATTCGTGAAAGGCGCTCAACTCAACCTCAACTCAGTAACTCAGTACCTTACGAGCGTACCTACTACGTAGTACCTACGTAGGTACTCGATAGTTCGTTCTTCAGAGTACCTACGATCAAGTACTATGTAGTACGGGCAGTACGGTACCGACGTACTCTCAGAGTACCTACAGTCCGGCTTGTACTGTACCGTAGTAAGGTACACGTAGGCTACATACATGTACAGCTACCAATTGTACGTACTCTGGTACGAGCACAGCACCTTGCCGCGATACGGAGTTCGTACAGTACGAGTACTCTGAGTACAACTTCCAAAAGAAGTCGAGTGAGCTAAAACGCAACTTTTGGAGAACGGAACCATGGCATTTGGTACTGCAACGAAGATTCCCGACGATACACCGTCCCCAAATGGGCAACGGTTTTCCCTCTCGCCTGAAACGGAGCTGCGCATCGAGGTTCCCTTCGATCAGAGCGCAACTGTTGTGTTGGTGTCTGGTTCCGGGGAAATTTTTGGGGCGGAATTGGCAACATCACGGGAGTATCGGTTCAGTGGAACTAATATTGCCATTTTTACCTGGCACGGATGCACGGTTGATATTAACGATGAAGGATCCCATCTCGACATTGTCTACACAAGCGATGAGACTGATGCCAACGTAGCTTTCGTAAATACCCACGCGCAACTTGAAGCGCTGCGCGACGAGGCCCTCGCAGCTACAACTGCGTCACTGGCAACAGAGAAGGAAAAGAAAGAAGAGGGTCCGCGGGTTATGGTCGTGGGTTCTTCGGATTGCGGAAAGAGCGCTCTTGTGAGGACTCTGACCTCGTATGGTAAGTTCTCTACACTCCTTCCACTTAAAAGAATGTGGCTTAATTTTTTTCTTGTCTTTGATGGTCCAGCCCCTCACCCGTGCTACTTTTCTTGTTTCTATGAGATTCCCTTTAGCGGTCAAACTTGGTCGATGCCCAATGCTCGTAGACATTGATCCTTCTCAGAACATGCTATCTGTGCCTGGGACGATTGGGGCTGCCCCCATGAAAGCAGCGTCTGTAGATGTTTCTTCGCATACGTCACTGGATTATAGCATAGTGTGTGGCACCTCGCCTCTTGTTTATTGGTATGGCTCGACTGATATTTCCACCAATCCTGCCCTGTACAATGCTCTTCTAGACAAACTTGGTGCAAATATTGACATGAGAATGGAGGGGGATGTAGATGCAAAGGCTGATGGGTTCGTTGTCAACACGTCAGGAATTCTTGAAGGTGCATCGTACAAATGCCTCCTTCATGCTCTTGATGCCTTGAGAATAAACATCATACTTGTGGTTGGGGACGATCGCTTGTACAGCATGTTGACAAATCACATGAAGCGGCGTGTAGCAGCAATTTCTTCTTCGTCGTCAGCGGCTGTGGTTTTGCCGGATACCAACGGCCACCTGTTTGGACCGAGAATTATCAAACTGCCACGAAGTGGCGGTGCTGTCCCAAGGAATCCTTCCTTCCGTCGATCATGCCGATCTTTGGCGATCAAACAGTATTTCAATGGCCAGACAAAAGCATCCGATGGGGGAAGTGCAGTGAGCCAGTTCACACCTTTTCTGCTCGAACTTCAGTTCTCCGACCTTGTTATCAAGAAACTGAGTGGTTTGTCGTTGACATCTTCAATGCTTCCTGTTGCAGCAAAGCAGAGCACAGACCCTGTCCAACTTCACGCCGTCAACATTTGTCCGGGACTGAAACACGCAGTTCTTGCAGTCTGCCATCCTCACGCCTGGGAACAGTATGAAATAAACGGAAATGCGAGTGAACTGTATCTTTCCGGAGTTTCTGGTTTTGTTGCTGTTGAGAATGTCGATATTGAGAGAGAGATGCTTTCCCTGCTCTGCCCATCGCAAGGTGAATTGCCAACCAAAATTTTGCTTCAGAGTGACATTACATGGATGGAATAGACATGCACGTTAGTGTCGTTAAAAGCGTACCATCAATTTAGAAAGATAGATTGCGTGTGAAACATTTCTTCACCGCATGCATATATAGATGCGACTAGATTTCTGCGTAGATCTAGTCCACGTACTACGTAGAGATCCCTCGCATGTTATTTGAGTGCGGCGTACATGTTCCGAAGCAGTCTACATGTAGCTAGATCTAGCTAGGTATGTATTTGTAATGATTTGTCCGTCTGTGCTACGGTATTTTAGCAGTTTCACCTCAGACCCATGAAATTTTCAATATGTTACCGCTCAAAATAGCAAAGAACGGTAGCTGGTGCTTGTCTTAGGCATACTGATCCCCCCTGACCACCAATACTTCCACTTGGGTCGTATTGGGGACATTCTGGCGTAACGGGGTGGCATTGGACCCCATATTTGTATCTTCGTGCCATCTCCATGAAAAGATCGCAAACTCCAACCACTCTTCAGCCCCAAGCACTGCTCATTCACGCAATATGAGCACGCACGACACTGACTATACCGTACTTGTACTGTACTTGTACGGCTGCCGGCAATGCTGCTGCCGCCGTCATCCCGGCCAATGCTTGACCTCATGGTCGTGGTGACGGCCGCACTGGCACTGCCGGCACCACTGCCGCCGCTGCCGCTAGCCCTAACCTTGGACAAGCCGGACGACGAGCCCGGCCGGCTGGTGCCCGGATCCCGCACACGCCCGACGGCGGCGGCCCAAACCCCAGCCGATACGCGTAGGGAGTCGGCGCCACTCCGACCGATGCTCCTGCCGACACCCCCGTCGGCACGCCTGTGGTTACACTGCCGGTCCTGAACGTATGGGACCTGGTGGGTAGCGAAGTACCTGGCAGCCTCGGAGCTGTCGTCGATGCTGCTGTAGTCGATTTCCTCTCCCTCGAATGCCGGAGGAAGGCATCAGTTTCCTCGATTTCGGCATCCGTATAGCTTCCAAAGCCGCGGAAAGCATTGGTGCTGTACGCATCCGCCAGCAAAGAGTTGCCTCTTTCCGAGTAAGCGGCAATTGCTGTCACGTCGTACCCACCCCGGTGGAACTCCATTGAGCATACTGTAATCAAACGAGTGCTTGTAAAATGTCGTTCGAAAAGATGCATGTATGAAATGAATCCGGATGAATCACAATGAATCCAATCGAATCAAGTCGAGTCCGAGCCAAGTCGAGTCCGAGTCAAGTCGAAGAAAGAGAGTCAAGCTGCCGTAGCTGCTGTCACTGCAACCACACCCGAGGCTACGGCCAAGAGGAAGGTGGCCACGGATACCGACGACGATGGCAAGAAGAAGAAGAAGAAGCCCCCCAGGGGTGGCGCTGGCGAGGCAAAGCGTCGCAAGACCATTGCCACCGTGGAAGACGCCCTGGCCTCTCCCGCGGCTAACGATGGCTCCGGCAAGGCGGCCGCTCCCACTTAAAGTCCCTGCAGTTGGACTGCAGTGCCGAACCTCGGCAAACGCGACTCTTTTGAGGCGGGCAGCAGCGGAGACGAGAACGAAGCTCCAGTAACGGCATGGTGACGAGGTCTACGAAGGCCGCGGCCTCGGGCAAATTACAAAGGGAAAGAAATAAATGTAAGTTGCACGTCGTACCTACTACACTCCTGTATGTAGGCTTCTTATCGTACTAGAGCTAGCCAGTAGGTACGTTCCTGGTGCTGCGTAGGTACTAGCTACGCAGTACATCAGTAGTAAGTAAGCTACATAGTACCTCGTCTACGTCGTAGGTACTCTTATCGTAGCTAAGTACTCTAGAATAGAGTACCTATTGTACTTCACAACCGAGTAGAATTCCTCATGCCTCGGGGTCAAGCAGAAAAGATGGACAACAGCAATGAAAGCGTTGATGAGGAGACGAATGAGGAAATATCGGTAGAAGAAGGGAAAGAGGGAATATATGTTGAAATGGAGGCAACAGCGGGTTTATCAAAAGGAAGCACTGAGAGTGGTTCTACCGTACTAGAAGTAGTGAATTCAGTAGCGGGACAGGAGACAGCGGCGGCAGCAGAAACAGCTGCCGGCATGGCTACAGAACAGTTGGAGTCTAGTTCCCTTCCACACAAATCATCACCTTCGTCATCCTCTTCTCAATCTCCAGCAGTAATTTCGAGGTCGTCAATATCCTCTGCATCGCGCATATCAACGAATCGTCCACAGATGCAGTCTACGTCCTCTGAGGTGTGCCACTTGTTCTTTTGTATTGTGTGGGACTGATCTGAACGACTGTTTGTAATGCTGTGTTTCGAAATTACTTAGCATTGATCTTCTCTGAAATGATTTCCTCTCTACGTCTTATTTCTATTCCTCCGTATCGTTCAGGAGGAGGAGAGTGAAGCGGAACTCGATGATGAGGACAGTCACTCCAGACTTAGTCACTCCAGACTTCGTTCGCCGCAACAAACCCCGCGTACAGTAAAACGGATGGGACAACCATCTGACATTGCTGATAAGATGTCCTCGGATGATGGAGCGGTGAGAGATGAATTGAAGATTGGGCGGAAACTTTCGTCCCCGGCAGGCGCTGCGGTGGCTGCTGCTCTTGGGGCTCTCGGTTCTGAACATGCGGCAACGACATGGGATCCACTGGAGAAGCCGTCTCACAAGGCCGGTCTACCTCCTGCACCACCGTCGACAACGACAACTCGAACTTATCGCCGACACCGACATCACCATTTACCAGATGCACTTCCATCGTTTCGTGATCCTCGAGCTTCTATGTGGACGTCCACGCACGATGCAAATGCTCCATCGGAGGATCGGTACTGCTCTTTGGTCAATGTTTTGCTCCGGCCACCACCATCAAAAATGGGGAACACAGAGAATATTAGCAGCAGCGGTAGCAGCGGGTCTGGGAGTGACGATGACCTTACGCAGATGGACGAGGCTACGCAAGTTGATCCTCGGCCTCACCCTTACGAAGAGGACAACACTTCTCTGATAAGGCTGTCACTCTGGTCCGTGATAGACGGTCACGGAGGAGGATGTGTTGCAACATATGCGTCAGAGGTATTGCTCCCTCATATAGCGGCAAGTGTCGCAAGGGCACTGAAATGCACTATTGTTGACAGGGGACATTTTTACGTGAACGGCCAGCTTAGGGATGTAAACGCGTTAGATCTGGACGGTTTGATTCGAAGTTCGGACCGGGGCAAGACCGGCGGAGGAAACATCGATGTTGTGAACCCTAATTCAATTCACTACAAATCCCCCAGAGAGGTGTACGACAGCGAGAGCGAAGGAGAGGCAGTGGATCACGCAACTTCGGAAGATGGAGGAGAGCAGCTTGATAGCACCGCCCCGCTTGATCTTGAACCTCCTATATCAGTCGCTTCGTCACTGAGACCACGGACACCACCTCCTGAGTCTGTCTCGTCGGTGAAGACATCTATGAAGACGGCCGTCTCGCCAGTGACAAGGCATGCGCCTGTCGGCACCCACTCAGCTTCAGAAGTTGCAGAAATAACCAAGGCCATTACACATAGTTTCCTTTCGGTCGATGAGGGATGGATCAATTCCATTGACCCTGTCACCACTCATCAAACTTCTTGCATTAGTAACGGAAAATGGAACGCTGGTGCTTGCGCACTTGTGGTCTTTACAGTCCAGAGGCTGGATTGGACCAGATCTTCAACTGCAGACCCAGAGACAGAGTTTGATGGGAGAGGTGCTGGTGGCGGAGAGGATACATCGCACAACAAAGACGCGGCCAGGAGGCGAAAATTGGATTACGCCACAAAGAGTAAAAGTGTGAGCTCTTTGAGTACTCTTTCCTCCACGTCTTCCCTCGCCACAGTCGGACCTCCCACTGCTGTTTCCGTCCAAGAGTCCGAAATCACGGAAACGGAAGACGATGACGATGTTTCTGACATTTTTGGCCCCCGGAGGCTTGGTAGACGGCAGGGAGCGAGGGACGATCCCCATCACACGGGGGAAGCCGTCATTAGCACGCCAGGAGGTTGCAAATGTCACTTCTACCGCCCCCACGATGCGATGTTATATACCGCCCATGTTGGTGATTGTAGAGCAGTGATGCTGGGGAGTGCCCCCCCTAGAACAATCAAAGTTCGACCAGAAGGAGAGGCTGCAGACGATCATGTTGATAGCAGTGACGATTATTCAAGTTGTGACACCAGTAGCGGCGAGAGCGAAGGAATGAGCAGTAGCGATCGCGACAGTGATAGCAGCGATGGAGTTGACGAAGATGAGGATGTTGTTGATCGGACATCTGCAGGTCAAAGTGAAACTGCTTCTGGAACATACATGGCATATATGCGACGACCAAGCAAGCGACAATGTCGACGGCGCAACTCGCATCACTCCACAACCCATCCATTTGCGCCACTACCTTCTCTCAGTAGAAGCGGTAGCTCAAGCTCAGAAGAAAGCGAGGCAGAGAGTGATGACTCGACCGTCACAACGGTTGAGCCTGGACCAGGCCCAGAAAGAAAGAAAGGGAGAAGAAGCACCAGAAACTTGACAAGGATTGCGCAGAAAATTACAGGACCTGAACCCCCCGAGCAGACCCTCTTCAATCCGCCTCTCCTACCGCCCCCCTTGCCTCTCTCGCCGATGATGCGGCCCATTGACTTGACGACAGATCATTCAGCCTACAATCCAGCCGAAGTAACAGCGGTTCTAAGAAGGTGCAATAATGCTCCTCGTGCGATTTCAGCTGCTTCTGGTGGGGGGATCAAGAGAGTGGCTGGAAGTTTGGCAGTGACGAGAGCCCTCGGTGACGCGTACTTGAAGACCCCTCTTCTCTCCTTCTTCCCCTACAAGCGCCACGCGCCGTACATCACAGCGAGACCGGAGGTGAATTGCCGTCTCCTGAGTAAAGGTGGCGACAGAGTTTTGATTTTGGCAACAGACGGGGTTTGGGAACGCTGCAGCGGAGATGATGTGCTTCGCTGGGTGCGGAACTATTACAACGAGCGGATTGCTGGTGTCGAGAGACACCATTACCGCCACCGTCGACTTCGGAGGACACACAGCCGAGGTCACCACCACCAAAACGAGAAGGATGGAGAAACAATGGTCGAAACTTCGTCTCTGAGCGTGGGGTCGTCCTCAGCATCTGAATCCTCGGACACGGAGGCCAAGCTTCATCCGGAGCCAGAGTCGAATGTCATTGGCGACTCGAATACCAAGTCGGTATCGAACGAAGACAGAAGCAAGAACCTAATCGATGGCGAGAGCGGCAAGCTTTCTTCTGACTCCGACGATAAAACAACTGATGGTGACATCAACCACGACGAGGTAGGGGACGCCATTGCGACCAAAAGCTGCGATGTACACGTGTCTGGCCACAAGCGCAAGAGAGGCAGTGCTGTGAGTTCCACAACCCACAGCAGCAGTGGCTCGTCTCGAGGGGGTGAACAGAGGCGTTCGCGCTCCTTTTCTTCTGTTCACAACGATCATGTTGTGACCGTCTCAACTGTATCAGATGTCATTGTTCGGCGAGTTCTCAACAAGGTCCGCAGAGCTAGAAGCATGAAAAGTCTCAAAGCCCTGATGGTCTTGCCAAGAGGGAGAGCAAGAAGGAGCAAACATGATGACATCACTGCATCTGTGATTGACATGAGCGGTTTTGTTTCGTAAGACGACTCCAGACGTGTAGATCTAGATCTAGCTAGTCTAGATCTACCGGTTGTTACATGTAGATCTAGATCTAGAGATAGAGATCACTGTGTTCTGTATCATAGAATATATAGGAATTATAAGATCTAGATTCTAGCTAGATCGGCTCGGTGCATGTAGGAATTCTTACATTTGTACGTTTAACCGTTGGTAGATCTACAGCTGTAGTTTATGTAGAAAATCAGTTTACATGTACACGTACATGTACGTACCTAGGTACGTACCGGTACGCCCACATACGGTACGAGTTCGTACATGAATAATACGTTTAACGTAGCGTGGGTACCTAAGGTAACGTACATTGTAGAATTACATTTTTCCCCTTACGAGTCGTACAATATTTGCCCGAGGCCGGGAACTCTACGTAGCTAGCTACATGTAGAGCTAGTAGACCATGTCACAAGATCACATGCAAGGGACAATTCCGTATCTACGTAGCCAACACCAATTGCAAAAAAACACATGGATGTTCAGCGGAAGCAAATAGATCCTTTGGATGAGCGTCTGCTCTCTCAGGCGGCGCTGAACAGCGCTAATGATGTTCTACGATCTCTTTGCGTCAGGTTTTCACCCACGTTCGTCGCTGTTGAACGGCGTGATGTCAGACTGGACGAGAGCTTAGACAGCCTTTTGGCAAAGCTGGACGATGCTAGTGATGGAGCAGTTCAGGCCGAAAACCGCTTAGAAATCGGAACAGACCCAGATGACACGTCCTCACTCTCGGCGCTGGCAGAAAGACATCGCCTACGCCGTCGCACTCTTTTGCAGCACGGGTCTCTTCTGGAATTGCTGGAGCTCCCTGCCTTAATGGATGCTTGCCTGAGAGCTGGATTGTACGATGAGGCTTTGGCTGTCGCTGCATTCGGGAATACCCTGGAACGGCGGCACTCTATGCAGCATCCGCACCAGCACAGAGAAAAAACACCGAGGAATGACGCAGAAGAAGTGCGGGAGGGAGGCGAAGAGGTAATTCAGTCAGTGGTGTGGAGTCTTCGCTCTCGCGAAAGCGATCTTCGTCATCATCTTCTCTCCCGACTTAGGGGGAGCATATCGATGCCTCATTGTCTGGAGATTGTAACGGCCCTCAGAAGACTCAATGGTGTCGAGCTAGAGAGAAAAAGAACTGGGACGACCGCCTGTCAAATCCCAATGCCCACTGGACTCGATAAAGAGCCGAGAGTGCGAAGAACTGGAACGAGGGAAGACAAGGAGATGGACCTTGAGCAGGCTCACTCTGCTATGGAAATAAGACTCATGGTCGACTTCTTCGAAGCAAGAGACTCATGGCTTGGTGAATCGTCGTCGACTGGTTTGAGTAGTCTCCCTTTGAAATCTACAGAGCGTAGAAGGAATACCAATGCTGACAATAGGGGCAGTAATGGTCCAGACTCGGAGTTATTGCTGAACATGATTGATCGCATCCGTACAAGAACGTTTGAGGTTGCTACACAATTTCTTGCAATTTTCTGCGGTGCGTCTTCGCCACAAAATCAGGGCTCTTCTCAGAAAAAGGCCCTCACACTTTTGTCCATGTGGTTATCAAGGCGAGTGCGGCGCCTTCTGAACAGTTTGGAATCACATCTCGTAGACGTGAATAATGCTGCTTCTCTTCGTGATGTTTTGGACGCGACGAACTTTTTTGCTTCGTCGATGGGACGTGTTGGTGCAGACTTTCAATGTCTTTTGCCACCAATATTTGAGGATTGTCTTGTGAAGATTGTGTTGAAGCGTTGGTCTGATGGTGTCAGGTCTCTGGAAGTAACCCTGAAGGTATGTCGGGAGGCTGGATTGGCTGGCCCTTTGAGCAGCACCGCCACAACATCAGAGGTAAGAAACGACGAAGTCGGGCATCAACCTGGAGCAGATGAAAAAATTCAAAGCGAATCGTCAGATATAGGCACGCCATCTCCTCCAAGAAAGTTGCTAGCCTCTCCTCCGTTGGCACGCTTTATCAATGCTTTTCTTGATGGTCTGAACGAAGCTCGTCGGTGCCTGTTGCCTGGATCCTCCGAAACTTTACGCAGGGTAAGCGCTGAGGTGTTCACTCAGGTTAATACCATCCTCCAAGCAAATGAGAGAGTGGTATTGGCCCCAGGTCTCCGTGGTGAAGCTGTGAAACTCCGAGATGCTGCCTCAAGGATGAGGAGAGATTATGCCAGCTGTGCCCGGCCATACTTAAAAAAAGCAGTTGAAATTTCTTTTGGAAATTTGGATCATCTCGGAGAGGAACACCGCATGGAGGAAGAAAGGCTGTTCGCAGAGCGGGGCGAAAGAGAGAAAGATCGCCTTGTCAAGAATGAAGCGGAGATGGCTTTGAAGAGAGCTGCCATACATGTAGATGTCGAAGAAACAGTGGTCGCATCTAGTAGGCCTAGCTAGTACTGGTAGGCAGCAAGAACATTTTGTAGGCTCAAAGCTGCCCGGCGAAAAATTGTCTGACAAAAGCCAGATGGAAGCAGTAGATAGTACTTCCACTATTTCTTCATAGCCGAGACCTCAGATTTCAAGCTAAGAGTGCACAGCCTACATTCTAACATGTACCACGTCCACTGATGATTGATGCTCTCACTGATGCCAGGAGTGGTACTCTCTCACCGATGCCACAGTACCGTAGATCTACATGTAGAGTACCTTGTACTTGTTGCAGAATTACCGGTAAGCGACGGCTACCGATAGATTTAAGAGACAGCCTATCATTGGGGCTTCCTTCCTCCCATATACATGTACGGTCTACTCTAGCTAGAGATTTAGTAAAAGAATAATCGGGATATTTGGTGACTTTATTCGAGCCCATTTCTAGATCTAGCTACATCTACATGTACATGTTACATGTACATGTACCGGTAGATCTACATGTACATGTACATGTACATGTACATGTAGATCTAGATCTAGATTCTACAACGTAGAGCGGTTGTTACATGTCATGTATAATACCGGTAGACGTTCAACA
>Ga0115006_10000166_pt1 | contig 33479 bp, 3 predicted proteins | sample ArcOceMetagenome_3_FD_88943 | JGI IMG/M metagenome (GOLD analysis project Ga0115006, IMG submission 88943) | Marine eukaryotic phytoplankton communities from Arctic Ocean - Arctic Ocean- Svalbard ARC20M Metagenome | ecosystem: Environmental > Aquatic > Marine > Oceanic | place: Arctic Ocean...
ACACACACGCACGCACGCACGCACGCACGCACGCACGCACGCACGCACGCACGCGCGGTGCGCGCGACAGGGGCTCGGGCAGGGCTGTACCTGGCAATCTTTGCGCGTGCAGGTGTCGGCACCGGCCGCGGCGGGCAGGCCCACGGCCAGCGCCAGGGCCCCGAGCTGCCCCAGCGCCGTCCTGCGGGAGCCGGGCGCCGCCGCGTCTTGCATGCGCGCCGCGGCGGCGAGCTGCTGGGACCGGCGGCCGTGGGACGGCAGCGCGCCTGCCGCGGATCCTCCGGCGAACGCCGAGGCTGTCGGTGCGCATGCGCCCGCCACGACGAGCGCCGCAGCCCAGCGCAGCGCTCGCATTGGGGAGCCCTTACATTCGGCCTTAAACCAACACACATGTGTTCGTGGATAGCCACTCACCACACTGTGCGAATCGACAAAGACAGTGTTCGGGAGTCGACAGTGTCGCCACGCCACACAGCACACCGAAGCTCCTGCCTCGGCCGGCGCGGGATGGGCGGTGCGAGGGGCAGCGACGGCACGGGCGAGCCGCCGCGTGCGCATGCCAGCCTGGATGCCGCGGATGCGCCCCCCGCTCGAGCGCCGCCGCCTCTGCGGAGCGAAGCCCGCGGGGAGCGCCCGCCAGCGCGCCTCCGCGCTGGGCAGCGCGCCGCCGCATGCGAGCCCGGGGCTCGGCCCGTAGGCGGGGGCGACCACAGGCGGCGGCATTCCGACGGGGTCAGCGGCGAGGGCTTGCATGACCACGGCTGTCTATGCGAGCTGCGGTTGCCCTTACGACACCGCTCCTCGCCGCTGCACTCTGCCTGCGGTCGGCCGGCCTGGCTGCAGGCCCCACGCGCCCAAGAGCGCGCGCTGTGTGCGCCCGCAGCGCCCGAGGCTCGCTGCGAGTGCCGGCACTCCAGGGCTGCCCCGCGCTGCCGCGTAATCCCCTCACTATTGTTTCGGCGCCCGCTCCGGGTGCTCGCTTTATTCTTTCCTCTGCTTTCGTTACTTGCGCCGTCCTGCGGGGCGCCCGCGCTGCCGGGCGCAGGCCAAGACTTCCCAGTACGCGGTGGCGCCGGGAGCCTGCCACTGCATTTACAAGCGACGGGTGTGCCAGCTCGGACTCGGAGCGGTGTCGCGCTGCCAGCGGCCCTTGTCATCGCACAGCACCTGGGCACGTACGGCCCAGAAAGCGCTAATGCCTCCCAGGTGGTGCTCTCAGGCGCAGTTGCGCAGGCCCCCTTTGACGTCCAGCCCGAAATTTCGGTCGCACTCAGCGAGCAGGAGATACGCCCTGGCGCAGTCATTACAGTTGAGTTCGAGAACAATCCTGCCTGCGGGAAACTGGACGGAACTACATCTGCCCCGATTGTCGGAGGCGTTGCAAAGTTTACTGACCTGAGCATAAGTGAGCATGGAAGAGAGTATGCGCTCAGATTCTGTTTCGGCGCATGTCGTGGCACGTCACACGACGGAGTGTGCTCTGCGGCCTCTGGCGATGCAGCTTGCTTAAGCAAGGATCTCTTGGACGTTGTCACTCCGCAGTTCGGCGTGCGGTACGGAAGGCTCGTCGTTGTGCAGACAGCAGGGACAGCTATTGCTGGACATGCTTTTGGGGTGCAGCCGATGCTGCGGGTGGAACGTGTCGTCAACCGTGAGTTTGTGCCCGCGCAAGACTTCGACTTCGCTATCATTGCGCACTATACAGGGGGAGAATTTTTCGGCAGACGAGCTATCTGGGCAGACACGGCAATAGTCCAGTTCACTGACTTGCGCATTGATAGAGCGGACGCCTTCACGTCTGTCCTGTTCACAGCTTGCGCCGGCGCCCCAATTGAAGACTGCGCTGAAGGAGCTCCCGACGCCATGACAGCAATCACAGAGATCTTTCCAGTTGTGCATGACGCGCCGCAAGTGATCATCGTGGCGCAGCAGCCCGACCCAGTAACCACAGGAGGTGCCCCATTCGGCAGCGTTTGTGAACAGTGGCTCGGCGATACATGCAAGGTGTATGAAACCGTGCACCCTGTCGAAGTCAACGTCTTAGACAAGTATCACAATTTTGTGGACACAGACCGGAACGGCCAGCATGTTGCATGCGCCCAGCTCCTACAGAATGGACAATATCTCCCCTCGACCTATCTTCTCGGAACAGCATTCGAGCCTCTCGAAAAGGGGGTTGCTAGATTTACGAACCTTGCGTTGGCCATGCCCGGAACTGGCTACACACTCAACATCTCCATTCACGTTGACTCATGCCAAGAGCACGCCAAATTATCGACTATCACAAGCAGCGTTGAAATCTCTGCAACATTCATCAACGTACTCGGCATTCTGCGGCAGCCCACGCGAGAAAGAGCGGGAGACATTTTGCAAGTGGCTCCTGAAGTTTCATTTCAAGACGTATCCGGCAACACGATTCTAGAAGGTGAAAACCTCACCGTGTACGTTGAGTTGCACAACTATGATGACGTGGATTTACCGCCGCCTGGAGACTGGTCTGATCTTGCCCGTCAGCTTCGCTTTCGGGCCACGTCGGCCGACCCATTGATGTACACGACACTGTGCACGAATGGCACGTCAGAGATTTGTGCTCCCGAGGAGCGATCGAAACACGGAATTGTGGAATTTGGTGACTTGGAGTTCCGGCGCATGGGCTGGTACACCCTTCGATTTTGGGGCTGGGTACACGTTGTGATATCTGAGCCATTTTATGTCTCAAATGCAGGTGCCTATTCAGTGACTACGTTGAGGTCACCGATTCACTCATCATGCCAAGGCCAAGGTGAGGGGGGAATCGAATGTCAATGGGGAGGACTGATACATCCTCAACCTGTCTTTGGAGTGCAAGATCGATTCAAGAATTGGTGCATCGATGGGAATCGTATGTTTCGAATTGTTGTCTTGTCAGCTGCGTCCAAGAATCCCGAGTTACTGTGCAAGCAGCATTACACTCCCAAGGGTGGCTGTACTCAAGCACGTTGTGCTATTGACTCGTGTCAAACGATGAGCGCCAACGGGTACGTGGTCTTCACCGACCTCAGTCTTGACACTAGTGGCGAGAACTTCTTTTTCCGCCTCGACTTTGCCGATCAAGCTAAGATTACCCCAGCATTCACCCAAACTTTCAGTGTCTACTCGCCCAGAGGTCTCGTTGCTACTTCTGAACCTCCATTTTCGGCCGCTTCCGCTTGCTCATTCAGCCCTCAACCAGCTTTCCGGGTGCCTGGAACACGGGAACAGAATCCAGTCCTTTCATTCAATCAGATTCCCGTCTATGGCGCAGTTGCAAGTGCGGAAATAGTCGAGTGCGTCCGGATCACCCACAACATCAATGTGAATACAGCAGGAGGTGGCATTCGAAGGTTGCAGGCCAGCTTTACGCGCGATGGGCTACCCTTCAATGGCCGGCCTTCTTATCAGGAGAGTACTGACTCGGACCCTCCGCAAGGTGATTTGATGACACTGTACTTCTGCAGTAATCTCGAGCGTATAAACCAAACAGTGGCAAATGTTCCCTGCAATCAGCCCTTTTGGGCTCTGTCGGCAGAGTTTGGGGCATGTTCTGTGAGCAAGATCGACGGCAACATAGAATCAAGTTCCATGCCCTTGTTATACGCGTGTGAGGGTGCAGAGCGTCCCTACGATATTGATGGATTCGCATGGCGCTCTTCCAGAGGCCTCTCTGTCAACGCTGTGGTGAACGTGACAAGGAGCAGGCACAGCTGCATGGATGATTCTGGGGGAACACAGGCGCTGCAAGGAAACACAACAGCGACAATGTTGGCTGGTAGTGTCGGATTCACTGATTTGGCTATATCCGTTCCGGGCGATGTAACAATACGGTATTCACTACGATTCGAAGAGTCACCACATACCTTTACAGTAGACAAAAAATTTCACGTTTCGGAAAATGATTTGAAACGAGGTGTGATTTTGCAAGACCCATCGGACACTTCTGCAAATCGTATTCTCGCCCGATACCCGATCATTCAGTTGCTCGATGCCAATGACTATCCCATCACAGGGTGGAACTGCGGAGATGCAGGGTGTGAGAGCGAAGGTGGTCATGTCATCCTGAATGCAAGTGTTCTGTCATCCGATGGTGAAGGTGTCGTCATTCGGGATCCAGTATTTCGCGAGCTTGCAGCCACTCAATCCCTTCAGTATGAGTTTGTACCGCTGGAATCCGGAAAGGCTCACATAGTTGAATTCGTTGCGCTGTACAGACAAGACTGCTACGGATCTTCTAAGCAGGCAAATGTCACCGTTCGTACTTCTTCATTCAAGGTGATTGGCGCTGACTTTTGGGATTTTCGGGCTTTCCAGCAGCCACCTACATCGGTGAAAGCCGGAGAGACGTTTTCGTTTTCAGCTGCTTTTTATGACTTGTACGACAATTTGATCCCAGCTCCAGAAGGAACGCTTGCTTCCGTTGCCATCGCACAGGGTCCTGTAGATGCAGTGATAAATTCAGCTTGTGGCTTGCCACTCCTTCCGGTAGGTCAGTGTTCAAACAGTAATCTTAACGTGAATATTGCGAGTGGGCTCGTCGAGTATGGGAAGCTGGTGCTCACTACACCAGGATTCTACCAGCTGAGCATTATTTCAGAAAACTTCACAGCGTTGTCACGCACTCTTGAAGTTCAACCAGGTCGGGTTGAGTTCAGCTCGATACGAATTTCTTCACAGCCTCTTCTACATGTGAAGGCCGGTGATGCTTTAAATCCTCCGCCAATCTTCGAAATTTTGGACGAATTCGGTTCGCGCATAACGAGCCTTCCTGATATCACTGTGGATGTGCTCTGGAAGCAAATGCAGTTAGTTGACTTGCCTGTCCAAGTTCTGAACGGGTCATTACTGGCAGTTCCAGACATCATTCTGACAGACAGTGACTCGTACATTGTCAGGGGTGTGGTTCGGCATACTGCAGCCGAGCCAGTGCGACTCATCGCCAGAAAGCGTGTCGGCAAATATGGGAACGAGACGAGGATCTCCATCACTCATACGAGTCCAATTTCGGTGGACAGCGGGGACGCCGCGGGCGTTGCCATCCTTGAAGCACCCTACGAGGTTCTTGCTGCGGAAACATTCCCCTCAAACATTGGAACAGTCTGTATCGACCAGTATGGAAATCCAGCCACGAATATTAATATTAGTGACATTCAGATTGACACGTGCCAGCGATCCCAGATGACGGTTTCTTGCGGCTACACTTTCTCTTCCCAGGTTCTCAACGGAGTTGCCTTGTTCACAAACGTACAAGTCCTTGAACAAGGAACTGTGCATTTGTATTTGTATTTGTTATTGGGGGGAAATGTGTTGGAGTTTCAAGTGCCCACAATCACTGTCACCGCAGGGAGGCCGCATCACCTGAGCATTATGAACGAGCCCATAACAAGTATCTCGGAGGAGCCGATCTTGTTTGAGGCAGAGAATGGAAATTCACAGGCCTTCACCCAGATCGGTATCTATGACAGTCAAAATAATATCGTTGGATACGAGATTCCTGTAGAAGTGAAGATGAAATGCACTTACACTTCAGCGCTGTTGGGTGTGAGTACTACTTCGGGCGTCGATGGATTTGCTACATTCATTGATCTGGTGCCTATCCTCAAGGAGGAAATCCCAGGTGCGGCATTGGGTTCAACACCTGCAGCAAGCACACCTCCGCAGAACTGGACCGCACCGATGTGCGTGCTAGAGTTTTCATGCTCTACGTCGCAGGTGTTATTCTCGACAGCCTTCTACGTGCGGTTGCTTTCGCAGGTGGAGATTCTTCATGAACCCAGAGATGGCGGAAACCTTGAGCCTATGACATTCGAAAAAACTTCCGGTGGACAAGTTGTGGACACGTTTAAAGTCGCTCTGAAAGATTCTGAAGGGTTTATTCTTGAGTCGACAAGACTTGTGCGCCTCTCAATCAACAATATTCAACCAAATCTGGGAATAACGTCTGGTAGTGCATTTTGTGTTTGTGGACTGGCAGGCTGCTCTGAAGCTTTACCAACGAGTGGTCACGTTGAATTTTCAGGTTTATTTTCCACTACGCCATCGCAAAATCGCCAAGTTATTTGCAATGCGACGAATGTGTATCGCCCCGTAGTTGCGCATAGCCGATCGTATCAGGTCTCAGCTCTGCCCGCGCTGCTCATTGAAATGGAAAGCTCCAGGATGGAAGTTGGTCAGGGATTCCCGCCTCCCATTCAAGCCGTCGCGGGCAAGTCTTTTGTCGTGCAGGCCAGAGTACTTGACAAGTTTAATCGCGCGGCACTTTCTGACCTCATCGTAAATATTGAGGTTATTTGTCCTGGTCCCTTGGCGTGTGTTGGGCCAGTAGCAGAGTTGCCAGCTTTACATTTATTTTCAAAGAGTGGGCCTGAGCGAGGTACTGGATTGGTATCCTTCAACGTTTCTGCATCAGTGGCGGGGCACACGAACCTGAAGCTGCGCATTTATAGTGACACGCTGTCGATCACACAAAAGACTCTAGAGGCGTTCGTCGACTTCAGTGTAGTACCGAGCAACGTGAGCACATTTGAAATAATCGCAGATCCGGATTGGGTGTGCAGTCTGAACGAAAGCTGTCCCTTGCCTGACTTGCAACTATTAGATGCAAGTGGAAATGTCTACATGGAAGAGGCGTGGGTGCGTTTGAAACTTGTAGGCCCTCGTTTAGGCCAAGGAGCGGCGCCTGAGGTGCCGCTTGGCGATGGTCTGACGACCATGGACCCCCCCATCAGTTGCGATGTAAATTCTTGTATGCGTCGTGCCGTCGGAGGCAGGGTGAAATTTGACAGTATTGCAGTTGACACTGCAGGCCTGTATCAATTAGAGTATCATTTAGGTGATGCTTCGGCACATTACGACTTTCACGTGTTGCCACGATTCAGATTGACATCAGACCTTGATACACATGTCATCCAGGCCGGGACCAGCATTGTCAGCACAGGCAAGAGCAATTGTTCACTGTTGCTTTCGATAGCAGTAAGCGCTTCTGCTTTCGAGTATGTTCCGGCTACAGAGATATCGGGTCTAGACCAAATAGGATTAAAACCTAACACCAGTCTTGCTTTCAAGGTCAGTGCGGAACAGTTAGTGGGCATTGATGGCGCCAGCAGCTCATTTACTCTCCAAGGTGCCGAGTGCATGTACCAACACTTCCCGGAATGCTCGGTGTGCGGATTTACGGCCGCGGATCATGGACCGACTTGTGTCCTTGGTCCGTGCACCCGTTCTTGCCCCATGTACCTTGGTATACCGGTCGCCGAGCGAGACAAAGCGAGAGACTATTGTGTTAATGCAGGCTGCAAGTATCATCGTCATGACGGTGGAGCAGGCCTGGACTCGTGTTCGAAGCCGTGCAGCTTCATCGAAGATGGAGCTGCAGTCTTGACTGATTTGAAAGTGAACGTGGCGGGGCAATACCGACTGAAATTTGAGACGGTCAGATTCAGATTCGATCAGTTTGGGCCTGAGACATATGTTATAGGATACTCAACATCATTTTACGTCGGCCCAAGCAACTTGCATCAATTGGCTGTACGGGTGAATCCGAGTGATGCACGCGTACCCATTTTCAGCACTGGTTTACAGATTTCTCTGAAGTTTCAACGACAGCCCGAAGTTGCGCCTGTCGACCAGTACGGGAACGGCATACCAGATATCGATATGTCGGTCTCACTGTCGATCAAGGACAGAGGTCCGCCGGATCTGGGGACGGAATGCTATCCCAGAGTCCAGCTAGTGAGCAGAGTTGCCGGGACCACACAAGTGACGTCACAGGATTGGTTGCTTGGAGGCGCTTCCAAGTTCACAGACTTGTACATCGAAACGGAGGAGAGAGCAGACACACTGTTTCAACTGGACTTTCAAGCATCGTCGGATGGTATTGCGGCCGTGGTGACAAGTGATCCCTTTTTCGTCACGAGAGCTGCTGCCTTGCAGTTGCAAGCAGAGCCCGTGCCAGCAGAGTATGGTTGGCTTGTCGCAGGAAGTACAGTCGATCCTTACCTCAATGTGATGGCGACTGGAAGCTCAAGTACCCATGTGTACAATCTAACCAGCCCCATGATCATGCAAGTTGTGGAATTACAGAAGATCGGTGCAGACACCGTTGAAACTGTGAAAAGTGAGTCGATTCGTGCACCAGATTTTGGAGGCTTTTCTTTCTCGACCCAAATGACAACGGCAGCATCGAGTGAACTGTTGCGTAGCATAGTGCTCCGATTCCAATGGTTGGATCTTTCCGTCCAAACGCATGCATTTGAAGTCATTGCCGCTTCGATCGATCATCTTATTATTACCCAGCAGCCGCGAAATACGGATGTCATGGCTTTCATGAAGCCTGCACCCCGAGTTCGTATTCTGGATGTATACGAGAATGATGTGATGACGATTGCACCCGAGGAACGAATGTACGTGTCGTTGATCGCTTGCGAAGGTGTTACAGTGGATTTCGGATGTCAAGCCTGGAGTTCTGCCATGACAAATTTGATGGGAGAGCCGAAAGTTTTTGCAGGCATGGAAGAGCCGGTGTTGAGAATGCAGAAGGGCATTCTATGTTCAGGGACCGCATGCAGCGTAGATCATATTAATGGTATTTCTGCATTTTTTGACCTGCAGGTGAACGCCACTGGATACCGATTTGCTCTGCGCTTCAGTGCGGGGGGTGCAACGACGATAAGCAATTGGTTTGCTGTCACACCTCGCAGACCTTTCTCGATCGAAGTCAGGTCTTGGCCCAAGACGGGGGTGGCCGGAGAAGTGTACGGAGATACGTACCGCCCTGCCACAATCAATGTCTTTGATGCTTACGGGAAGCACGTGATTTTCGAAGAAACGGGTACAGTGGTTGATGGCTCGACAAATTATATCACCTTTGAACAGTCTGCAAGGGTAATCGATGACTACTACAAGGGGCTATACATACAGTTGTTTCGAAGCAAACATACGCCAAAAGGAACTAGGTTCTACGAGATACTTCAATACTTTGGTGGAAATAGAAAGGCAGTTGTTGATTTTGACGTCGATGATGTACCGGCGCCCGGCGATATGTATCGCATTGTTTATGCCCTGCGAGCACTTGTCTACCCAGAAACAACTGGAGACGTGGTAGACACCCATACAGAGGGTAGCACTCTGGCAAGCGTGCAAACTCCGATACCAGCCTTCTCTCCATTTGGTGTGGCGACGTTCACAGACCTGCGAATGTTTGAAGCACAGCATTATCGGGTAAATTTTACGTTTGGATCGCAAGATATCGATGGCAACGAATGGAATGAAATTTTCAATTTACCTGGCACGGCTTTCCAAATTTTGCCGAATGTCATGGTAGGCTTGTCGTATGAGATCATCGGAGAAATGCCAGCATGTCCAGAGAAAAGTCGGACCTGCCCGTTTGCTGATTTGGTGGTATTGGCAACGCAGACGATCAATCCGATCAAGGTCACAATGCGCGATCTAGCAAATAATCGCGTGTCTTTTCTTCGCGACACAGAGACAGACGAGCACCATCCAACTGACATCAACGTGATCGCCACCATCTTCCCGGACAGACACGTACAATCGGGGATATCTTGCGAAGGATGGAATGGGACTAGTATGTGCACATTTGAGGAAGGTGAGTGCACTTTCACAGATCTTCGGATATATGCGGCAAATGTTCCCGTAAGGATTATCTTCACCGCCTCATACCAAGGCGAAGATTATGTCAAAGCGATGAGCTGGTTTACTGTTGAGGCTGGTGGGCCGGTGTCCATCAAAATCGTAAATTTGCTCCCTATGTCATCATTCACGCTCAGCAGCGAAAATGGTGGAGTACTTCCAAATCAACCCTCTGTGCTCATGGTGGATTCATACAGCAATGTTGTGCCACGTACTTGCACGGTTTTCTTGTTTAAAGTGACGCCAGGACAAGAATGCCCTGGCCCAACTTGTGTTTATACACCAGAATTCGATCCGCCCCCTCCAGAACCCATGCATGGCAACAACAAACTGGACACATCTGCCATTCCAGCAACTGATCTGGCAATCACGACAGCTGGTGTGGATTACATCCTCTGGATTGACTACTTCTCCGATCGCTCAGGAAGAATGACAGATTGGTCGAATACGTTCACAGTTTTCGCAGGCCCACCGAACACGTTACTTGTAAAGACATATCCGACCTGTCCTGATTATTCCATGCCCTGCGCCATAGCAGGATCAGCGTGGATGCCACAGCTTTCTGTCGTAGTCGTTGATGAGTTTAAGAATGAATTAGAAGTGGGCTGGGTTCCAATAGAAGTTATTTCGCTGCCGACTGTCAATCCTGAATGGTGCAAAGATCCAGCTCAGCAGGTCCAACCGTTGCTCGGCAGATCGTCAGCGCAAACTAGTTTTGGGACTGCAAGATTCACTGATTTGCAGGTTGAATGCGTTCGAAATTTCACGGGTGCTTACTACACGCTGCAAATCTCGTCGCCTAATGGTTCGAGTATTTTTTCAACTGGCATCATGCTAAGTCCTGTCTTTGTCAACATCACCGTTCTTCCCAGCGAGGCAACTCACTTTTGGCTCGAATCGCCCGGGTTTGCTGGAAAGACTTTCTTTGCAGGAGCATTGCTTGAACCAGCACCGCAATTGAGTCTCAGAGACGAGTTCGACAACGTGGCATGGAATTCCGAAAAATCTGTGCAAGTGTCGCTGAGTGGTCCCTTTGGCACAATTGTTTTGATTGGAACTCTTGAGCAGCAGGCGACTGACAGCACGGTCGTGTTCACGGATTTGCGAGTACCAGAAACCGGCCTTGCACTTAATCTGCACTTTTGTCTCGAGGGGCGTTGCAGCAATGTCGACGATCAAGTGCTTAAACTGGGGCCATTTGACGTCGTTGAGCTCGGGCTGTTGCTTGTCCAACAGGATGTTGTTCGAAAGATGGTTGCAGCCGACACGCTTGTTGCTGCTTCTGGATTACGTCCTACCTTGATCCTGAAGGACGAGAGCGGCAACCAGGCATCTGCATCTGGCATAAGTATACGTGCGATGGTGAATAGCTATGCGCCCGACAACCTAGTCATGACGAATACAGAGCCCGAGCTTCTGGGCGAAACGGTTGCGCAATCTGTTGCAGGTTTGATCAGATTTGATAACTTGCTGCTTCTGGTTAGCGGAAATTACACTCTATCGTTCCGAGCTGAATACACATGGACGCCCGGGCTCGACAGGGCTGTTGCATCATATTCTTGGCTGCATGCGGTCTCGAGTCACTTCTATGTTGCGGCTACAAGGGAAAGTTTGAGTTGCATGAATAGCTCAGCTTGCATCCTCCATCTTCTGGATCAATCAAGCTCCTCAACAGCTGGATCTCCTTTGACTGTCGAGGTCCTCTTAACAGACACTTATCAGAACAGAATTGCTCACCGCCCGCTCAACATTTCGTTCGGCCTTAACCCCACATCTGCAGATTTATTTGGCAGCCTTAGCGTGTCGACAGACGATCAAGGATATGCGCTCTTCTCTGTACACATTAATACCGCTTGCAACAATCTGTGGTGCGTTCGCTGTAACGAGACAAACGCTGGCCTGAACAGCCGCCCCGCGCAGACGCCACCGCCAGTGGGCGGCATCCTGCGGCCGACCGGCCAGCCTCCCGCCGGCTGCACAGGCTCATGGATTTCTAGTTTGGCCAGCGGGTATACGCTTTTGCTTGCAACTGGTGGTGTTTCCGTCGAGACGAACTTGATCGAAATCTTCCCTGATCTAGACATTGTTGATTACTGGATCAACATGACGACACATGATCAAGAAGCTGGCGAGGAAGTCACCCCAGTACCTCTCTTATGGCCTCTGGATCAATACGGAAACTTATTTGACACTCGTGGCATGCCTCAAGAATGGGAAATCGCATATGAAGGTATGGGATTCCTGCCTTGTCTGGATGAAGTGTCAACGTGCGAAACCATGCAGGAACGTGTCAAAGTACATGGTGTAACGAGTTGTCTTGGAGCTTCCACGCCTGGATATCATCCATTGCAACTTCGTTTTCGAGCCCCATCCACAGTAGCGTCTCAGTACAGTCTTAGATTGAAACTGCTATCATACCATCCTGCGAATCACCTTGTTGACCTTGATCTGGATATGCCAACTTTCCCAGTGCAACCAGGTCGAGCTTTCACGATGGAGATTGTGGAGGAAGACATTCCAATCTACACCAATGGCGAGCGATTGCTCTCAAATGGACAAGTGTCTGCCGCAGTGATTGTCAAAGACCAGTATTTCAATCCCTTGAATCATGGACGTGTTTTTATGGATGTAGAGAAAGTCGACCTAGACTACGTCACGTGGGAGACAATGCAGTCTCAAACCGCTAGTATTGATCCCCAGAACAACTACACTGTGCGAATTTCGATGACGGTCAGACGTGGATCGCAGTTGCCCACACTCGTGGAGACGAACTCCTGCAAAGACAATGTGAATCGCAAGTGCAAGTGGCCTTTCTTGAGACAAATTTCGTTTTACTTCGATATGGACCCCCGACCTCGATATTTCGATCGTAATGGAGAAGTGGTGGATTCATTCCAAGGGTACATCCCGGATTGTGAAAAGAGCGGTGTGCGGCACGCTGGTGGCGTGTGTCCAGATATTCCATGCGAGGGTGAGTGTCAGCGGGCAGGACAGTGTACCTCTCATCTTGCATGCACACGATTCTGCGATGAATGTCCGCGACCTGACCGTTCGGGAATGCTGAAAGTTACTACGAATGCCTTCACGACTGTTGCGGGACATGTCTACAATATTTTGCTATCTAGCATGGATCCTGTCTACATTGCGGGCGATGTTGCTCCGGTACGTTTTGTGCTCGTTGACTATTACGAAAACGTGATTCGAGACACAGTCGACGGTCTTCCCGTAAGGATCGATTCTAGCGTTTTCAACGATACCTCATCATGCTTCTTGTGCGCGTGCAACCACACGACGTGTACGGAATGCAATGATTTGTCGCCAAATGGCGCGCCTTTGGCTCGCTCTTGCAATCTTGTGATTGTGCCGCAAGGAGGCTATGCGATCGTTGACGTGCCTCTTCCGGTAAGAATATCATCAAGTGTCCGATTCGTCTTTAGAGCCAAGCGGCCGGAACCGTTTGCCGGGGATTCTGCCTTTGCTGAAAAAATCTCATCGCCTTTCGAAGTGATGCAAGATGAGCTTCATTCGCTGAGCTTCGATCGCAACAGCTATGCTGCGGTATACGGACAGGCACTGGATCCGCCCCCCCGTGTAATTATAAGGGACCGACACGGAAATGTACTTGGTGCGGGCATTGTTGTTACGGCAATATTTGTGGAGTGCGCGGGGTCAGAGTGTAAAGCTGTCACGGCTTCGACGGATGAGACTGGTGTGGCGAGTTTCCCCCCCCTCGTTTTGCCATACCACTCATCTTACACTGCGCTGCAGAACTTTACCCTTCGAGTGACAGCACAAATTATCCAGCAGGATGTTTCAGTGTTGTGGTACCGCCAAATTGCACCGTTGGAGCAGACTTCAGCTGTAGACGTGATAGATTTGAGAGCAGCACTAATTGAACAACCTATGCAGCTGATGGTGCGGGTGTTGAATGCTGAGAGGACATTGCCAGTGGCAGATGCACAGGTTTCCATTGGTGCTACTTCTTGTTGCCGAGGCCCCCGCTTCGATGATTGCCAGTGCTTCACTGTGTCAGGAGAGAAGAAAAGTAAGTTCGTTCCTAAAGTCACAAACGAAACAGGATATGCATTACTAGATGGTTTTATGGTAAGAGGCCGAGCAGGACCGAATCAGATCTTCTCTGATGTCTCGCATATGCGGATTAATATCGACGTGCGGATGAGGGGCTCTGCATCGCCTGCTGTTGTAAAAACCATCAGCGTATCAGCTTATTCTGTGTCATCAATTTATGTGATTGCCCAACCGACGAGGGCACGTTTAGGCAACACTCTGCCTGCACCTGTGGAAGTTGGAGCTTGCATTGGCGATCCCAGGCTTCCAGATACGTGCAACATGACCGTTCCATTAAGAAGCCTCGCATACCCTTTCAGCGTCAACCTAGTGTCAAGCAGTGACCCAGCAGCGTTCTTCGATGAGAACGCAGTAGTGACGGGACGAACCTCAAACGTATATCTCCAAGACGGAAAGGCAGTGTTTGATGACATCAAAGTGACTGGTTCGGGTTCACAATTCAGGCTCAACTTCTTCCTGCCGACAATTCCGCCTCTGCATGTTCTCAGCAACACTTTCAACGTCGAAGATCCATGCGCTGTGCACATTGAAGTGCTTGCCTCCAATGTGACAGTGGCTGGACAGCCTCTTGTGATTAAAGCGCTTGCTCTCAATTTTGCTTTGGAGGTAGATGAATATTTCAGACCCAAAACTCGAGCCGAATGGCATCCAGAGTGCCATTCGTGTGAGGGGGTTGAGCTTGAAGGCACGACAGAAATCAGCGCTGTTGAAGGAGTTGCAGAATTCACCGATTTGTCAATTGCAGTGGTGGGCGCTTACAACTTATCGGTTTTTTTTCCTGGATCTTCGGGATATGATCTAGGTGTTCCGGATGTTGTCACCTTCGAATTTCAGGTCGTCAACGGGGCACCAAGCAATTTAAGTATCGTCGTGCAACCTGGAACAGGCATACAGGGCAGGCCGCTTTCAGTTCAGCCAGTTCTTGCGATCTTTGATATGTTCGGAAATCCGGTGCTCAACGAAAACGAGTTCCTCGTTATTGCCAACGGAACGGCATCAATACAAGGATTCGAGGCAGAGGTCAGGGGAGGATTTGCCAATTTCGTCAACCTGACTGAATTTTTGTCCGCAGAGTGTTTGTCAGGTGCCTGTGGTCCGATTCCAAAGCAACATTTGTCGTTTTCACTTTACCAAAATCCGCGTAACCCCACTCAGCATGCTTCAAGAGCAGCCATCAATTCAGCTGACTTCAGCATTTTTGCAATCCAGTCAGTACGCGTGGTAGCAAGCTATTGGCACTCGGAATCGTCAAAGCTTATTGTGTCAAACCGAATGGCAAGATTTGATGTCGAAGTAACGAACATCTTCGGTGCTCAGGTGCCGCGGTCATTGATGAGTCTTAAGTCGGAGTTTACTGGTTGCGTCGCTTCCATCAACAGCACTGAGCTCGTCGAAAATTTGAGAGGCGTAAGCGTTGAGCTCCTCGTTACGGATGCCTTGTGTTTAGCGCCTAGTTCTTGCCAGGATTGTGTCCTTACCATCTGCGTGTTCGATGTTTGCAATAACACGCACGTCTTTGAGGTCAGCAGAGGAGTTTATAATGAGACAGCCTTGGTAAGACAGCCGGCTGGATTTGAGGTTGGCGAGGAGAACTCCATTGAGGTGCATGTTCGGGACCAATTTGGATATCTCGCTGCGACTCCGTACAGAGTCTTCATTGAATTAAAGCAAGGAGTATTACAAGGAAGCTTGGCCAGTGCTCATCTACAGTCAAGAGGGGTACAAGCTTCGTTTCTTTTCAACGAGTCTGTTGCAGGCCTTGCATCCTTCCCTGGGACTGCAATTTCGAAAGTCGGCGCAGAATTCCAGCTCATCATCACACGCTGTCCGTCAGGGTGGTATTATGAAAAGGGCCGGCCTGGCTGCTGCAAGCCGAGCCCATCTGGAGTCTTGCGTTGCAGTTTATACGGACTCTACAGTGCGATCACGTCAGACAAATTCGTTGTCCAGAATGCAATGCTGGCGACGATGAATGTGTTTCAGGACGAGTTTGGTGATCACAGTGCTCCTCCGCACTTAATGATTGCAGGTACTCGATTCGACATGAAGACTCGGCTGATTGACTCGAAAAGCAACGTTCTTGCATCCAGACCCTACGAAGTCCAGGTGAACGTGGTGAGGATATCAGAAAGTGGAGAAGAAGTTTTAGAGTCGAAGGTTTTGCTGGGCCAGGTCGTGGTCACAACCATTACAGACTTTACTTCAGAATTATCCGGATGTGCACATTTCCCTGATCTTGCCCTCACAAGAGCTGGTAACAATTGGAAGTTGCGTTTTGGAGTGACAAAAGAATGCTTGCTTATTGATTCGCAAGCTAAATTATGCACAGAAACCCTCTCATACTTTGCTGGCTTGGAAAAGCCACAGATAACTGTACCGGGATCCACCGCCATCACCGTCGTGCACGCTGAGCCGGAAAATTTAGTATTTTCCGTTCAACCTGTCGATACAACAGTGAGCTACACGATGCCGATGATTGCTGTCGATCTCCTTGACGTGTACGGTAATCCTATAACTTGCGGCGACGGGCTGGATGACATTGAAAAATCGTTCATCTACAGCGAAGTGGATGCGTGCCAAGATCCCGATTTTTCCTCGAGCGGTCGATTCAAGGTTCATCTTTCGCTACTTGCGGGCTGCCACACACCAGATACCTGTGATGGTACGAACTTGACTGACATTTCATTTTACGAGGACAGGCAAGGCGAAACAACAAAGGGGCGAGTTAAATTCCAAAATCTACGTATTGAAACGCCTGGGTTCAATTACCAGTTGCTTGCGCGTGTCACCTTACACAACGGCACCGTTCTTTCACGGCAGAGTGATAAATTCAAAGTCTTGACTATTGTTTACGATTTCTTGGAGGTTGAAGGATGTCCATCCGAAACCACTTCAGATGGGGTCTTAGCTGGTTCGTTGCTACCTCCCGTCACCATTCTGGGGGTATTTCAGGCCTTTTCTGAAGATAGAAGGTTGAAGATGCAAGCGAACACGGATGGAATCCCAGACGTGGAAACGGGAATACCGCCAGGAGTGTATGCTCGGGCAAAGATGTGCAAAGTAAGTCAAAAAACCGGATATTCTATCTGTGGATACGGCATGACACCACCTATGGTAGTCAGCGGGATTACAGAAACACCTTTCGATTCGAATGGCATGGCCACCTTCGATCGCTTGAATGCATCATCCCGGAAAGATGACGCGGCTATTCTCATATTGGAGGTTGTCAGCCCATTTGACGGTACTGTTGTGGAACATCGGTGTCCGCCTATTCGCATCCGGGAAAGTGCATCGGCGATCCTTCGGTTTCTGACGGAACCTCATTTTTCGGGTGATGCGGGTCTTGTGCTGACTGTGCAGCCTATTCTCGAGTCTCTGGATGAATTTGAAAATCGAGTCGTGATTGACCCGCAAACAGACAATCGGACCTCGAGCTACGCGTCGATTTGCGGAGAATGCACCTGTCCCTGCTCTGCGGAACGGCAAGGAGAGGGCGTCACCGTTCACGGGCCAGAACCAGATGCGCAGTGGAGTGTCTTTTCACCATCCTGCACCTATTGCTCGTCATCTGAAAGTTTCCTCGTCAATGCTGTCTCGACTGCAGATGAAAGAGGTCGTCACAGATATCCGTTCATTCGTATCTTGAAATCGGGCGATTGGAAGATTGTCTTCGCCCTGGTTGGCAATGATTCTGTTTACTTAGCATCTTCCGTCATCAAGATCTTGCCCTGCACTCTGAAGTATCTTTCTCATTCTGCTTCCACCACCTTCGGTGCAGTTCAGCCTGGTGACACTTTGTGCACGAACGGTCGTTGTACGTTCGAAGCCCGCGACGCTTTCGGCAATTTCATAACAGACATATCTATGATGTTGCAAGCTTCACTTGCCGTTGTGCCTGACCGCGAGCTTGCTGGCTTTACCCTCCCCGAAAGTTGCGTATGCACGGGTGTCAACGTAAATGCTGGCCACTCTCCGCCGTTATATTTGGGTTCGGATTACGGCAAGTCTTGCAGTGCGTGGGAGAGCGACAATGGACGAGACTGTAAGGCTAATTGGCCAATGTGCACGCCCGGGAAGTGGTGCTGTATGTCATGGTGCTATGTAGATCATACTTGTCCAAATGCCATCCCCGATGATGTCGTGCCTGGTCTATTCTATGCGTATGAGGCTTGCACCAGCGATACTTTGAAAGTTGACTCTTGCCCATGGAGAGGCACTGGCTTTTGTCCGCAGAGAGATGTCAAATTGAGCGCACAGTTGCTGGGATCCGAAATCAGTGGAACGAAAGAGGCCGAGATGACGGGTGGGGTTGCTTTCTTCACAGATCTTCACAGTCGATTGCCGGGTCGATTCTATCTCCAGATTGCAGCTTATTCTAGCGATTTTGTCGTCAGATATTCATCACAGCTGATTGATGTGCAAGTGACGGAAACTCGTAAATTGACGATTCTCACACAGCCCAATGGCAACACCTTCTTCGGAAATCCGCTTGCTGAACAGCCCAACGTCGTACTGACTGATGATTTTGGCAACCGCGCCTGGATCGCTGGAGGTGACAATCTTTGCGGTGCTGTAACAGCTTCGGTTGTGAGTTGGACAGAGCCCCCTTGCCTGGACCCGCCGTGCCTCGAAGAAATTCGATACGCTTTTGGACAAAGCATAGGTGATGCCACTTATTATCCGGATAAGTGCGACAATACCCTTCTCGACCCTTGCTACGTCACTGCCACAGCACGGGACGGCATAGCAGATTATCCCTGGGTGCACGTGGGAGGGGGTGCTGCTGATGCTGTCGTGCTGAATTTCACCAGTGGTTGCTGCAGATCAGACTCCTACAGGTGCATTTGCTCATCATCTGAGGAACCAACTAGGGCAGATCCCCGCTACGCCGCAGAGGATGTGAGGACTGAACCGTGCGTTTGGGTGGCCTCAAAGCCCTTTTTTGTGAAGAGGATGATCGACACACTTGACATTAGTCCCTTCGACTCGTGGGCCGCGGAGGCTGAAATTACCTATGACCGTCCCAAAATGCAGCACAACACAAGCATCGAAAGCATTGTGTTGTCGTTCGTAGCGAACAACACCCTTCTTCCAGGCGATATATTGCAAATGCCAGAGTCACTTGTTTCAAAGCTAGTCTTGAAGAATTGCAGCGATGGGCTTCCCGCCTATCCTTGCCATTTGTCTGTGGTAACCGTGACTCATACCGATGATGGCCAGGACTGGAATCGTTTTGGACCGCGTCAAAGTCAACACAGCTGGACTGCAGAATGGAGCAAGCACAGCAAGCCAAGTTGCCATCCCAATTGTGGTCTAAACGAACCATACCATTTGATATATTGGACTGAAGTACACATAACTGTCGGTTCACACGTGCCACGCGGTGGGCATGTTAGTCTCACAATGCACGACTTTCGTGCTTCGCATGCTGCAGATACAAAGTTGCCTATGAAGGCAGAGCTTGCCGTTATGTCGGCCATCCTTGAAACGGGGCAAGTGTTTCCAAGTGAATTGAAGCTACTTGACTACACAGGATCGGTGATCGCAGGTGCAGACGACGCAGTGCAAGCGACGCTAATCCAAATTGACAAGCTGCCTGCGATTGCTCCAAATACCACCCTGCTCGGAAACACGACAGTATCCTCTGTTGCGGGTGTGGCAATCTTCTCCGATCTTACTGTTCATGATCTCGCGCGCAGAAGTCACTTTGCACTACGATTTGAGGTCATTGCTGCTGGCTCAGTAATTACTGGTGTTTCACAGACATATTATGTTGTGCATTCCAGGCCTGCAAAAGTTGTAATTGAATCGTTTGCAGACTCTGCAGTCGTGCCAGAGTATGTCCGTGCCACTCTGGTGCTGTATGATTCATATGGCAACGACGCTGTTCACTCAGGTGGCATGCTCGCACTACTCTCTATACAGGAGTTCATTCCATACTTAGGCGCCGCACCCCCCGCAATAGCAGGTTCACGAGTGGCATTCTTTCATGGGTCTAGGGCTCATTTCCGGCCAGCAAATGATATGGCGGATGCTCAGAACTACTCTTCTGCAGCTCTGAGCTCAGCAGGACAGTATGTGCTGCGCTTTGTTGCTTTCACTGATCCATTTCAAATATCTTTTGAGTTCACTGCATTCCGTGAATGGAGAGTGCTGTCGTCCACACCAGCTACGAGGTGGTGCATTTTCCAACTGTCTATGTATGACACAGACGGACGCAGTCTGATAAATCCAGGTGCGGGTCATCCCATTGAATCAGCGAGCGCCTCAGACGCTGCCCAGGATGGCGTTCCAGGGTATGAAGCAGAACAAGCCTTGCTTGGCCAGGGGGGTTCCTGGGGCGGTCGTCTCTCAGAGGAAGGCAGACTGTATCTGGGATGGTCTTTCGAGGTGCCTAAGCGTGTGGCGCGATTAGAAATCTTACAAGCTGCCCCGAACACCAGTACTTGTATCGATTTCATTACAAAAGTAAGGGTTGAGGCGCGAAACGTGATGCCGGAGATGGGCCCTGAAGATGGCTGGGTCCAGCTGTTAAACTCCGAGCTTGGAGACGCGCAGACATCACAGATTCTGCACGTCCCGTCACAGTTTGAGCCAGAAGTGCTCAACGATGTAGGCACATATTCTGCAGATCTCTCAACATATCCGGTATCTGTTCAAGCGCATTACAAGATCAGGACCGGACCTATTGCCCTTGTATCTATTTCGAAAACCGATACCACGTTCATTGCGTGGGAACCCTTTGATGTTGAGTTCGAGGCAAGAGACAGCATGGGAAATTTGATCCTGGATGCAGACGGTCGACTGCGGCTGACGACCAAGGGTATTTCAGCTGAAGAAGAGCCGCTGGGTGATCTGTCGTCCAATGGCTGGACTCAAGGGTGTTTTGCCGACATGAGGAATGGCACGGCGAAATTGCGCTGCACAGGACATGGGCTGCCTCAGGATGCAGACAGGTATCAAGGAGGTTACGTTCTGACCTTTGAGGTGGCATTCTGCCTCGGAGAGGATTGCTCTGATTTCACAGTCTCTTCAGAATATAGCGCTGTGTTCAGGGCTCCTGTCGTCCAAATGGCCTTCCATTCGTGCATTCCTGATGCACTTTGCCAGAGGTACTATCGGGACCATGGCGATCACGAAACGGACTGTGGTTGCTTCCAAGAAGCAATAGGTGATGATAAAGCACTTGGTGATAAATCATTCCCCAGAGTAAAATCCACCCAGCAGCCACAGGTGGCCAATGAGTACTACTTTGAAAAACCTGAAATCAGGTTGCTGGATGATAAAGGGAAGCTTTGCACCTCCTCAAAACTCGAAGTGGATGTGTACATGTCAAGTCAGTTAGCAAACGGTAATAGATGCGCACGACTTTTCGCGTTTGGGGGTGTGATAAATATTGGAGAGAGAATCTCATTTCGCGCCCAGGGCGGTATTGTGCAATTCAGTGAGATTGGAACGCACGTGAACAACTGCCCTGTCACATTCGATGTGGAATTTGTCTTCGAAACGAAGCACCTTGGACGACCTGAGCCGGATCAAATGATCGGACTGATTTGGAGGCACACGCTAGGGGTTGCTGTCGACAAGCTGGTGCTCGAGCATCCTATGGTGAATATCGTAGCTGGCGAAACTTACGGTGGAGTGACTGTGGCTCTGCATGGCCGTTGCGCCGACACGGACTGTCTGCAAAGCGTGCAAATTGACCGCTCCACGCGCGAGGTAGTGGTAGATGTGTTCGAGGTCCCCGTCGACGGATTTCCAGCTGCAAACGTCAGCTTGATCGGAACAACGACGGCGATGTCTATTAGAGGAAAGGTCATGTTTACCGACCTTACGATAGCTCGAAGAGGAACATACTACTTGCAATTTCGCACAGATGCTGTTTCAAGCTCAGTAGGGCCACTTGTAAGTCCTCTTTTCAAGGTCTCGCCTAGCGGTCTGAGCGTACTGAAGGTTGTGTCATCACCATCAGATTCAATCTCAGCTGCTGTCCCGTATTGTGAGCCAATTGAGCTGGAGCTGACGGACAGCTTTGGAAACCGCGTTGATTGCCAATTTGGCGAGTGCCCGGAAGATGTATTCGGATACCCGCACCAAACAGGTTCGAGGTCCTGGTTTCTGCGGGATGGATCAAATACTAGGGTGCAGGCTGAGTTCGTTCACCCGCCTGACCTCAGGGGAACGTACTTCTATCCAGGATTGACCAAATGTCAACAGATTACAGGCTCTGTGTACACCACGGGCATTCGAGGCTTAGTCGAATTTGGCTGCATAAGTACAGGAGTGTCGGGGCCTGGCATATCGCTGCGGTTTGTTGCCCCGGCTTTTGAAGGCGGTCTCTTGCGGATGATAGAGGCGATAAGTGAGCCCTTCGATGTCATCCCGGGTGACGTTGCAAGATTGTTTGTCATGAAACAACCGAGTAGTCCGGTTGTGGCAGGCAAAACTCTTTCTGAAATCGAGCTTGTAATTTCTGATGAATGCGGCAATCTTGTCACGACTGAAGAGTCGCAAGATTTGCGTATTTACGCCGAAGACAGCTTGGAGCGTCCATTGTTTGGGGACTTGGTTAGTAAGACCAAAGATGGCTTTATTTACTACAACAACGTGCAGATTAGGCAGGCATCAAATGGAGTCGAATATCGAATACAGTTCCATGTTGGAATCTTGCCTGACGTGCTGGATATGACCGCACCTATCGAGGTGGTACATGGACCAAGCAAACAAATTCAAATTCGCAATCAGCCCAATTCGGTTGTGCAAGGTGTTCGCATGTTTGCAGACGTCGTTCTCCTCGATGAGTTTAAGAATATTGCTGAAAACGACATCATGTATGTGATCGCGCAATTTACAAACGATGGCTGCGAGTCAGAAGCTGAATGTTCAGATTTCTGTGAAGGAAGTACGTTTGATGGAACGTGCTACAGACTCATTTCAGATAAGTTGACTTGGAACGAGGCGCGAGAAAAATGTCTTGAGTGGGGAGGTGATCTGGCAGTCATCAGCTCGCTGAATGAAAACCTGAACATCAACACGCTAGTGAAGGGTGAGGATGCGTGGATTGGTCTGAGGTATTCCTATGGAAAAGGCATCTGGGAGTGGAACGATCCGAAGGTGCCTCCGGTAAGCCTCTCTGAGGGATTTGCATCATGGGGCGAGGACAAGCCGGATGAGCGTGGCAGTGAGGAGTGCATTGCCTTGGCTAACGTAAATGCAGTTTGGAAGTCGAAGGTGTGTACACAGAAATTGAGCAGCATCTGTGCCAAGAGATTGCCGAGGCGCTCAACGTCAGATGAAATGGATCTTTCGCGTAGCTGCGCATGTTGTCAAAAAGTGATTGGTACCAGCAAAGTTATGGCGGTTCGTGGCGCTGCTGTATTCGACAATGCATATACTTTCGCTGAAGCCCGAGGGAAGTACCGTCTTGTCTTTAAGGCCGTGCCCTACATTGCGACTGTCGAAGACCTGCTGGGCTTTGGTGTCTTTGCCGTGTCTCAAACCTTTGAAGTGTATCCACGCACTGTGGCGCTCTTGCCGGTGCAGCATCCAGCTGAATCAACTGCTAAACAACCGTTTCCCATTCAGCCCATCATCGATTTGATTGACGGGTACGGACGTCGTGTCATGAATGAGGTCGTCAGCATCCATGCCACCTTGGAGCAGGAATTTGGTGTTCAGGAAGGTTTCTACCTGAATGGCACCAGAGCTGTGGCATCTTATGAAGGGCAAGTCACGTTTACTGACCTCTCGATTACAAGCCAAGATGGCAATGGTGGCAACAGGGCCTTTGTGCTCCGTTTCGTTGCAGTTGTGGGTCCGGTCGGCGAGCAGACAACAATTTTCTGTCGAAGCAAGACGTTTTTGATCTTACAGCCGGCCGGATCACTTGTGCTCGTCACTCAGCCAAAAGTAGATGCCTATGCAGGCGATGATCTTGGCACAATCACCGTAAGGATGCTCGATCAAGGTGGTAAGCTGGTACGAAATTCAAATCTTCCGGTGGAGGTCCACGTGCTTGAGGCAGCTACGGGCGGCAAAATTGATGATAGCGCAATCCGAGGCCACAGAGAAGTTTTGTGCGAGGAGGGAGTTGCAAAATTTACAGACCTGACTGTGACCAAAAGTTCTGAGCAGAAACTGCTCAAATTTCGTTTCGACGTCGTTGAATTGGGGCTGACGGTCACTTCTCAATCATTTCGCATCAGGACTAATGTTTATGTCAATGCCATGTTCACGCAGCAGCCCATTGATATTAATGCCGGAGAGAAGCTTCCTGATATGACGGTCATCTTGGTTGACGATTTTGGCAACTTAGAACCACGTTCAGGAGTTGAAGTGCGATTCGAAGCATCGCACGATGGTCAATCTCTGGGCCAGACGCGTACACCCCAGGCCTGGACAGAAGTTGCCAGATTAGTCACGATGCATGGTCAAGTAAGTGCTCAAGGTCTCACATTCAATATGGCAGCCAATTACAAGTTGCGGGTTCGTTTGAAGATTAATCTTGATTCGTGCAGAGAGGAAGCAGCACTCTTGCGCTTCTCCAATGAGCAAATTCGAAATATTTGCGACAGGCGATACAATCTTAGAGTCGAAACGAATGAGTTTAAAGTGTTGGCCGCTCAGCCCAGTCAGGTTGTCGCCCTGCGACACGTCAGTCCCTGGGCAATTGCAGGCCAGGTATTCACGGTGCAGCCGGAGTGCATGATGTATGATGCGTACGATAATGTCGTGACTGGCAGCTTTGACGTGTCGGCCGAAGCTCACGACGAGAATGGAGACGGCTGTATGTGCGATTTCCAAATCCAGGACGAACGCACCCGAGGGTGCATATCAAGTGCCAAAGCGGAAGGACACACGATACGCGTGTGCTCCGATGGTGACTGTCCAGTTGATGGTTATGCGGATCCTGCAATAGTGCAAACAAACCTGGGGAAGTCTGTGTTTCACAATTTGGCTTGCACAAAACAAAGTTGCCGTCCTGGGCAATGCAGGCCGTATAACATAACGTGCGTTGTGTATGCCCTGCCCAATTGCAATCCTTGCCGTGCCCATGTTGGCACCATCCATATTGAGCCAAACACGTTCCAACGGCTTATTCCGGGAAAGCTTGGAGTGGGAGTTGCAGGAGATCCACTCTCTGGGAGACCCGAAGCAGGATTCTATGATGCATTTGCAGGGGGGTCAAAGGCGACTGCCGACATGGCAAAGCTGCAGCCCTCTTTTCGGACTGCTGACAAGTATGGAAATTTGAATTCTGCTGTGAACAGTATCGGTAGCATTTCGATTCAAGCGGGCTCGCCTGACATGGCGGGATATTCCTTCTGCACTTCTACAGAATCGAACGGCGGTACTAAATGTTTAAATGGAGTTTTCTCTGCAACCATTTCAAGCGGATTTGCTCAATTCACGAATGTCTATATCCGACATCCTGGTCCCGGATATAAGTTCCGGTTTGACGCTGATGGGGTCTTTGTCGTCACACCGCCTTTTGATGTTTTGCCGCCAACGCCCCGTGTGAGTGGTGCATTCTTTAGCCCCTCTTTCACCGGTCTGATCATGAGATTCGATGTTGAGACCAATCAAGGTGACATGGAGTATTCAGTTGCATGCAACGCCATTTTTTCGGCGCACACTTTAACAAAGCTAGGAAATGGTGCCGAGTGTTCCTGGTCCGATGCCAAAACGTTGGATGTCATCTTTGGGAACGGCGCGCAACTTGTCCCCGAGGATACGTTGGAAATCCATGCTCAGGCCAAGATATTTTCCCGCATCTTTTTTGACAAGCTACCGCAGACTGACGGCAACACGAAAAACCAAAGAATTGATTTAACATGTTTACGGTTCGACACGTGGAAAATCGAGCTTACGTCGCCATTGCTGCATGTTCCTGCATGCATACAAGTTGGTAGACCTCAGCAATTACGTGCTGCCCCTGCCCTACCCAATATTGTGGAGGATGACGTGAGCGCCTCTGATGTGGAGTTGTTTGTGATGGATGGCCAACAGTACATGCTTGCTCTAAGTCGATGTAAAGGAACCTCAGCGGAGGGGAAAGGTTGGGCATGTATGTTCAATCCCACCCTAAGTGGCGCATCGCAGCATTACAGCATGGACTCAAAGCTGTACCAATGGCACAGAGATGGCACCATGGATTTGCATCAAACCTTGCCAACGCGAGGTGCAACTGATTGTGAGCATTTTGTGTTCGAAGATGCGATCTTTCAGGGAGGTGAAGAACCCAATCATTTCTTGGTCATCGCAAATGCTGTGTCAAATGAGGACAGTTCACCCTCCAGCGTCTCGCTGTGGGTGAGGCGAAGAGAGAATTTCAATCGTTTTTCTTTGCGCCAAGAGATTACAAAACATGTCGATTTGCCATTGGCAGTGAAAGTAAAGTACCACGAGTACTCCGTATACAGGTCAGGGGTTGGCATGCTGCCCGAAAAGTCTCTGTTGTTGATAGTGGCAAACACAGGTCGCTTGAATGCAATCAGCATATTCAAGTGGGTGCCTGGTTCGTTTCGTGCGCCTGGCGACAAGGGCTGGGTTGACGGGAAATTCGATGATATGCAAGATGTGCAGTCGATTCCTGCTAATCAGGCTCAGAATCTTGACCTGTATCATGTTGGTCCGGACTTATACCTTGCTGTTGCCAACAGCCGAGAAGATGGGTCATATCGAACACCTGTGATCATTTACAAGTGGACCCGGGATACGATTCAGTGCTCGAGCGCTGATAAGATGTGCTTTCGACCGCAAGTATCTCTGCCGGCTGTTGGGGCGCGCTCAGTGACTGCATTTTCGCTGCCTGGTCCGGGAGGTCTTCCGCGATACTTCTTGGGGGTTGCCAATCATCTAGAAGGAGAGCGAACAACCGAGATTTCCGCGCACTACGTGGTCGACACGTACATTTATGAGATTGACTACGAGTCTAGGACGTTCAGCTTCTTGCAAGCTCTCCAGAGCTATGGCGCCAGCAAAATCACTGTGTTTGAGCGGTGTGAAAACATGATCTGTGAGTCCTTTTTGGCCATTTCAAATCAGCGAGATACTTGCGGACCTTACTCTGACACAACCAAGTCTCAGATTTTCAAGTGGACATCCATCTCCGAAACAAATTGTGCACAGGTCACGAATGGCAAGTTTCACCTCGTATATGAGATGACCACGACCGCGGCTCTTGGTATGCAGTATGCGACTGTACATGGCCAAAAATATCTGATACACGTGAGTGGTGGACCAACAGGGATTTCATTTCATCAGTTTGATTCGCTTATTCCTGTGCCTGAACCGATTGTTGAATATGCAAGTTCACTAGGCCCTTGCAGTGCACTGCAATTGGATGCGCGCGCTTCTCTTAAGAGCGGCGGGCGAGACTTTACATCGATAAGTTGGAAACTTGTCAGCGATCTCCCGGCTGCATGGCAGAACGCGCGGCCGGGAATGTTGCCATATGCAATCGCAAAACTCCATGAGAGATCCAGTGCGTTGGTCAATATCGATTCCACCTGCCCGTCTGGACTGTACATTCACCCAGTCTCCAACTACTCGTGTATGAATTCAGTTTCGCTGCCAGTCGGAACATACACTATCCGACTTTCTATCGGCAACTGGATTGGAGGATCTGCGCAGTCCGATTTCGTCTTCGAGAAAAAAAGTGATCCCGTGCCAAGTGTGAAAATCGTCGGGCTGAGCGCCAGGACCGTCTTTGCGGAACAAGAGACCGTGTTGGAGGGCATAGCTGAGGCGTCATCCTGCTCGTTTGAGACATTGACGCTGTTGCACGACTGGAAAATCCAGCCGCCTATTCAGGGAGTGCAAATCATCACGAGCAGTGACACATTGACGATTCCCGCGAACGCTCTAGAAGCCTTCCAGACTTACCAAATTTCTTACTCTGCATCACAGGGCAAATATAGCGCTACCGCTCACGTGACCGTGACTGCCAGGGCGCCTATACCGATAGCCAAAATCGACAGTTCTGATAGGGTAATTGGTCCAAAAGCGAACGGAACTGTCTTGCTTCTGGATGCTTCACAGTCCTATATCCCTGGCTATGAGACAAAGGCCTTGGCCTTCGTGTGGAAGTGTGAATATTTTGTGAAAATCAGCGAAATCGACGAAGGCTATCAGGAATTTGACTGTTCGCTGTTGTCGTCAGAACCCGTGCCTCAGTGCTCCCCCTTCTTTTACGTTGATGCTGACATGCTTGCTCTGCCACCGTCTCGGTTGCTTGATGGCGCGTCAGACACAATGGTGTACACTGAAGGCTGTCTCGAAGGCTCTGACTTTCGCTGTGATCCATCTGCCCAATATCGCTTTACAGTAGCTGTTGGCGACCTATCCATGGTCACAGATACATGCGAAGTTGACGAGTTAGAGGCATCCCAGGCGTCTGTGATTTGGGGCACCAGTCCAGAATTTAACATTGACGTGAATATAGCGCTCGGTCCCTCGCTGAAATTGCGCAGAATCAGTAATAGCATGGACATCACGCTCATGGGAGGCGTGAGGAATGTCGCCCCTGATGCTGAAGTTTCGTATCTCTGGGTCCAGACGAAGCCGGAAGGAATCCACGACATCCTCAGCCCGGAGAATGTTCTGACGTCTATTCATTCGCAGAATCTTGCTGTCACATCTGGCTTGCTGCAAGGTCTGTATCCGTATCGATTTCGCTTATACGCGTCGCTAGAGGGGGCCTTAGACCATACTGCCCTTTCTGCATGCCACGGTGCGTGTGGATGGGCAGAGATTGAGGTGGAAGCAAATACCCCACCGCAGAGCGGGAGATTGACCATTTCGCCTCTTGTCGGCGATGCATTGGTCACTCCCTTCACTCTCACTGCCGAGCAATGGGAAGACGAAGACATGCCGATCAAACACACATTTTCATACACTGATCCTGATGGTATTTTGAAGTACATAGCAGTTTTGACGGATAAGACGACAGTTTCGGCAGTTTTGCCGCCTGGACGTGAGGAGACCGTATGCCCATCCGGCAGTGGATCCTGTTTCTTGCTCAATGTCACTTTGACGGTGACGGACAATCTTGGCTCGAAAATCGAAACAATGACGAAGGTGATCGTCAAGATGCCTGATTCGCTGCCGTCAGTTGTAAATCCTCAGATATCTAAAGTGGAGGACCTTGTTATGGCTGGAAGTGGAGGTCGCGTCTTGGCGCTGGCCGGGACGTGTGCAGACATGCTCAATCAGTATACCAGAGGCGGCGATGAGTTGCTGGAATTCAAAATTTCCGTCCGCGGTCAGCTGACTGAAGACATCAATCGAGCTGTACAACTTCTTTTGCCACTGTCCGTTGGTGATTCCATGCACGCGTTAGGTGCTATTTGGTCAGTGTGCAGACAGTCATCCGAACTTGGGACACCTTCCCGCATTATTGCAAGCAATCTTGTTTCGATGATTTCAGACGAGGTCTTGGATCGATTGAGCAAAGGCGACAGTGCCGCAGTAGTGCAAGCACCCACTATTGCGCGCCTGATGCAGAAGATCCTTGGCTCCTTACTTGCGCCACCAGCAGCATCAGGTCGCCGATCAGACACACGGAGAAATCTTGATGTTTCGACTGCATTACAAACCATTGACAATGTCGAGCGACTGTCGAGAATTAGGGCCGCGGGCCAGGTATTGGGGTATCCAGAAGACGTGGCGCAAGACACATCGTACTTGAGTATCACCAAATTGGTCTCAGAGGACATGCTCAGTAGCATGAATCGTCATCTAAGCGGAAGTGCGGCCGAAGCGTCCTCGTTGATATCGCCCCAAGTCGCCGCCGGAAACGTTCCTGAAGTGTCAATTTGGTTCCCTCGCAACGTCGCGCTAGATCAGACTACGCTATACGAAGTGCAGACATCACTTCTGTATGGAAATCCGCTTTCTGGTGGGCAAATGGAAGAGGGTTTCGACTGTCTTGATGAGACCCAAAGGACAAGTTGGAGTAGTACTCCTGTAGATGTGCCAAAGAACAATATGGGCGAGGTGATGCAACAAAGTGTTCGCACAAATGTCGCCAGCTACAATGAACGTGTATGCTCTGTGCTGGGCAATGCCTTGATAGTCAACGTCAGAAAGCGGGGACAGGCGTCGCACGTGACGCACTTGGCTCGACGACGTGCGGGGTCAACGTCACTTATCCGTCTCCGCCTGCCCTTCGACCCCTTCCTGCGTAACGAAGGCAGGACAAATTTGCAAGACCGAAAGTCCGGAAAGCGTACAACAGTGTCTTGTGTTTACTGGGACGCTCTAAATGGAAGATGGTCGTCTGAGGGTCTTCAGCGAGTTGCTTTCCACATGGGTTCTCCAGTCAATGGATCTGGCGCGTATGTGGAATGTACTTCAGACCACTTGAGCATATTCGCGGTCAGTGAAGTCCCTGCTGATTGTCAGGGCACGCCATTCGGAATCGTACAGATGGACGAGTGCGGTGTCTGTGGTGGAGACAATAGCCTGTGCTCCGGATGCGACGGCGTTCCGAATTCAGGAAGGACAAAGGATTGCAGCGGGCATGGACGGTGCGCTGGTGATAAGTGCAGTTGTGACCCGATGTACTACGGTGTCCTCTGCCAGGTTTTTTGTGACTCTGCCGTCAATTGCAGTGGGCATGGTCAGTGCGCGGTGGAGTACGATGACATGAATGTCAAGACCAAAAGCTATTGTGCGTGTGAAGCCTCCTACGCGTATCCATATCCGGACGACGTTGCGGGCGAATTGCCGATGCCGACATGCGTCTTAGTTCCTGAGGAAAAGTATGTCATGCCCGTCGCGCTGTTTTATGGTTTGACTGTGGGGGCGCCGGTTTTCCTCGTGTGTTGCTCGTGCTGTCTCTTCTGGTGCTGCATCTCCCGCACGCAGGCCAAGAAAGTGAAGACGATGCAGGAGGATTTGGAACGCTACATGGTATCACATGAATTTGCCAACAAGTTGGATGCTCATGAAGTCGAGGTTGACCTGTGCATGCCGCTTGGCCCAACAAATTTCGATGCGCCTCCAAATCGCGGCGATGAAGAGGCTCTGCAAGTCTCGTTGGCGGACCGCAAGAGAATTCAAGCTGCAACTGGAACAGCATCAGAAGACGACAACTCCGAGGCGCTTGTGCATAGTGCCAACAGACCCAACAAGGGGTTGTTCGATGACTCGGACTCAGAGGAAGAGGATGCGATGAAGCATGAGGCGGAAGATGATCGTGCAAACCGCATACGCATGATCCGGGCGATGCGCCAAACTGTGGCTCGTGCAGCAGCGGCCGGGCCGACTGCAAACGGCTCTGATGTGGAGGTTGCTGTCTAGTGCCGTATCTCTTTAGAAGCCCCAAAACCCACAGAATGTACAGACAATAAGACACATCTTTTTTCCCTGATTTGAATCTGCACGATATTGGAGCGAACACAGAACTGGGTATTCCTCGAATTTCCTGAATGTAGAAGCAAAGAGAAAAGTCTGTATTCGCTCCGGCATTGTGAAGATTCACGATGAAAATATTGTGATGTGTGATTTAAAGTGTTTATTAAAACAACCTGTAGTTTCTGGAGTCTTAAAGAGTCAAGTCAGTCGCCCTGTGGTCCATCAGGATGCTCAGGGCCGAGCGCGAACGTCAGATACATCTTCTTGCAACGCACGGTCCTCTGATGTTGAAACCCCAACGCGCCCAGCACCTGCTTTGCCCCCCCACCCCCGCGAGCGCGCCCGCGCTTGGGTCAGACGAGCACATGCAGACAGAAAGCAACACAAGAAAATCCGCTCACCCTCTCCCTCTCCACTGTCGTCTGTATATATTGTAGCCCCCTCCTGCCCGCCCGCCCTCTCTCCCTCCCTCAACACAGACCTCAACGAGGTTATCTGGCCCCGGGTCCTGCATGCAGCCTTCGCCGCCAATAAAGCAGAAGCGCGCTGCCGGCGCAAATGCGCACAGGTTGGCAATGATGTCTCGCAGGTAGCCTGGATAAGGCAGCACCAAGTACCTGCCCAACAACATTCCACAATCATTATGTGTTGGCGATGTAGCGCTCGCACACACAACTACCGAGCGGGTGTGTCCGAACATGTGTGCCACGAGACACTGTGGGCGCAGCTGTATGTGTGTGTGCGTGCGCGTGCGCGTGTGTATCACCGGCCATGCGGCACATTGGTCACAATAGCAGTGGGCGTGGGCAGCGAGGGGAACTCGGGGGCAAAGGGGACTCGCGCGTCATGGTTTGCAACGGCACATCGGCCGTCCCACGCAGTGGAAGCGTGCTGCCGCAGAAACCCCCCACCCACACTCGCCAAGCCTAGATGGTCCAAATTTGCCCTGCAACCAAACGCGAATTTGAGGTTTTGATCCAGCCCTATGGTTGTCGCACCCCGTTCGACTGCCCCCACTAATAGTGTGCCAGTCCCCGTGCAAGGATCGAGGACGACGTCGTCCGCACCGACTTCGAGGACGTTCAACGCGACAGCGGCTAATGCCGGGTCTAAGGCGGCGCCGAAGGTGAAGGGCCGCGACTTGAACGCGCTGCTCAGCAGAACCGCGTCTGATCGCGCCGCTGTTGCCAAACAAAACCACAACCGGGCGCTCGTCTCCACGACGACCAAGACGCTGCCGCCCTGACCGCCCCCAGGCTTCGTCTGCATGGCATCTGCTATGTGCAGAGCCATTTCCTGCGGATGGGGGGATGGTTCAGCAGTTCGGAGTTAGGGTTGGGGGCTAGGGCAGGGTAGACGAAAAGGGGACCCGCGATTCGACGCTCACCATGCTCCTAGGAGTGCCAGTCGCCAGGTCGTTGAGCCGTACGTGGAAGAGCGACCAGCTCGTGACTGGAAGTTGAGGCATGCTTCTGACACCCTCTAGAAACTCATCATAGTCTTCGTACGGGCCGATGAGCGGAGCCATCTCCCCGCGCAAGGACGCGAGCTGGCCAAGGCGCTGCCGGTCGAGGGGCCGTGCGCTCCTCCACAGGCCCGTCTCTAGACGTTCCAGTGCGCCGCGCTCAAACGCCCGCAGTTCGGCGGTGAAAACCTCCTCGTACTGGTCCTTGCGGTTTTCCAGCAAGAGCCGTTCGCCCGAGCTCTGCTCAGAGCGGCGCGCGCGCCAGGGTCAACCTCAACCAGCAGACGGGCTTTCGGGCGCGAAAAGCAGGGCATAATACCCGGAGCATATCGTCAAACGCGTCCAAGGCGGCGCGGTCGCTCGCCGGAAACAATCCACCCCGCCCACTGCTCCTGCCGCGCACACCGCGGTAAAACATGCCCCCGCCGACACGGTGCAATTCTCTGTAGATGGCACGGTCGGCCTCCGAAGAGCAGAGGGCTGCGGACGCCCGGCGGCGGCGGCCCCCCTGCGTGGACTGCGCAGTCCACGCAGGGGGGCCGCCGAAGGCGCCCGCTCCGCTGCAGCAGAGCCACGCCGCGACTAGCGCCAGCAGTTGGGCGGACTTTGCGCGTCGCCCTTTGCCCATCGCCATGTCGCCAACATGGCGATGGCACACTGCGCGTCGCCCTTTGCCCATCGCCATGTCGCCTTCGGCGGCCCCCCGCGACATGGCGATGGGCAAAGGGCGACGCACGAACTAGCACACTGTGTGCTAGTTCGTGCGCCCTCGTTGTTCGTGGGGAGGCGCCTCGCGAGGGCGTGCGCCGTGCGAGAGAGGAGGTGCGGATCGGGCGCTCTCCTTCCCTCCCTTCCTCGTTCTCTCTTTCCCTCTGTCTCTCCCTCTACGGGCGTGAGTGTC